>JACCDL010857831.1_pt1 | contig 11070 bp, 12 predicted proteins | sample 7441931 | NCBI WGS metagenome assembly JACCDL01 (sample SAMN15323437, study PRJNA562643) | freshwater metagenome | isolation source: river surface water | place: USA:Blue River Watershed | collected 2017-08-16 | reverse complement strand
GCATCCAGACTACTTGGTGATTTTGCTCCACGCTGATTTACCAGCATATTTTTTGATTGCCGCTTCATCAAACTCAAAACCCAAACCGGGTGCTTTATGCAAAATCAAATCACCATTTTTAAATGCCAATTGTTTGTTAATTAAACGTCTAAAGTTCAAAACTTGGTTGTCTGGGAAAAACTCCACAAAGCGAGCATTCGGGGTTGCTGCCACTAATGGCGCATGCAGATCATGGAACCAATGGGGGCACACTGTAATCCCCTTGGAATCCGCATAGGCTGCAATCCGTCTAAATTCACTGATACCTCCACAAACGGCTGCGTCCGCTTGCAAAATTGCAGCGCCGCCGGCATCGATAAGCTCTCTAAAGCGCCAGCGACCTACCTCGATTTCTCCGGTAGCGATCGTGATGGGAGTGGACTTCGCTAACCGAGCATGTAAATCAATGGCGTCTGGAGAAAATGGTTCCTCCAACCAATAGGGGTTGTACTTCTCAAAGCGACGCACATACTCCATCGCAGTGGGTAAATCTCGCCATGCATTATTAGCGTCCAGTGTTAGCAAAATATCATCGCCAACAGCTCTGCGCGCAGCCTTGACGCGCGCCTCTTCTTCGCGCGGAGATAAACGCCCCACCTTCATCTTCACTGCTTTGAAACCGAGTTTGACGAAGGACTCCATCTCCTTACCTAACTTGGCGGGAGTTTTTCCTTCCAGATAGTAACCACCGCTAGCATAGGCTGGCACGCGATCATCCACCACACAACCCAGATATTGATGCAAAGGTAATCCTACAGAACGAGCATTGAGATCCCAAATCGCCGTATCCAAAATGGAAATACCGCGCATGACTGCACCTGAGCGACCTTGCAAAATCGATTCAGCATACATCTCAGACCAAAGCCCTTCGCTGCGGTGACTATTTTGTCCAATTAGCTTTGGAGCAAGAAGTTGTTCAACGGCGACTTTGGCAATGCTTCCCGCGGCAGAGCCCACATAACAAAAACCGACGCCCTCATGACCCTCTTTACTGCGCACCTTGACAATACAGTAATGACGCTCACTCACTGTGCGGGTTGCAAAGGAGGTGACCACATCCAAAGGAACCGCAACACTTGCTACTTGAATGGACTCAATAATCGGCATTTTTTCCTCGTTTGATTCATCTAAAAGAGGAACAAATTGTAGCGATTATTTACCGATCGCCTCGGCTAGACAGCGCTTCATGAAGGTTTCTTTGGCAGCGTCAATTAGTTTGCGCTGTTGCGCGGTTTGTTCACATGTGGATCGAGCCTGCTTGACGCAGTCATCGTAGCTCACAAACTTTAAATTGGCCTTCTCTGAATTAGGGCGATTCATTTGATCGGCACAACTTTTTCCCCAAACCGGATAAACAGGTATTGAGAATATACAGCTCGCGGTCACAAATCGCACAATCAGGGCTTGCATAGTGGTGGGGCCCAAAACGATGATTTCTTCATCATACTTACTATTTGAGCCAAAAAATGTTGCAATACGGCATAAATTCCAATAGTTAGGCAGATGATGTTGGATAATTTAGTCATGCACCGCATACCCCTCGTTCGCTTAGGCTTGATCTGCAACCCCATCCGAACCATCGCTTATCTGGCATTGTGTCTTGTCTTTGGAAGCTCAATTGCATTTGCGCAACAGAACCAAACCACAAAACCCAGCCAACCCCAAAAAAATGTCAGCACTCCACAAAAGGGGATTCAGGTTAATCAACGCCAGCCCAATAAATCTACCGCTGGGCAACTAAAAAGCAAAATAACTCCTGAGAAAAGCCCATCACTCACCGACCCTGGCACTGAGGAGTACAGTCAATTTGATGCTGCACCCGATTTTCGGGTTCAAAGAGGCTGCATGAAGCGTGGATTTCGGGAATCCAATTTACCCACTCGCATCGGGATTGATAACCCCGAGTTCTTAGACTATTTTCAGAATCGGACTGAGCGGTTTTTTGCCTCTGCTAGCGGACCATGCATTCCCTATGTGGTTGCATTTGGTAAACGCGGTCAATTAGAAGCATTGAGCATCATGAATGGTCCAAGCCGAAATGAGAAGTCTCAAGTCTTAACCTTTACTCCAGCTAGCTTTGGTGGCTTTTTAGTTCAAGAGGAGAACCTCGCGAATCAGATGGAATTCTGGACCGAATTATTTATTCCGCTGCAGGAAGTTCTCTACGACCCCCAACGACTTGGCGATAAATTACCGGTCGAGCTTGCGTGGGAACTCAACACGATTGTCAAACAAATTTATCCTGATGACTCGGCATCACTTTCTAACAATCCAAAGCAAGTGCGTGTCATTGTCGACTTTGGAACACGCGATCGCTGGGCTCAAATTTGGGCGGTGGAAATCATTAATCGAGAAACCAATCAGGTGCTGGCCGATGCCTATTGGCTTGATCGCTCTGATATTCCTGGATCATTCTTTACTGCCAACGGTGAATCAATTGAGCGCACTTTTTGGACCAACCCATTAAGCTATCGCCGCATCTCCCGCGGGGTGGGTCAGGTGCCAATTCGCTCAAAACCGAATCCCAATAATCCACAAGCCCAAAACAAAGATCGCCGCTATCGCACGCACATGGGCATTGACTATGCCGCACCGATTGGCACTCCGGTATTTAGTGTTGCCAATGGCAGGGTTGCTTTTATCGGGTTTAGCGGCGCCTATGGAAAACTCATCATCATCGATCATCCTGGGAACTATCGAACCTATTACGCCCATTTAAGTAATTACAACAATGAACTCGCGGTTGGTAATGAAATTCGGCGTGGTATGGAAATTGGTTATGTCGGCTCTACCGGTAGATCAACGGGGCCACATTTGCATTACGAACTCCGCAAGGATGGGATTTATGTCGATCCCTATAATCAAAAGATACAACTGAATTTATGGACCATGCGTCCGAGCGATAGTGGGCAATTTACCAAACAGGTTTTACTGCTCGGTAGCATTCTTCGGGAATAATGCAGCGATGTCTAAATCACTTCGACTAGAGGCTATTACCTGCGTTCGCGGTGATCGAACCTTATTTACCGATCTTGATTTAGAGATTCAAGCGGGAACGATTTTGCGGGTATCTGGAGACAATGGTTCCGGAAAATCCAGCCTACTTCGCATCCTATGTGGATTACTGCCGCCTCAATCGGGTGCAATTTACTGGGGTAAGGAGCGTATTAGTGAAGACCGTGATCAATTTCATAGTGAATTGATTTATTTAGGGCATATTCCTGCGCTGAAGTCTGATTTAAGTTCGATCGAAAACATTCGCTCTCTGGCCTTACTGGGTGGCATGAATATTTCAGAGCAAGATGCATTACAAGCATTGAATGAAGCTGGTTTGAGTCGTCAAGCCAATCGTTTCGTGCGCACCTTATCGCAAGGTCAAAAACAACGCATTGCTTTGACACGCTTGCGTCTACCGAAGCCCAAAACACTTTGGATTTTGGATGAACCCTTTAATGCCTTAGATCAGAGCGCCAATGAAAGCCTGCAAGCGTTACTGTTACAACACGCTAGTCATGGAGGCATCGTCGTGATGAGTAGCCATCAAGATCTGGCAATTGATCAGAACCCATGCGTCACAAGACTTGCTTTATGAGAATGACTAATGAGTAATACATCCGCATCCGGATTCTTGATTTTCAAGAGTGTGATCCAACGGGATCTTCAGCTTGCCATGCGTCGTAAAAGCGATAGTCTTGCTGCATTGATTTTCTTTGCAGTGGTGGCAAGCTTATTTCCACTAGGAATTGGTCCTGAACAAAATCTTCTGACCCAAATTGCGCCCGGCATGCTCTGGATTGCTGCTTTGTTAGCAGCGATGTTGTCCTTACACAAAATCTTTGCTGAAGATTTTTTAGATGGATCGCTCGATCAACTCACTTTAAGTACTCTGCCTTTACCTTTAGTGGTTCTTGCAAAAACGATTGCTCACTGGCTAAGTAGTGGTTTTCTCTTGGCGCTCATTTCTCCGGTGCTGGCTTTACAATTTAATTTACCTTTCGATAGTGTTGGTGTGCTGTTTTTATCGCTACTATTAGGTACACCCCTACTGAGTCTCATTGGCTCGATTGGGGCTGGGTTGACGCTGGCAAGTCGAGGCAGCGGTACCCTAATCGCTCTGATTATCTTGCCGCTGGTAAGTCCTGTTTTGATTTTTGGAGCGGGCGCTGTTGAATCCTATCAAAGCGGCTTAGGCTTTGCAGCCCACTTCTCCTTACTCGGTGCAATGCTGGCAATTGCTTTATTTTTGGCACCACTGGCTACAGCTGCCAGTGTCCGGATTGCTCTGGAATAGCAAGAATATTTTGTACCTTCGACTTACAATACCCACCGAAGCTGACTCATTACAGGACCTCAAAGACAGTGTCGTTGCGCGATCAAAACTGGTTTAAGTATGCCGCCCCCCAGCGCTTTTATGCGCTCTGCGGAAAATTAATTCCGTGGTTTGTGGCAAGTGGTGTAATTCTTACCGTAATTGGTCTTGTCATTGGCCTAGGCATTGCCCCAACCGATCACCAACAGGGTGATTCGTACCGAATTATTTTTATTCATGTACCAGCGGCATGGATGTCAATGCTGATTTATCTAGTAATGGCCTTTTGGGCTGCGATCGGTCTTATTTTTAATGCGCGTCTAGCCAGCATGTTGGCTCTTTCTCTCGCGCCAACGGGTGCGATCATGACCTTTATTGCGCTTTGGACGGGAGCTTTGTGGGGTAAGCCAACCTGGGGAACTTGGTGGGTTTGGGATGCCCGACTCACCTCTGAATTAGTCCTACTATTTCTCTACTTCGGCTTTTTATCACTGCATGCATCGATTGAAGATGTTCGTAAGGCCGATCGTAGTGCTGCGCTATTAGCGATTGTTGGTGGCATTAATATTCCCATTATTTATTTCTCGGTTCAGTGGTGGAACACCCTTCATCAAGGCGCCTCCGTAAGCCTCACTAAAGCCCCTAGTATGGCTACTCAGATGCTCACCGGGATGCTCATCATGGTCTTTGCATTTTGGATGTACTCGATTGCGGTGGCGCTCTACCGCTGCCGTAACCACATTCTCGAGCGTGAACGTCATGCCGATTGGGTCAAGGAGGCGATCCAATGATGTATTGGTCCAGTTTTGCCGATTTTCTGAATATGGGGGGTTATGGCCTCTATGTCTGGGGTTCCTACGCCGTCACCGTCTTGATCCTCGTCATTGAGGTTTTAAGGCTTCGCAGTCGGCATAAAACCCTTCGCCAAAGCTTGCTTTCTGAATTCCACGACTCGCAAAAAAATTAGGCAAAATAGGGGCTTATGAAACCCCGTACAAAACGTGGTCTTGCGATCGCTGGAGGTCTTGCCTGTTTAGGCGTTGCCGCCTATCTCGTCTTACAAGCCTTCCAAAGTAATTTGGTGTTCTTCTTTAGCCCTTCGCAAGTATTTGCCAATGAAGCTCCCAAAAACAAATTGTTTCGCATTGGCGGCTTGGTGAAAGAAGGCAGTGTGACGCGAGATCCTGGTGGCCTCAAAGTCTCCTTCATCGTGACTGATACAGCGCATGACGTTCGGGTTCAATACGAAGGCTTATTGCCAGATTTATTTAAAGAAGGTAAGGGTGTGGTTGCTCAAGGTCAATTGGATAGCAATGGTGTCTTTCAGGCCAAGCAAGTGCTTGCCAAGCATGATGAGAACTATATGCCCCCTGAGGCTGCGGAAGCATTAGAAAAAGCCAAATCAAAAAATCCCCAAGCATCACCCACCTTACAAGAATACGGAACCAAGAAATGATTGCGGAAATTGGTCAATATTCCATGATCTTGGCGCTCGTGACCGCGCTCGTGCTCTCGATTTTTCCCTTGATTGGCGCTCAAGCCAATCGGTATGAACTCATCGCGATTGCGCGTCCGGCATCATGGGCTTTATTTATTTGGGTTGCGATTGCATTTGTTTGCTTAACTACCAACTTCATTCAAAACGATTTCAGTGTTTTATACGTTGCCCAAAACTCGAACTCGAACCTGCCTCTCATCTACCGAATTTGTGCGGTGTGGGGAGGACATGAAGGCTCTATTCTGCTGTGGGCACTCATGCTTGCCGCCTGGACCTTAGCGGTTGCTGTTTTCTCAAAACATTTACCCGATAAGATGATTGCACGCATTCTCGCGATCCTTGGGATCTTAAGCGTTGGGGTTTTGCTATTCACACTCCTCACCTCCAACCCCTTTGATCGACTCTTTCCAGCTGCTCCAGAAGGTCGCGATTTAAATCCACTTTTGCAAGACCCCGGAATGATTATTCATCCGCCATTTTTGTATATGGGTTATGTGGGTTCTGCCGTTGCGTTTGCGTTTGCGATCGCCGCCCTTCTATCGGGTCGACTTGATGCTGCTTGGGCACGTTGGTCACGTCCTTGGGTTACCACCGCTTGGTGCTTTCTCACAATTGGTATTGCACTTGGAAGTGCTTGGGCCTATTACGAACTCGGTTGGGGTGGCTGGTGGTTTTGGGATCCAGTTGAAAACGCGTCCTTCATGCCGTGGTTAGTTGGCACCGCATTAATTCATTCGCTGGCAGTTACTGAAAAGCGTGGCGGCTTTAAGATGTGGACCGCTTTACTTGCCATTTTGGCGTTCTCGCTTTCGCTATTAGGAACCTTCTTGGTTCGCTCTGGAGTGATTACTTCGGTGCATGCATTTGCAACCGATCCTGAGCGTGGCGTATTTATTTTGGGATTCTTAGGCTTTGTGGTGGGCGGCTCTCTTTTACTGTTTGCGTGGCGTGCACCCAAAGCAAATATTGGTGGCAATTTTGAAACCGTATCGCGCGAAGGAATGCTATTGGTGAACAACGTTCTCCTATTAGTAGCAGCCGCAGCAGTGTTACTCGGTACTCTCTATCCCCTGATCTTAGATGCCCTTAATCTTGGCAAGATCTCTGTGGGTGAGCCTTACTTCGAAGCTGTGTTTGTCCCTCTGATGACTCCCGCACTATTTCTCATGGGAGTTGGACCGATTGCGCGTTGGCGCCAATCCCCTCCAATTGAATTAGCGCTCAAATTAAAGAGGGCCTTAGCGGTGAGTGCGATCTCAGCAATCGTCGCACCAGTCATATTGCGCTCGTGGACACCCATGATCGGTTTTGGTCTTTTAGTCGCCGCTTGGATTATTAGCTCGGGTATCACACAATTGATCGATCGCGCACGGATTAATCCAACCAAAACCTGGTGGCAAAACTTACGCATTCAACCGGCAGGCTACTATGGCATGCTCTTGGCACATTTTGGAGTCGCGATCTTCATCATCGGTGTGACTGCCGTTCGTGGCTTTGAGACCGAACAAGATGTACGGATGCAAATCGGTAGTGTCTCGCAATCGGGGGGTTACGACTTCAAAATGGTTTCACTGCAAACCATTGCTGGACCCAACTATGCAGCAGTCCAGGGTCAGTTTGATGTGAGTAAAAATGGCAAGCCAGTTACCACTCTCTTCCCAGAAAAACGCATCTACACTGCCAGCCAAATGCCAATGACCGAAGCGGCCATTGACTCCGGTCTGACCCGCGACCTTTATGTTTCCTTGGGTGAGCCCATTAATGAAAAAGAGTGGAGTGTGCGCATTTATCACAAACCCTTTGTCGATTGGATTTGGGCTGGCTGCTTCTTAATGGCACTTGGTGGTTTTATCGCGATTACCGATCGCCGCTATCGTAAGAAAGAAGCATGAGATGCGCCGCTATCTCATCCCCTTTGTTATTTTCATAGCGCTGCTGATCTTTTTGGGGATTGGTCTGCAATTAAAACCCCGTGAGGTGCCTTCTCCATTTATTGGCAAACCGGCGCCTACGTTTAATTTGCCAGTGCTTGGTAAAGAGCAAAGTAGTTTCTCGCCTGAGCAAATGAAAGGTCAAGTTTGGATACTGAATGTCTGGGCATCTTGGTGCGTGGCTTGTCGTGAAGAACACCCCCTGTTAGTTGAATTTGTAAAAACCCAAAGTACCCCATTAATTGGCTTGGATTACAAAGATAAGCCCGATGCTGCTCTCGCTTGGCTGAAACAATTTGGCGATCCCTACAAACTCTCGATCTCAGATATCAAAGGTCAAGTCGGGATCGATTATGGGGTCTACGGCGTTCCGGAAACCTTTGTAATCGATCGCGCTGGCATCATTCGGTATAAACACATTGGTCCGTTAACCAAGGAAGCGCTTGAGAAAAAAATCATTCCATTAATCGCGAGCCTCTCCTCATGATCCAACGGCTCACCATTCTATTTGGCATGACATTAGCGCTGTTTTACTCAGGCCATACCTTATCGCAAACAAATAATGCAGCACCACCAGTATCCGACAATCCCGCTTTAGAGAAAAAGGTATTAGAGGTCTCCAATGAATTGCGCTGCTTGGTTTGCCAGAATCAAACCATTGCCGATTCCAATGCCGATTTAGCCGTCGATCTTAAAAACCAAGTTCGCAAGCAATTAAGTGAAGGTCGCTCCAAAGATGAAATCTTGAAATACATGACCGAGCGCTATGGGGATTTTGTTTTATATAAGCCGCCATTCAATGCGGCAACGCTGATGCTTTGGCTTGGACCCTTCTTACTCATGCTCTTAGGTCTCGTTCTATTAGTGCGCCAAATCAAACAACGCAAGCGTGACCTACAGCAAGAGGCCTTTAGTTCCCAAGAGATTGAACGAGCGCGCCAATTACTGGATCGCAAGATAGGACATTCATGACCCTCTTTATTATCCTAGCGCTTGTGATGACAGTCGTTGCCGTATTGATCATCGTCATTCCATTTCGTAAAAATCAGCTCGATCCTAAGAAAGTTTCTTTAGAGCAAGATGAGAACATCGCGATTTTGCGTAATCAATTACGCCAATTTGAGATTGATTTCCAAGAAAAGCGGATTAGCCAAGAGCAGCTCGACGATGCCCGACTCGATATTGAGAAACGACTGTTGCAAGAAGAGCGCGCGATTACAGCAGATCAAATTGTATTGGGCGAGCAATCTCAGAAAGCCAGTAAAAAATGGCCAACGATTTGGATTTCTACTGCCTTACCGATTACCGCCATTCTTCTCTATCTCTTTGTGGGCTCGCCTCTTGCTCTTTACTTGCCTGAAGCCAATCAAGGCCAACCGCAGTTAACCCAAAAAGATATTGAAGGCATGGTCGAGCGCCTTAAGCAACGCCTTGAGAAAGAACCTAATAACGCTGAGGGCTGGCAGATGCTTGGGCGCTCGTATGCAGCACTCCAAAAGATGCCTGAAGCAGTTGCCGCTTATAAAAAAGCCTTGGAGCTTAATCCAAACAATGCGCAACTATTGGTGGACTATGCCGACCTACTGGCCTACCAACAACAAAGTATTCGGGGTGAGCCGATGCGCTTGGTACAAAAGGCTTTAAAGATTGATCCCAATAATCTCAAAGCTCTCGCTCTCGGTGGAACCGCTTACTTTGAGTTGGGTGACTTTAAGAAAGCAGAAGAGTTATGGTCTAAAGCCAAGGGTTTAGTGCCACCCGATAGTGAGTTTGCGCGCGGCATGGAAGAAAACATTGCTGCTGCACGCGCTGAAGCCTCGCAGAAGAATACTCAGAAAAAGTAAACTACTCTGATTGAGTCTAAACGCCCAAAATGCTTAAGTACTTAGTTCCCTACTTTAGTTTTTTAATTTGTCTGTTTGTAATTGACATGATTTGGCTTCTTGGCATTGCCAAGAATCTCTATCGTGCCGAGATGGGTTCTCTAATGTCGCCTAATCCCAATCTTTTAGCGGCATTGGGTTTTTATCTACTCTATGCACTAGGAGCAAGCATATTTGTAATTCAACCAGCATTACAAAAGCAACTATGGCTTGATGCTCTCATCTATGGCGCGCTCTTTGGTCTATTTTGTTATATGACCTATAACCTCACTAATCTGGCAGTGATTCGGGATTTTCCGAGCAAGCTTGCGATCATTGATATAGCATGGGGTAGCTTTCTGACTGCAGTGTGTTCAGTATTTGCGTATGGTGTCAGTAAGGCCATACTAGATTGGTCTAATACCTAATAAGAACTGCGGAAGAGCTTAGGCTCTTTTTTCTTTTTTTCTTCTTTTTTCTTCTTTTCTTTTTATGTTTTTCTATTTATTAGATTCTTTAGGCTCCCCAACCGCGGCGTCTTTGATAAAGCACAAATAACACGCCCCAAATCACAATCGATGCGTACGCCCAAATCCAAGAGACTCGATCGGATTGCGATCCGGTGATGTCGAGCACGAATCCAAAAATCGCAGGGCCTAGTAATCCGCCACCAAATCCCATGAGTGAATGAAGCCCCATCGCTGCACCTTTGAGTTTTTCATTGGCGCTCGTTACTAGACCAGCGGTTAAGGTTGCTGAGTCGGCCATAATAAAGATAGCATGCCCAATCGCAAGTGCCACAATCAACCAGCTGGCATGCCCCATCGAGTACGCAAGACTGACGCCTAAGATTGCACTGGTAATCATCACAATACAAATCCAACGCTGACGTCCAAGCTTTAATGCCAACTCATTACCCAAAATCGATGCGGGAACTCCAAAGAAATTAATTACTCCGGCTAAGGTGGTAGCCGCTAAAAAGAATTGCTCTCCCGACAATTGGGTACTTAAGATAAAAAATGCCACCAGCCAACTACGTGAAGCAAAGAGCTCTAAGGAGTGCACGGTATATCCCAAGATATAACCTGAGGCATCGCGGTTTTCAAGTACTTGCTGCCATTTACGAATCGGGAATATATCGCGCCAGTTAATCACGATGGTCTCGCCCCAATGCGAGTGACGCGTTGGTCGTACAAAAAAGTACACGATTACCAAGGATAGTGTGGGTCCCAAAGCCACCCAGCGATACACGTGATGCCAATCGCCTAGACTCAAGATCCACCCCGAGATCACATACGATAAGCCAGTGCCAACTCCAAAGAATGCTGTGTAGAACGATATGTGCCGCGTGATCTCCCCTTGAATCAATCGATCCGACAAGATTTTGAGACCAGGCATATAGGTGGCTGCAAGTCCAGCACCGCTCATCAT
>JACCDL010005699.1_pt1 | contig 11071 bp, 12 predicted proteins | sample 7441931 | NCBI WGS metagenome assembly JACCDL01 (sample SAMN15323437, study PRJNA562643) | freshwater metagenome | isolation source: river surface water | place: USA:Blue River Watershed | collected 2017-08-16 | reverse complement strand
GGTGCGTTTACGCCTTTGGGCATAGAGCCCGTGACTGAAACCACAGATGAATTTCGCAAATACATGCAAGGGTATGTGACAGAAAGTGCCGAGCTTTTGAAGGGCGCTGGATTTAAACCTGAGTAAACTGGTCCCAGCAAGCTTTTTGGGAGCCTAATGGTTCTAAGCCCCCAAGTCTTTTGAAGCATCTTGCAGGTGCTTCAAAAAAAACTGTTTTGCTTGAAAGTCCAATTTGTCTGCCAACCGGATGATTTCAGCCAAGGTGTCATCTTCGCAATACAAATAGGCGACTGGAACGCCCAATGCCTGAGCCAGCAAACGCGAGGTGGCCAGTGCGGGTTCGTGGGTGCCCGTTTCATAACGGCTGATACGGGTACGGCTGCAAGACTCGTCCAGCCCAATGATGACGCCTACCTTTTCTTGCGATAGTCCCAAAGATTGGCGGATGGATCTTAGCCGCGCCCCAAAAAAAGAAGCGGGCTTGATGGACGAGGCAAGCATCCATAGAGTGTGAGGCTTAACGACTTTATATGTGTTACATAAATCGAAGCTTCCTAAAATGACTGGCTTACGGGATGGAAGCTCGGTAATCGGCCCTGAGGTGAGTAGGGATTTTGTGGTGCTTGGCGTTGTAAGCCGTAGTTAAAAAAAAGGCAATAAATAGTTCCGATCTTGTGTGATCTGCGTGAAAAGATCAGCTTCCTTCACAGGTGGAAGAAATCAATTGACCTGATTTCTATACCCTTTTCAAGAGAGAAGACAGAACATGCAAGCTCATCCAACCATCATCGTGGTGGACGACAACGCCGGCAACAGATTGTTGCCTGGTCTGATTTTGCGCCCACTCGGTTTTCAGGTGTTGGAGTGCGCCAGTGGGCAAGAAGCCGTTGCCTTGATGGCAAAGACCCGTGTTGTCGCCGTTTTGTTGGACATCGATATGCCCAGTTTGAACTGTTTGGCCATGCTTCCAGCCATCAAACAGAGCCAGCAAACGCAACCCATGGAGGTCATTGCTTGTACCGCGAACGCCAGCCCCAAAGAGGCACAAAATTTGATGGTGAGGGGCTTTGATGGGGTCCTACTTAAGCCAATAAAAAGTTCCGATTTGGTAAAAATACTAATTAAATAGTGATAATACATGCGGCATTTTATGCCGTTTTTAAGTATTTTTCTACCGGTAATTTAACCTTCGCATGGCAACATGAAATCCTTGTTTTGGAAGGATTGACAGATGTTGGCCAATGACATAGACAACAAACAATTGACATCCATCATGACCGATTTAGCCGAGTTGCATCAATGGGAGCTTGAGCACTCGCCTTTTCTGGGAACCATGACCGGAAGGCACTTGTATTTCAAGATCGCGCAACGCTCGATTGGTGAACGTGCGTTGTTGTCCAGATCACTCAAAGACCTCTATTCCGGCTCCAAATTGAGCGAGAAGGCCTTACGTACCCGCATGAGAGAGCTGGAGCGAAACGGTGTGATCGAGTCGGTCTCTTGCCTCGACGATGGTCGAGCCAAGTACCTGATGCCTACTGAAAAGTTCTACGAAGCCATTTACTTGCATGCACAAGAGGCTAAGAGGATTTTCCAAAAAAACTTCTTGATGATTGAAAAGTAACTTCACCAAACCATGCGTTCTATTTCTATAAAAGTGCCGTTGGCATGGGCTTGTGCGGTGCTTTTTGTGTGTGGCTTCTCTGAGGCGATCGCACAACAAAAAGTGCTGGTGGCCAAACCGGTGGTATCACCCTCAAGGCTAAACCTCAGGTATTTGCTCGACGCCACCGCTGCGACTTACCCTTCTATTTTGGCCTCCCGTCTGGAGGCCCGTGCCAATGAACAAGACCTCTCGGCCACAGAGCGGCAACGTTGGCCCACGTTTTCTTCATCGATCGAAAGCAACTCAGGCAGTGTGCGCTCATTTCCAAGCCGATCGATGCAATTGGAGCAAACGCTGTGGGACGCAGGACGCGTGACGGCGCGCATCAACGAGTCACAAGCCATGGTGGAGCAGGGGCAAATCAAGACCGTGCTGCAACGCCAAGAGTTGCATTTGCAAGTGGTGGCGGCGTGGCAAAACTTGTTGGGTGCGGTGGCCCGATCGCAAGTGGCCCATCAAACCTTGTCGCGATTGGGTGCGTTTCAAGCACAAATGAAGCGCCGCGTAGAAGCCGAGGCATCTCCACGTATCGACCTCGAGTTGGCCAATGCACGTTTGCTACAAACCGAAGTAGAGCTTGAAACTGCACAAAGTAGTTTGCAAGTCGCGTTGACACGCCTCGAACAACTCTCAGGTGAGCAAAATTTAGCCGCACACCTTTCACGGTTACCACCCATTCCTTCTTTGCTGGAGACCCAAGGCAGCGTTGAGAAGCTAGCGCAAACCGATTGGCATCGCGTGGCCGCGGAACACCCTAGCGTTTTGCGTGCGCAATTTGAAGCACAACAAGTCAAAAGTCGCCTCAAGGCCAAGCAAGCTGAGGGTTGGCCACAAGTTTATGTACGGGCGTTTCAACCCATCGGCGCCATCCCCACCAGCTCTGACACATCCATGACCACCTTTATTGGTCTGCGCTACTCACCCGGAGCCGGTCTGGCCAATGTGGTGGAAGCCCAAGCCTTGGAGACCAGAATTTCTAGCTCAGAGCAAATGGTCGTGACAGCGCACCGTGATGTGCGTCAGTCATTGCAAACCGACAACGAAGAGTTGATGAACACCCGCAAACGCATCGCTGCTTTGGAGAAGTCTGTCGAGGGCTCAGACCTTGTGTTGGCCTCTTATCAACGGCAATTTCAGGCGGGTCGCAAGACCTGGCAAGACTTGCTCAATGCCGTACGTGAACTAGCGCAAAACCAATACGCCTTGGCAGATGCACAGGCCGCCATGATGGGCGCGATGTACCGCTTGCAGGTTCGCATGGGACAAGATCCGCAATAACTGGTGTAACCCATCCATGACAAACGAACAACATCAGTCTTTTATTTGGGCGATCAAGCGCTTGGCGCAAATGCAAGGCGGCTCTGTCGATGCATTGGAGCTCGAGTCAGCCGCCCAACACATGACGCAACTGGACTCGCCCATTCACGCGCTGCGTGCGGTCAGCAAGCAAATGGGCTGGAAAGCCCCGAAACAGCAGAAAAAAATAGACCGCGCGCACTTGCCCCTGTTGTGCCACACGCCAGAGTGGTCGTGGGCGGTGGTGATCGATCAAAACCCTCTGGGGCAGTGGGTGGTGGTGACCTCACAAGGTCAAAAACTCGCCAACGAGGCGGACCTGTGGCAAAAAACATTTCACTTGCGTCTCGGGGTAGATCTTGGCATCGGTCTGGGGATTTTGGGCAAAGAGTCTGGTGAGCTGACCTTCTTCTCAAATGTGCAAGAAACGCTGGCGATGTATCGCCAAGAGTTGATCGAGGCATGCATTGCCTCGGCGTTCATTGGTGTCTTGGCGTTGGCGACATCGCTTTTTTCGATGCAGGTCTATGACCGCGTGATTCCCACACGCAGCGAATACACCTTGCTGATCTTGAGCTTGGGCGTGTTGATCAGCATCTTGATTGAGCTGGCGATGAAGTTTGCCCGTTCGCACATCATGGACTATGTGGTGGTGGGGCTCGACGCCAAGTTGTCGCGTGAAATTTTTCAGCGCTTGTTGCAACTTCGGGTCGATCAAGTGCCCGCGTCGGTTGGGAGCTTGGCGGGGCAACTGCGTGGGTACGAGCAAGTGCGAGGCTTTTACACCGCGTCCACGCTGTTCACGCTAATCGATTTGCCACTTGCTGTGTTGTTCATCGTTGTCATCATGTTGGTGGCCAGTCCGTGGGTGGCCGTGGTGCCTTTGATCTTTGGGGGCATCGCATTGATGGTGGGTTTTTCGATTCGCCGAAAAATCATGCTGCAAGCCAAGGAAGGTGCGGCCTTGTCCAACATGAAAACGGGTTTGCTGGTTGAGGCTGTTGAAGGCATTGAAACCATCAAAGCGGGCTCGGGCGGCTGGCGATTTTTGTCGCGATGGATTGGTGTGAACGGTTTGACCATTCAAAGCGATTTGAAGATGAGAGGCGCCACCGATAGCGTGGGCTACTTGTCCGCCACGATTCAACAAATCAGTTACGCAGGTCTGGTGGTGGCGGGTTCGTTGGTGGTGATGCAAGGACACATGACCATGGGTGCTTTGATTGCGAGCTCTATCTTGAGTGGTCGTATCTTGGCGCCCATCATGGCCATACCGGGCTTGTTGGTACAACATGCACATGCACAAGCCGCCTTAGAGGGTCTCGAAAAGCTTTACCAACTCAAGACCGATCACCAAGGCGTGAGCACTCCGCTTGCGCCCAGCAACTTGGAAGGCCACTTTGTTTTAGAGGACGTGAAGTTTGCCTATGGTGACAATCCACCCGCCGTGGTGGTGCCCAAATTGACCATTCAGCCCGCAGAGCGTGTGGCGATTTTGGGGCCCATCGGTGCTGGCAAATCGACTCTGTTGCGTTTGCTCAGTGGCTTGTATCACCCGCAAGCAGGTCGGGTCTTGCTAGACAACCTCGATCTGGCGCACATCAATCGCCAAGTGGTGAGTCAGTATGTGGGTTATTTGCAGCAAGACCACAGATTGTTTCAAGGCACCTTGCGCGAGAACTTGCTGATTGGCTTGCCAGACCCGGGCGATGACGCCTTGATGACGGCGATGAAACGCACTGGCATGGACAAGTTTGTGGCATCACACCCCAAGGGACTAGACCGCGTGATCAGTGAAGGCGGCAAAGGTTTGAGTGGTGGGCAAAAACAATTGGTGGCATTCACCCGTTTGATCTTGTGCAATCCCAAAGTATTGCTTTTGGATGAGCCGACTGCCACGATGGATGATGAGCAAGAGAGGCGTTGTTTGTTGGTCTTGGCGCAAGAGGCGCAAGAGGGCAAAGGCATGGTCATTGTGACGCACAAGCCCAGCGTGTTGCCACTGGTCACGCGCATGATTGTGATGGTCGGACACAACATTGTGTTGGATGGCCCGCGCGATGAAGTGATCCAAAAATTAAAACAACCGGCGAGCTGAGCATGCAACACAAAAACCCAATTGATCGCGATGTGTTGGATGTGAAGGTCAAACCTTCATGGCCGCAGCGTTGTCTGAATGCCTTGGCAGGCGGCGTCGAGCGGTTGACGCAATTTGCATCGGTCAAAATTTCGCCAGATGGCGAAGTGGCACCATCGCACCATGATGTTCATGCACCGTTGCGGGCGCGCATGAGTTTGCGGGTGATGGTGGTGGGCTTGCTGCTGCTGGTGATTTGGGCTGCTGTCGGCAAGATTGACCAAGTCACGCGTGCGCAGGCTCAAATCATTGCTGCTGAACGCACGCAGTTGGTGCAGTCGCCCGACGGAGGTGTGTTGACCAAGTTGCATGTGAAAGAAGGCGATGTGGTCAAGGCCGGGCAGTTGCTGGCCACGTTGCAAAAAGAAAGAGCTGCCGCAGCGGTGTCTGACAGCAGCGCGAAGGTGGCCGCATTGCGAATCACGCTCGCACGTTTGCATGCGGAGGTCTATGGCAAAGCGCTGTTGTTTGACCAAGACTTGTTGGTTTATACCGACTACATCCGTAACCAAACGGATTTGTACAACAAACGCCAAACAGCGTTCAAAGACGATATCAATGCGCTAGAAAACATCTTGTCTCTCGCTGAGGACGAACTGCGCATCAATCGCCAGTTAGAAGCCACGGGCGATGTGAGTCGAGCCGAGGTGCTGCGCTTGCAGCGCAGTGCTGCCGATGTGAAAGCGCAATTGGCGGGCAAGCGCAACAAGTATTTGCAAGATGCGCAAGCCGAAATGACCAAGGCCCAAGAAGAGTTGAGCTCTCAGACCGAGCAACTGCGTGACAGAAGCCAAGTGCTAGAGCACACCGAGTTGGTGGCACCGGTGGATGCCGTGGTCAACAACATCAAGGTCAACACCGTGGGCGGTGTGATTCGCGCTGGCGACACTGTGATTGAGTTGCTGCCCACGGGGGACAACTTGATTGCCGAGGCCAAAGTGCCACCGGCAGATATTGCGTTTGTGGCCGTGGGCCAAGATGCCAGCGTCAAGCTCGATGCCTACGACTCGTCTATTTATGGCGCGATGCATGGCAAGGTGAGCTACATCAGTCCTGACGTGCTGACCGAGGAGAGCAAGCAAGGGCCAGTCACCTACTACCGTGTTCGCATTCGGATCACGGACACCGAGTTCAAAGGTGACAAGGCCAAAGAAATTCATTTGCGGCCGGGGTTGACGGCGACAGTTGAAATCAAGGCACTCGAACGCACTGTGTTGAGTTATTTGACCAAACCGATCAGCAAAACCTTCAGTCAATCGATGGGGGAGCGTTAAGTGGTGATGACAACTTTGCAAAATGCTTGGCGCCAGCTTTTCAAGCCGCGCCTGACCCAACCAGTGCAAACGCAGGCGATGGCCAACATGTTCACCCCCGATTTGATCGAGCGCTTGTCGCATGAAATGCGCACGTCATTGACAGGCATTGTGGGGTATGCCGAATTCATCGAGGAAGGCTCTGAGCCTGCCATGGCCAGTTTCACGGCCAAGATCATTCGCGAAAGCAGCCAAGAATTGGTTCGATCGGTGCAGTCCTTTGTCGATTTGTACCAATCCAATGTGTCACAGGACCAAGTCAGCTGCAACGCGTTTTCAGCGGCACGCATCATGTTTGACTTGGTGCAACAGTACCAAGTTCAAGCCCATCAATTGCAGTTGAGTTTGATCTTTAACTGTTCAGACGAAGCGCAGTTGACCACGTTGTATTCAGACGAAGAGCGGTTCACCAAGATGATGCATGCCTTGATCTCGGGCGCATTGCTCGGCGCCACCCGTGGTGCCATGGTGGTGGTGGGTTTGAGTTTGCAGGCCAAAGAGCAATCGGTTGAAATTTTGATCCAAGAAATAGGCGGCATTGCCAAACTCAGGCACAGCCAGTTGCTCAAGCAGTTTTGGAACGAGCCTCGTTATGTGTTCAAGATGCAAGAAGGACCGGGCTTGGACATGGCTTTGGCCAAATCGTTGCTGTTGGCCTTGGGTGGACGCGCAGTTTTTACAGCGGTCAAAGGCCAGGGCGATCAGTTGCATATTTGGCTGCCTGTCAATTTGACTGTGCCGCACAACAGGAGTGACCATGAATAACCGTGTGGTTTTGGTGGTGGACGACAACAAGGTCAGTCGCATGTTGCCAGCCTTCATGCTGCGTTCATTTCCCGTCAAGGTGTTGGAGTGCGAAACTGGCGAGCAAGCGTTCGCGTTGCTGGCGCAGCATGATGTGAGCCATGTGTTGCTGGATATTTCCATGCCAGAGTCCAGTGGTTTGGAGGTGGCGCAAACCATTCGTGACATGCCAGAGTACAACCATGTGAAGTTGGTGGCGTACACCGCAGATGCCAGAACCAGTCAAATGACGATGATGAAGTCGACTTTCTTTGACGACGTGTTGATCAAGCCCATTCGGCGTCTTGAGCTTTTGTCCGCATTGTCTTTGCCGGTGCCTGATGCGGGTCAGATGGCGCTTGACTGACCTCAAAGGTGCAGGCAATCTAGGTGACAGATCGTGCAGTGGCCCCGCTGGCGAACTTCATAAAATGGGGCGATGAAGCAAAGGGTTGTTTATTCGCGCTCGTTCTTGAATCGACGTGATGCATTCAAGCAAGGCTGCCGTGAGGCCTTGGGGGCGCCTGTGTTGGTGTTGTTGGCAGGCATGGTGGGGTTTGGTGCCATGGGGCACACCAGTGGCCTAGATGCTTGGAGCACAGGGCTGACCAGCTTGCTGATGTATGCCTTGCCGGGTCAAGTGGTGATGTTAGAGATGTACATATCGGGTGCCTCTGCGCTGGCCATTGGTTTGGCTGTCACGCTGACATCTACCCGATTCATCACCATGGTGGTGACGTTGTTCCCCCAATTGCATCGACGTGACCGCAATCCGATGTTGTATGTTTGGGTGCATTTGGTGGCCATGACAGCATGGGCCTTGTCGATGCGCGAGTTTGCCAACGTTGCGCCCAAACATCGCTTGAGTTACTTCATTGGTTTGGCTTTGCCGTGTTGGTTGATTTCTATGCCCGGTACGGTGCTTGGTTACTTCATCGCCGGCTGGGTGCCTGCGGCTGTCACATTGGGTTTGGTCTTCATCAATCCCTTGTTTTTTTTACTCACTTTCACTGAGGTCAAGCCATGGGGCAATCGCATCGGCATTGCGTTGGGCTGCGTGATGGGGCCCGCTTTTTATGTGTGGGATGCCGACAGCAGTTTGTTGACCACCGGTTTGGTGGCGGGCACCTTGGCCTATTGGATTGACCGCAGGTGGTTGCGCGCGCCGGCACAGGAGGTGGCGTCATGATGGTGGAGAGCACACAAGCCATTGCTTGGGCCTTGGTGGCTGCTGGCGTTGGAACCTACGTGTGTCGTGCGGCAGGGGTGAAGTTGTCTGGGCACATCAACCAGTCGAGCGAAATTTTCAGATGGCTGTCCGCTGTGACCTATGCCATGGTGGCAGCGTTGACTGTGCGCATGATTGTGTTGCCCATCGGTTTGTTGGACACGGTGCCGCTGTGGATACGCATAGCAATTTGTGTGTTGAGTTTGGGCGTGATGGTGTCCAAACCTTCACGTCGCATGGTGCCTGCATTGATGACGGGCACTTTGCTGATGTTGGTGTATGGGGTGACGCGCGGTTGAGTCACAGAAGCCGTGGAGGTTTCTGACACATGGATGATCTCACCTGTATTTGTTTTTGAACCAACCTAAACCCGATGAGGTGCCATTGGGTTGTCCGCCCAGCTTGGGTTTGTATTCGCAGCCCACCCAGCCTTGCCAGCCACATTGCGCAGAGACTTGATCGATCACATCAAAGAGGTAGGTGTAGTTGAGTTCGCCCACATCGGGTTCATGACGTTCAGGCACACCAGCGATTTGAAAATGGCCCACACGACCTGTGGGCAGGTATTGGCGAATCTTCATGGCCACGTCACCTTCCACAATTTGCAGGTGGTACAGGTCCATTTGCACTTTCAGGTTTGACGCACCGACGGCTTGAATGATCTCGTGTGCATGGTCTTGTCGGTTCAAGAAAAAGCCTGGGATGTCGCGGGTGTTGATCGGCTCGATCAGCACATCGCGGCCATGGTTGGCAGCAACAGCCGCCGCCCATTTCAAATTGGCGATGTAGGTGGGCAAATTGCCTGAGCGCGATTGGTCTTCACCGATCAATCCGGCCATCAAATGAATGCGCGGGCATTGCAACGCTTCGGCATATTGCAGAGCCATGTGCACACCGGTTTGAAACTCCGCTTCGCGCCCAGGAATGCTGGCAGTGCCGCGCGCGTTGTTGGCCCAAGCCACGTCTATGCTCGACGCATCGGTGCCACCGGGTGGTGCGTTAAAGAGAACCTGTTGCAAACCGTGGTGATTGAGTCGCGCAGCCAGTTCAGCGGCTGGGTAGGCGTAGGGAAACAAATACTCCACAGCTTGGAAGCCGTCTTTGGCAGCCGCTTCGAACCGATCGAGAAACGGCAATTCGGGGTACATCATCGAGAGATTGGCTGCAAATTGAGGCATGGTCTGTGGGCCTTGTATGGTTGCAATGCGTTGTGGGTGTGTTACCAGCGTGCACCAAACGTTTGACGCAATTCGTGGATGTGTGCAGCTGTCAGTGGCGTCAGCGCTTGGGTCGAGGTCATGATCAGTTTGGCGGTTTCTTCTAACTCTTCGAGAGTGGCCATAGCAGCTGCGGGAGAGTCATGCCACACATTGGGTCCTAAGCGCTCCAGCATGATCGCGCGAATGGGGGTGCCCTGCGCACCATAACGCTCAATGGTTTGCGCCACAGCATGAGCTGCTTCGATTGCGCCGGGGCGGTGGTAGTCGATGATGGGCACATGGCCCACTTTCATCACAAAGTAAGGGGTGAGTGCTGGCAGCAATTCACGTTGGCTGGCAAAGGTGCTTTGGGTGATGAGTGGGCCTAAGCTCAAAGCCACGCAATGCGTGCTGTGTGTGTGAATGACACAAGCGGTATTGGGGTCATACGCAGAGGCGCTTGCATAAATGCGGGCGTGCAACGTCATGGTTTTGCTGGCTTTGTCACCACTGATGTGTTGGCCTTGTGGGTCGAGCTTGGCAAGCTTGGCAGGGTCTAAAAAACCCAAGCAAGCATCAGTGGGCGTGATCAAAAAGCCGTCTTGTAAGCGCACGCTGATGTTGCCAGCAGTGGCATGCACATAACCCCTGTCGAAAAGGCTTTTACCGATACGGCAAATTTCTTCGCGGGCTTGTGATTCGGTCATGGTGCAGGCTCAGTGGAGGTATTGAAAAGCTTTGGTGAAAAAATCATCGGTGCCGAAGTTGCCAGACTTCAAGGTCAGGTGAACATTGTGCATGTCTGTATGCGCATGGCACCATGGCACACCCGGATCGATTTGCGGTCCGATCTGCATTTGGACAATGCCCAAGGCTTGCACACACGCGCCCGAGGTTTCGCCCCCCGCCACCACCAGCTGTTGCACGCCCATGCTCACCAAGCCTCGCGCAATGTTAGCGATGGTGTGCTCAACCAAAGAACCGGCGGCTTGCACACCCAGCTGGGCTTGCACCGCTTTGACCGCATCGGGTTCGGCGGTGGAGTAGACCAACACCGGACCACTGGCCAACAAGGGCTGCGCCCACGCCAAAACTTGCGCCACGATGTCCGCACCTTGTGAGTTGCTTTTTGCTAGGGCGAGGGGATCGATGGCAAAAGCGGGACGACCGCTTTGTTTGAAATGCGCCACTTGTCGATTGGTGGCTTGTGAACAACTGCCAGACACCACGGCTTGCAAGCCTTGTGCTGGGGGCAATGCGCTAGCTTGTGGCGTAGGGCGCAAACCAAAATTCGCAGGCAAACCAATGGCCACGCCAGAGCCAGCGGTGACCAAGGGCATGTTTTTGAGAGCAGGGCCCAAGCGCTGCAAATCGTCGTTGGACACAGCGTCCACCACGGCGATGGATATGCCTTGGGCTTTGAGATCGCTCACGTGTTGCGCAATGGCT
>JACCDL011096342.1_pt1 | contig 11089 bp, 10 predicted proteins | sample 7441931 | NCBI WGS metagenome assembly JACCDL01 (sample SAMN15323437, study PRJNA562643) | freshwater metagenome | isolation source: river surface water | place: USA:Blue River Watershed | collected 2017-08-16 | reverse complement strand
GTGAGTGGCTGGACACATATTGCCTTACCCACTTTAAGCCCATTGCATTCAGGCTTAATGGTTGCGTTAATTGCGACGCTATTTACTTTCTTACCAAGTTTTTTGATGATTTTTTTAGGTGCGCCCTTAATTGAACACACAAGGAATCAAAGCAAATTGTTTGCACCATTAACTGCAATTACAGCAGCTGTTGTCGGTTTAATTCTTAATTTGGGCATCACGCTTGCCAATCACACACTTTGGCAAACAGAAGTTTGGGAGATTCATTGGATGAGCGTTGCGATTGCCATCATCGCTTTTATCGCCTTACAGAGATATCAGGTGAATACGCTATTGGTGATATTAGTGAGTGGGCTGCTTGGTATTGCAAGTTCAAGCAGCCTACTCACTTAATTTAAAATTAAGCTTCTTTACGCAGATGTGGGAACAAGATCACGTCACGAATACTTGGACTGTCTGTTAGCAACATCACTAAACGGTCAATCCCAATACCACAGCCGCCTGTTGGAGGCATGCCATACTCTAAAGCACGGATAAAATCGGCATCGTAATACATGGCTTCATCATCGCCTGCCTCTTTGGCTGCCACCTGCGCATGGAAACGAGCTGCTTGGTCTTCTGCATCATTAAGTTCAGAGAATCCGTTAGCAATTTCACGACCTGTAACAAACAATTCAAAGCGTTCTGTGATTTCAGGATTTGCATCAGAAGCACGGGCCAAAGGTGAAACTTCAACTGGGTAATCAATAATATAGGTGGGCTCCCACAATTGGCTTTCAGCTGTTTCTTCAAACAAGGCCAACTGTAATGCCCCTAAGCCAACATGATCAAAAGCTTTCACACCAAATTTTAATAATTCAGTACGAATAAACTCACCATCCGTTAATTGTGCATCCGTATATTGCGGAGCATATTTCTTAATCGCGCCCACAATCGTTAAGCGTTGGAAAGGCTTGCTGAAGTCAACTTCGCGACCTTGATATTGCACGGTGGCTGTTCCACAAGCAGCCATTGCCGCAGCACGAATACAGTTTTCGGTGTAATCCATCAGCCATTTGTAATCGGTATAAGTGGCGTAGAACTCCATCATGGTAAATTCAGGATTGTGTCTGACGCTAACGCCTTCATTACGGAAGTTACGATTAATTTCAAATACACGCTCAAAACCACCAACAATCAAACGCTTGAGATAAAGCTCAGGCGCAATACGCAAAGTCATTTGCATATCAAGTGCGTTATGGTGCGTGATAAAAGGCTTGGCAGAAGCACCACCTGGAATTGGGTGCAACATCGGCGTTTCTACTTCTAAGAATTCATTTTGCAACATGAATCCTCGAATCGCTGAAACAATCTTGCTACGTGCAATAAACGTATGACGTGTTTCTTCAGAAACAATTAAATCCACATAACGTTGACGGTACTTAGTCTCTTGATCTGACAAGCCATGAAATTTTTCAGGAAGTGGGCGCAATGATTTAGTGAGTAAACGTAGTTCGCTGACCTTAATTGATAGCTCACCAGTTTTAGTTTTAAAAATCACCCCAACCGCGGCAACGATATCACCCAAATCCCAATGCTTGAATGAATCGTAAAGCTCTTCACCAATATTATCTTTAGAGATAAATAACTGAACACGGCCGGTTTTGTCTTGTATCGTCGCGAAACTCGCCTTACCCATGACGCGCTTAAGCATCATACGGCCAGCTACTTTAACGACGACAGCTTGCGCATCTAAAGTTTCATTTTCTTGCTCACCAAATTGCGCATGTAAAGGTGCCGCAAAATGTTCTGGCTTAAAGTCATTAGGAAAAGCAACGCCCTTTTCACGTATGGCCTTTAGCTTCTCACGACGCTCAGCAATGACGTGATTTTCGTCTTGTAATGGCGGATTTAAATGTTCACTCACGCTAAACTCCCTGCTTTAAACTTTCAGATATAAATGGATCAAGGTCGCCATCCAGCACCCCTTGCGTATTGCCAACTTCAACACTCGTCCGTAAATCCTTAATACGAGATTGATCTAGCACATAACTACGAATTTGGTGTCCCCAGCCGATGTCTGTTTTAGCATCTTCCAAGGCTTGTTTTTCTTCATTTCGTTTATTTAACTCTAGCGCATATAGCTGCGCTTTCAACATATTCATCGCTTCAGCCTTATTGCGATGTTGCGATCTATCGTTTTGACACTGCACAACGGTATTCGTTGGAATATGCGTAATCCGCACAGCAGAGTCGGTTTTATTAATATGCTGACCACCTGCACCACTCGCGCGATAAGTATCAATCCTCAAATCAGCAGGATTAATATCCACTTCAATGGAGTCATCAATCTCAGGAAATACCTGCACGCTGGCAAAAGAAGTATGACGACGATTGCCAGAATCAAACGGTGACTTGCGCACTAAGCGATGCACCCCAGACTCTGTGCGTAAAAAGCCATAAGCATATTCACCTGAAATTTTAAGTGAGGCACTTTTAATTCCAGCAATGTCACCTTCAGACTCTTCCATGACTTCCACTTTAAATCCCTTACGCTCGCAGTATCGTAAGTACATGCGAAGTAACATGGACGCCCAATCTTGGGCTTCAGTTCCACCACTGCCTGACTGAAAGTCCATAAAGCAGTTATTAGGATCCATGGGGTTGGAGAACATACGGCGGAATTCTAAGGCTTCAACTTGCTGGGCCAGACCAAGGCTGTCGGCTTCAATACTGACTAGGGTGGCATCGTCGTTTTCTTCACGTGCCATCTCAAATAACTCAGAAGCGTCGCTTAGGCCTTGATAAATATCGACTAGATTTTTAACAAGGGCTTCTAACTCTCGACGCTCTTTACCCAGCTTTTGTGAACGCTCATTATCGTTCCAAATGCTAGGATCCTCTAAAAGTTGACTCACCTCTTCTAGGCGTTGTTGTTTGTTCTCAAAGTCAAAGATACCCCCTAAGCGCATGTTGGCGCTCTGTAAGGTCGGCTAGACGATTGCCAATTTGATTGAGTTGTTCGGCTTCCATTGAGTGGATTCTCGTAGCTTTTTTTAAAAAATGAAATTATACACCAAAGGTATGCCTATCATGGCTTCGCGCCAGCTTACAATTAGGGGTGTGGGAGTCAATATTTGTTTCGCAAAAATTGTCACAAACTTGTAATATTTGAAAACTAAAATATATAAAAATTATCAATGCCTCAGAAATTAATTATTTCATTTGTTTTAATAATGTATTTACCCAAGGGAGTTTAAGTGATGCCAAGCAAATTTTTAAAAATCACCACAGTCGCAGCGGTTATTGCAGCAGGCTTTTCAGCAAGCTCAGCAATTGCAGCCGAGAAAATCATTAAAATCGATGGTTCTTCTACTGTTTATCCAATTACTGAAGCCGTTGCAGAAGATTTTCAAAAAACACAAAAAGTTAAAGTCACTGTTGGTGAATCTGGTACTGGTGGTGGCTTTAAAAAGTTTTGTCGCGGTGAGACTGATATCTCTGATGCATCTCGTCCAATTTTGCAAAAAGAAATTGATGCGTGTAAGGAAGCTGGTATTCAATTTATTGAATTGCCAATCGCTTATGATGCTTTAACAGTTGTTGTTAATTCAAAAAATGATTGGGTTAAAAGCCTAAGCGCTGAAGAGCTTAAAAAGATTTGGGAATCTGGTTCTAAAGTTAAAAACTGGAAAGAGTTAAATGCCGCTTATCCTGACAAGCCAATGGCATTGTTTGGCCCAGGCACGGCATCAGGTACATTTGACTACTTCACAGAGGCGATTAACCAAAAGGCAAAATCTAGCCGTTCTGATTACACACCATCAGAAGATGACAATGTGCTAGTCCAAGGTGTTGCAAGTAATGTAGGTGGCCTAGGTTACTTCGGTTATGCTTATTACGAAGAAAACAAGGACAAGTTAAGAGCGATTCCTATCTCAGCAAAAGCAGGTGGCCCAGCAGTTCTACCGTCGGCTGAATCTGTGATGGATGGTTCTTATCAACCACTTTCACGTCCATTATTCATATATGTGAATGCGGCTTCTGCTGCGTTTAAACCAGAAATCAAAGCATTTGTTAATTTCTACCTAGCTAACGCTCCTAAATTAGTTAAAGAAGTGAAATATGTTCCATTGCCAGCAGCAGACTATGCGGCTGTAACGGATCACTTTAAGGCAACGAAACCTGGTACTGCATTTAATGGCAAATCAGAGGTTGGTATTAAAATTAAAGACTTACTATCACGCATCAAGTAGCCTCATCTAAAGCTGGCATGATTAAATAGTCATGCCAGCTTTTTAGTTTCTAAATTTCCATAAAATTTTCGTTTCAAATCGGCTACAATGCGAAAGTACCACTGATGAATACGGCAAGCAAAGTGCAAAAATCCAATATTGAACGGACGATCAGTCCACGTTTAGCTAAAAACATCCGTCGCAATGTTAAAGAGCGAGTCATTGAGTCTATATTAATGCTTGCCGCACTAACTGCTGTTGCAACAACTTTTGCAATCGTTACCGTCTTAGTTGTGGAATCGCTTGGTTTCTTTAAAACCGTATCTTTAATAGATTTTTTCACCGATACCCAATGGACACCATTATTTGAAGATGCGCATTACGGCATCATGCCGCTTGTTGCAGGCACATTGACCACTTCGATGATTGCTCTTGCTGTAGCTATCCCAGTTGGCACTATTGGCGCTATTTATCTGTCTGAATTCGCATCGCACAAAACCCGAGAAATTGTAAAGCCAGTTTTAGAACTTCTGGTCGGTGTTCCAACTGTCGTTTTTGGTTATTTTGCTTTATTTTTTGTTACACCACTTCTACAAAAGATTTTTCCCGATTTACCTGGCTTTAATATGCTTGGACCAGGCATTGTGATGGGGATTATGATTGTTCCTTATATTAGCTCTGTCGCAGAGGATGCAATGCGCGCTGTGCCAATGAGTATGCGCGAAGGGTCTTATGCAATGGGGGCAACACGTTTTCAAACCGCAATTCGCGTGGTAACGCCTGCTGCCATTTCCGGTATTGTAGCGGCATACATTCTTGGCATTTCTCGAGCAGTAGGCGAGACCATGGTGGTTGCAGTCGCTGCAGGTCAGCAACCAAATTTAACGTTCAACCCAATGGAAAGCGCTGCAACAATTACCGCTTATATTGTTCAGGTTGCGCTTGGTGATCTTCCCCACGGTAGCATTGGTTATCAAAGTATTTTTGCGGCTGGTTTGGTCCTGATGATCATGACATTAACCTTTAATATTCTTGGCCACATGGTACGTAAGAAATACCGTGAAAACTACTAAACATCAATAAATTAGTACTATTAACAGAGCATATCCATGGCGATCAAAATCGATAATCGAGTTTCAGCAATTCAAAACCTTGCAGCTGTACGCGCAATGATTAAGCGTCATAAAGCGAATGATTACATATTCGCAGTCATTGGTTTGCTTGCATTGATGTTAGGTTTGTTAACACTACTCACCTTATTCGTTGATCTCATTTACGATGGTGCATCTCGCTTTAATTTACAGTTCCTGAGTGACTTTCCATCTCGTCGCGCAGAACATGCAGGACTTTTATCGGCATGGATAGGCTCAGCGCTTGTCATGACGGTCACCTTTTTATCCGCAGTGCCGATTGGCGTTGCTGCCGGCTTGTATTTAGAAGAATACGCCCCTAAGAATTGGTTTTCTGATCTGATTGAAATTAACGTATCGAATTTGGCAGGTGTTCCATCTATTGTTTATGGTTTACTTGCATTAGGCTTGTTTGTTTATGCTTTTGGCTTTGGTCAGAGTGTTTTAACTGCAGGCTTAACGCTAGGACTGCTCATATTGCCAATTATTATTGTTTCCACCCGTGAAGCTATTCGAGCCATTCCAGTTGCTATACGAGAAGCAGCGTATGCTGTGGGTGCCACAAAATGGCAAGTGGTCTATGACCATGTTTTGAAATATTCTTATGGCGGGGTTTTGACTGGCATCATTATCGGGATGGCCCGTGCCTTGGGTGAAACTGCACCATTGATTACCATTGGCGCACTTACTTTTATTGCATTCTTACCACCCTCCCCAGTCAGTTTGGAGCCACCCTACTTAAACTTCGAATGGTTAAGCTCGGGCTTCACAGTGATGCCAATTCAAATGTTTAATTGGTTATCACGCCCTGACCATGCGTTCCATGTTAATGCGGCAGCCACTGGTGCAATTATTATTCTAGTAACGTTATTAATGAATGGCACAGCCATCTATTTACGCTACAAGATTCGTAAGAATATTAAGTGGTAGTCATTTTAAGTACGACAAATATTTAATTAATTGGTGAAAACATGCATACGTTAAATTCAACAACTCCAATCAAGGCCGAAGCGCGTAATTTGAATTTCTATTACAGCAACGGAACCAAGGCGCTTAAAGACATTAACATGCCTTTGCACGAGAAAAAAATTACGGCACTGATTGGACCTTCAGGTTGTGGAAAATCAACATTCTTGCGTTGCTTTAACCGTATGCATGATCTATATCCAGGCAATAAATATGAAGGTGAAATTGTGATGCATCCTGACAACACCAATGTGTTGGCAGATGGCGTCGATCCAATTGAAGTTCGTATGCGCATCAGCATGGTGTTTCAGAAGCCTAATCCGTTTCCTAAGTCGATCTATGAAAACGTGGCTTACGGCTTACGCGTTCGTGGCGAAACAAACAAACGCGTAGTCGATGATAAAGTTGAAGAAGCTTTGAAAGGTGCTGCAATCTGGGATGAAGTTAAAAACCGTCTCGATGACTTAGCGTTTAACCTTTCTGGTGGTCAGCAACAACGTCTATGTATTGCACGCGCTTTGGCCACCGATCCTGAGATTATGTTGTTCGATGAACCGACATCTGCACTTGACCCAATTGCAACAGCGAATATTGAAGAGCTCATGTCTGAACTTCGTAACAAGCTCACTATTCTTGTGGTCACACATAATATGCAACAAGCAGCTCGCGTTTCTGATTACACAGCTTATATGTATTTAGGTGAAATGATGGAGTATGGCGATACAGACACTATCTTTACAAACCCAACGCGTAAAGAGACAGAAGATTACATCACTGGTAAGTTCGGTTAATCCTGGCCAGCCTATATCACACCAATGAAAAAGCTGGCATTGCCAGCTTTTTCATTTCTAGTTCAAAGCACTTATTCCTGAGGCATTATTTCTTTATAAAAGGCTATCATACGCTCAGCTTGCGCTTTATCTGTCCATCGTGTTTTAGCGTAGTTAAGGGCGGCTTTACCTAGTTTTGTTCTAAGCTTGGCATCACTGAATAAAACGTTCACTTTCTCAGCAAAAACTAGCTCGTCATGAGGGGCAATCATAGCGCCCTCACCTTCGATCAATATAGATTTGGTCCCCAATTCAGCAATGCCTACCACTGGCGTCGCCTGTGCCATGGCCTCAAGCAATACTAATCCTTGCGTTTCACTCAGCGAAGAAAATACAAATACATCTGCGCTGGCATAACAAGCATTAAGCTCTGTGTTTCTATCCATATATCCGATGAATTTGACATGATGCTCAAGATTGAGTGTTTTAGCTAATGAATGAAGACTTGCTTCAGCCGGTCCTTCACCTGCAATCACCAATAATGCCTCAGGCTGATGTTTAATTAGCTCAGTCCACATACGCAATAAAAAGCCTATATTCTTTTCATAAGCGACACGCCCAACAAATAAACCAACTGGCCTATTTTCATCAATACCATGTTTTTTTCTAAATTCGGCACCATTTGATTTTTTAAAGCTATGTTCCTGCAAGCCAGTAGGCACAACTTCTGCTCTTGATTTAACGCCATATTCACGCAGCACATCTAACATAGGCTGTGAAGGTGCAACAATTGCATCAACTGCGTTACATTGCCGCTTAGAAATAAAGCGTGCTAAACCGCGTGCAATCTTTTTAGGAATGATAGGCAGATAAAGATGTAGGTAGTCTTCAAAGAAGGTGTGATAGGTTTCAACACTTGGCACATTCAACAGATGTGCAAGTTTCAAACCTAAATAATGGGCAACAAATGGCGTATGAATATGAACAATGTCATAGTTTTCTTGGCGAAGCTCTCTTAAGCGATCAACAGCTGCACCATACTTCATTAATTTATCTTCAGGATCAAAATAAATTTTTCTAGCCGGAATGCGCTTAATCCAAGCTTCGTCTGGCGTCTTAATACCATATTCAGGGGCAATCAAATGTACTGTATGCCCCATCGCTTGCATCTGTGCGACAAAAGTACGAATTGAAGTAGAAACCCCGTTGATTCGTGGGAAGTAAACATCAGAAACAAATAATATTTTCAATTGACGGCCTTTGTATTCACGCCGCGAATTGCGGTCGCTAATCAATGAATATTAGCGGCCATTTGTGACACTTATATGAAATGTCACAAATAATTCATTATCCGAAAATCACGAGGCTCCATACGATAACTAAATTGATCAAACTCAATAATACTGCGGCACTACCAATATCTTTTGCACGCTTTGCAAGCAAATGATGATCTAAGGAAATTCTATCCACTGTTGCCTCAACTGATGAGTTGAGTAGCTCAACAATAACGACTAAAAATACGCAGGCAATCATTAAAGCACGATCTATAGGGGTGTGCCCTAGATATAAGGCCAATGGGATAAGTAGCAGGGCCAGACGCACTTCTTGTCTAAAGGCATCTTCATTCTTATGCGCTGCCGCTAGGCCTTCCATTGAATAACCAAAAGCATTGATTAATCTGCGTAAACCTGTTTTACCTTTAAATGGACTTTCCATAACGTTCCTTAAAGTTTCATCTTAAAAATTAATTTGCAGCGAGTATATCAAACAACTGAACAGATGTTGCATCTGTCATTTAACCATCATAAAAGCTTCATATGCGTTTAACATCAGTCCGTAAAATAGCTTCTAATGCAAAAGAAAATTCAGCATCTAGTTTGGCTAATGCCAATCTTTTTTCACGCAAATGAGGCAAATGCGTGGGGGCTTGTTACCCATGTATACTTTGCACACTCTTTACTCTGGGCAATGCCTCTTCTTGATCCAAGACTAAGAAAAGCGATACAAAGCTTCCCAGACTTAGTCATGGCTGGGGCATGTTTGCCAGATCTAGCTATTATTTCTAAACGTTATCGCAAGACACATGATTGGCAATATGCTCATGCCTTACTTGAACATGCAAAAAATGAAGAAGAGTTAGCAATTGCCATTGGTTTTGTAAGCCACTTATATATTGACGTGATTGCACATAATCACTTTGTTCCAGCCCATGAAGAAATGTGGTCAGACAAAGGAATGCTGGCACACATTAGTTCAGAATGGGCAATGGATGCTCACCTCAGCCCTTTATTAAGCAGATCCCCTGGCTCTCTTCTAAGTGCTAATGCAGATAAGCTAGCTCAGTTTATTGCTCCTCAATTTGCCTGCGGTATTAAAGAGACTAAAAGACTCATTCTTAAACTTAGTTTCTGGGATAAGGTGCTACGGACTTTCAAAATTCCAAACCTGATTTATCACACATCCCGCATCTTAGATAAACGCGTAGATAAACATTTCATTTACTACATTGCCAAGACTCAGGTTGCAATTGCTGATATTGGTATTGTTTTGTCAGGAACGAAACCTACATGGGAAGCTGAGCTAATTAATTTAAGCGCTACACAACTTAGTGCTTGGCGCCTTGAATGTTTAGGAGAGTTGGCACTCTTTCACCCAGCACCAATACAATATTTCGTGCCAAATGATTAGGCAATTAGATCAGCAATAAAGATAAAGCGGATACAGAAAATCCAATCAAAGCCCCCATGAGTACATCGCTTGGATAATGCAGTCCAAGTACAACACGAGATAAAGCGACCATCACGGCGAATGGGACGACCAAGATAAAAAGAGCTGGGTAATAAAAGACTGCAATAGCGCTAAAAGCAACTGCGTGCAGTGTATGTCCAGATGGAAAGCTAAATCGATCTAATGGCCGACCAGTCAACCATATATCCTGATGCACTTCATATGGACGTGGACGCAAGGTTTTACCTTTGAGCCATTTGTATAAGATTGTGCCAGTAAGACCAACAGCTAACATGTGAACAACAGGCACTATGCCATCACTTCCGTTAACGGCAAGAATGGCCAGCATGATGGTGTACCAAAAAATTCCGTCGCCTAAACGGCTGATTAGTCTAAACCACACACGTATTGCAAGATAATGACTTGTTTTATTAACGCGTATACATAAAGCGCTATCAATTGCCTTAGCTCGTGCAAAATACATACTTAATTTATAGGGCATATTTGCTCCTAATTGATAAATTAATTTCAATCATTCGCACATCATGCTTTTGAAATATGACGTTTTGATGAAAAAAGATTAAACAAAAGCATCAAAATCATATTTAATCTAGGCGTCATATAAAGTTCATATCGTTGTAATACTTTAAAAGTACATTGCTCTAAATTAAAAAAAGGAGCGATTTATGCTGACAGAAAGTCTTGGTTTTAGTGAATCAACCGAACAAAGTTTAATCACTACGCCTACTGAACACGGCAAACTCACTGTGAGCCTAGCACGCGATAAAAATGAAGTCGCCGAAGCACAACATCTCAGATATAAAGTATTTGCAGAAGAAATGGGTGCAAATATTCAAAGTAAAAACGCATTAGATCAAGATGGTTTTGATGTATTTTGTGATCATTTGATTATTCGCGAAAGCAATACGAATAAGGTTGTTGGTACATATCGTATCCTTAATCCAAAAATGGCTAATGAAGCAGGTGGATATTACTCTGCTGGCGAATTTGATATTAGCCGCTTACAACCGCTATTTGATCGTACCGTTGAAGTTGGTCGTGCATGCGTCCATCCAGATTATCGGAACGGAGGCACTATTACCATGCTATGGGCTGGCCTTGCTAAATATATGCAGGCTAACAACTACGAATATATGATGGGATGTGGAAGCGTAGGAATGTCGGACGGTGGTCACGTTGCAGCCAGCTTGTACAAGCAGTTATCTGCAAAATATTTAGTCCCAAGTGAGTATCGTGTATTTCCTCATTGTGCACTGCCATT
>JACCDL010440819.1_pt1 | contig 11093 bp, 10 predicted proteins | sample 7441931 | NCBI WGS metagenome assembly JACCDL01 (sample SAMN15323437, study PRJNA562643) | freshwater metagenome | isolation source: river surface water | place: USA:Blue River Watershed | collected 2017-08-16 | reverse complement strand
TTGGCCATGAACTTGAAACGTGAGTTAACCCGGGACACCGTTGCTGAACCATCCGAAAAGGTAGAGACGGCACGCCTGAATTGCGGTCTGACGTTGAATCTCTTGAGAAGTCTTGCGTAGTAAATAAGTTCAAGGAATTTGGAAGGGTTGAGTAATAAAGCGTGCGGTGACAGTGCCCACCGCAACGGACTATGTGCATCGTAGAGACCAACAATCTCTGCACCTGATTCTGCTAAACCAGTGGCGACGGGAAGCAGGAACGGGCCGGTTCCTGCGACGATAACTCTCTTTCCTGCCAATACTCCGTGACCTTTAAGTAAGGACTGTGCTGCACCTGGAGTCATGGAACCTGGTTTATCCCAACCCGGAAACGGAAGTGAGCGATCGTAAGCACCTGTTGCAAGGATTAGTTTCTCGGCCGTCAAGGAACCCTCTTCGCCGCCTTGCAGATAGTTCACTCGAAAAAGATTGCCATCTCTTTCAATGCTCCAGACAGTAGCCTCTGAAATATGCGTGATTGAAGAAGCGTTCTCTATCTTTGCAAACAATATGTCTGCGCGATTACTTCTATAACCCTTGACCGAAGTCTGATGGCGCCAGTATTGACCACCTTTACGTGGTGCGGAATCAATGAGTGCAACATCAGTTCCATTTCGCGAAGCAGCTTCGGCTGCGGCAAGACCGGCTGGACCTGCGCCAATGACGATAATCATCGAGTGCTCTCAACTTTCATGCCTTGCTTTGCCTCAATAAGACATGAGCGTTGGTTTGCAACCCCATCTACGACAACGACACAGTCGTAACAGATACCAATACCGCAGAAGATTGAACGTGGTTCATTACCGAAGCGCGTGGTGCGAAGTTCTCGGGTATCAGAAGCGATGAGTGCCGCAGCGATACTTTGACCTGGAGCGCACGTGAACTCTGCTCCATTAAAAGTAAATGAAATCTCTTTAGTCATAGTGAAACTTTCTCGAACCTTGCAGGTGAAAACGCTGACCCATCCATGAAAGATTCGCGTCCGAGAATCGCATCGGTAATGAGCGCTGCAGATCCCGGCGCCAAACCAATTCCAGCTCCCTCATGGCCCGCCGAATGCCATAGGCCCTTAACCGTTGCATCCTCACCAATGACAGGAAGATGATCTGGTGCGTACGGTCGAAAACCACGATAAGCACGCAACAATTGAACATCGCGCAGCACGGGAAAGAGCGATGTCGCTTGTGCCGCTAAGCGGCGAAGGATGTCGTAATTCATAGAACCATCAAAGCCAACGCGCTCACGACTGGCACCAATGAGAATTGTTCCGGCACGTGTTCCTTCAACGACTGTACTGGTCTGCAAATCTGCATCGCTACTAGCAACATTTGCCACATAGTCAGAGTCATACACTTTATGGAAGACATATTTTTTGGTTGGTTCAGTGACAAGAATAAAGCCCTTGCGTGGGGCGATAGGTAGATGTGAGCCAGCCATCTGAGCCAACTCCCCCGCCCATGTGCCCGTTGCATTGACGATAATTGGTGCCGAGAAATTCCCTTGCGTTGTCTCAATTCCAGAAACGGCACCTTCGTTAACCAGAATTCTGGTGACCTTTGCTTGAGAGATAAATGATCCACCGCGCTGCACAACTGTGCGAATGACGTGAGCTGCTGCCAACATCGGTTGGCATTGGGCATCCTGCGGATAGAAGACCCCAGATTGATATCTCTGATCTAAGTAAGGCTCTAATTCATGAAGAGATGCGTGATCCAATTTTTGAATCGTCACGCCATGGTGGCTCTGTTCGGATGCCAACTTCATTAACGGTCCGTCGTCATTTCGTGCGACAACAACTCCGCCTTTAGCTTCGAGTTCAAAGGTGTCACCGACATCTTCTTGCATCCCAAACCACAAATCGCGCGAGCGAAGTGCGAGAGTGAGTTCTGGACCAGGATCTTTATCTGAGACAAGAATGTTGCCCTCGCCCGCCCCAGTTGTTCCGCTCGAAACCGCTCCTCGATCAATAACCAAGACTTTAAATCCTGCATTGGTAAGCGATAGAGCAACCGAGGCACCCACTATTCCTGCGCCAATAACAATTGCGTCAGGGTTTTGCATGTGAGAAGTCTGCTCTACTTTGTAATCTGCTGCAGAACTTCGAGAAGATCAGATTCTTTAGCTGGCGCAATATCCCACGGCTTGTGCAAGCCATCCTTCTCCCAGCGAGGGATGACGTGCATATGTAGATGAAAGACTGTCTGCCAACCAGCTTCACGGTTCATCTGGAATACAGATGTGCCATCGGATCCAAGCTGCGCATGAAGGAGATCAGCCACAACTTTCGCTGTGCTTGCAACGCGTCCATAAGTCAGCGCATCTGCCTCATGAATATCTTTCACATGGTTCTTTGGAATAACCAAGGTGTGGCCGCGATTGGCAGGAAAGATGTCGAGGAATGCGAAGCAGTGCTCATCTTCATAGACCTTGTATGAAGGAATGGAGCCTTCAACTATTTTGCAGAAGATGCAATCTGACATGGCGTCACTGTAGAGCGTTGATTCTTTGACGCGCAATCTTCTGGCTCGGAGATTCGTGGCCCAACATATAGGAGAGAAAATCTAGAAGCACCCTACTTACTCGAAGCCAATTCTTTGATCGAGGCTTTAATCCTAGGACAGAGAGAAAGGGTTCATCGATTGTGGCTATCGCTGCGTTTGCCAAAATCCTGTAGAAAAAAAGACCACCCCTGCTAAATGGTGGTTTGAGAATGAAGCCGACTATTGGTGGAGTCATTGCAATAGAAGTCACTTCATTCTTCGCAAAGCTAGCCATGACACCTGCGAGTTCATTCTTAGAAAGTGGCGCTGAAGTGAGCCCAAGAGGTTCTGCACTCTTTGACCATTCACGAACATACTGATCTGCCCCCTGAGGTAAGACATAACCAAGTTCTTCATGCGCACGAAGAAATGAATCTGTGAAAGCGCAGTGAACCCAGAGCAAGTACCTCGGATCAGAGGCGCTATATGGAGAATGAGATCCCGACTTCTCTTCAAAAGTTCCGGTGACTCGTTTATGCATTTCCCGAACACGTCGCGCTTCAATCTCTATCGCTTCGGTCGAACCAAAAGAAGTAATCGTTAGCCATCGAGTGGTTCGTTCTAATCTGCCCAGTGGATCTGTGTCGTAAGCTGAATGTTCAGCAACTCCAGTGAGAGCAGCAGGATGGGCTGCCTGCATAAGTAGTGCACGAATTCCACCAACCAGCGTTGCTATACAACCATGTACTTCCCACACTGCACTGTTGGGTCCAAAGAATCCTGCATCATTTCCAATAGCCATCTGCTTTGACCACTCAGGAGCCCCACTGGGATCACCTGATACCGTCTTACGAAAAGCATCGGCTGCTCTATTTCCGCCAAGAGCGCCCAAAAATCTATTCACGCGTCGATAAACCCGCAATCAATTCGAGAACGACGAGTGCCGCTAGTCGAACTGTTCGCTCATCGCTGGAATCCTTTGTGGAATCAATTTCAGTGATATCTGCGCCCAGTACAGCCTTGGAACATCCTGCAAGGAAGGCGAACTGGCGTATTTCATCAGCGCTGATGCCGCCGGGAGCTGCTGCTGGACATGCAGGCACGACAGAACGATCACAGACATCCATATCAAAATCGACAAAAACCTTATCGCCGGCAATTGAAATTGCTTCAGCCCAGACATCACTTACGGAACGTGAACGAAGAGCGCTGCGTGGAACAACAGTGATTCCGAAATCTTTCGCTCTCTTGGCGTATTCAGTTGAATTAGAGAACTCTGCAATACCAATCTGAACGACTTTCTTTCCATCCAGGCCTGCCTCGATAAGTCGGCGAACGGGTGAACCATTGCTGATTCCATCACGTAAGTCGTAATGCGCATCCAAAGTAATCAAACCCGTTGCGCCAGTTGCTTTAACTCCTGAATAAGTAATTGAGTTATCGCCGCCTAGAGCCAGAAGAAGTTTCGTCTCTTCCATCAACTTCTTTAATTCTTCGATAGCTAACTTTTCGTTGCTATCAGGTGAGGTTGTATTTCCCGCATCGCGCAGAATCAGCCTTTCAAGTGCAACACGGGGATTTGAATGAGCAGTCGAATAGCGCAAAAGTGCGCTTCGAATCGCTCTGGGAGATTCGTGGGCTGAAGTGGGACTCAGGCTTGTCTGCGAAGCAGGAACCCCAACGAGAGTGGCATCTATTTGTCCACTCACTTCAGAATTAAAAAGTGAATGCGCTCTTGGCCAGAGAGGGTCGTGAGGCAGTGCCATGTCTTAAGGGTAGTGGTAAGAGCATGGACCTCAGTTATATAGTGCTCAAATGATGTCAGGACCTCGCCCAGTAAGAGCACCCCGCGGAACTACAAAGAGCGCTGTTGGTTGGGGACAAGAAGCAGCCCTTCGAATGTTGCAGAACAATCTCGACCCTGAGGTTGCCGAACATCCCGACAAGTTGGTTGTCTACGGTGGAACAGGTAAAGCTGCTCGCAACTGGGAATCTTTCGATGCTCTTGTAAAAACACTGACTCATCTCAAAGATGACGAGACGATGCTCGTTCAATCAGGTAAACCGGTCGGAGTTTTTCAAACTCACGAATGGGCTCCCCGAGTTCTTCTTGCAAATTCAAATCTGGTTGGCGATTGGGCGACATGGCCTGAGTTCCGCCGTCTTGAAGATCTTGGTCTCACCATGTACGGACAGATGACTGCAGGTTCTTGGATCTACATTGGAACTCAAGGAATCTTGCAGGGAACATATGAAACTTTTGCAGCCGTTGCAGAGAAACATTTCGGAGGCACTCTTGCGGGAACTCTCACTGTTACCGGTGGTTGTGGCGGAATGGGTGGAGCTCAACCGCTTGCGGTAACAATGAATGAAGGAACATGCCTCATCATCGATGTCGATGGTTCACGCCTGAAGCGTCGCGTTAGCAAGAGATACCTTGATGTAATCGCCGATAGCCTCGAAGAAGCTGTCTCGATGGCAGTCAAGGCGAAGAGCGAGAAGAAGGCAATTTCTATCGGGCTGGTTGGAAATAGCGCCACAGTTCTCCCCCAATTATTTACGATGGGTGTTCCGATTGATATCGTCACAGACCAAACATCTGCGCACGATCCTCTCTTCTATATTCCTGAAGGAATAGATATCAACGATGCGCGAGATAGCGCCGATCGCAATCCAGCCGATTTTGCAAAGCGCGCCAAAGAATCCATGGCAAAGCATGTTGAAGCGATGGTCAACTTCCAAGATAAGGGCGCAGTCGTCTTTGATTATGGAAATTCAATTCGCGATGAAGCCCGCCAAGGTGGTTATCAACGAGCTTTTGAATTCCCTGGATTCATTCCTGCCTATATTCGTCCACTTTTCTGCGAAGGAAAAGGTCCATTTAGATGGGTTGCACTCTCAGGAGATCCGAAAGATATCGCTCGCACCGATCAAGCCGTTCTTGAACTATTCCCAGAAAATAAGCATCTTCATCGTTGGATCAAGATGGCGCAAGATCGAGTTGAGTTTGAGGGACTGCCAGCTCGTATTTGTTGGCTCGGCTACGGCGAACGCGATAAAGCTGGCTTAAAATTTAACGATCTCGTAACAAGCGGTGAAGTAAGTGCGCCAATCGTTATCGGACGCGACCATCTTGACTGCGGAAGCGTGGCCTCTCCTTATCGTGAATCTGAGGCGATGCTCGATGGATCAGATGCGATTGCGGATTGGCCATTGCTCAATGCCATGATAAATATTTCATCCGGTGCATCATGGGTCTCAATCCATCATGGAGGCGGCGTCGGCATCGGTCGTTCCATTCACGCCGGTCAAGTAAGCGTTGCAGATGGAACTCCACTTGCAGCTCAGAAGCTTGAAAGAGTTTTGACCAACGATCCTGGCATGGGAGTTATTCGCCATGTTGATGCTGGTTACGAACATGCAAAGGAAGTCGCTATTGATAAGGGTGTTCACGTTCCCATGTTGAATGGTGCGCCTATCAAGTGAGCTCTGTAGCTTTCACAAACATTGCAACACTTGTCACCAATACCTCTCTTGGCGATGGAACGTTAGGCGTTCTCAAGGAAGCCACACTTGTAGTTGAAGATGGCTTAATTGCATCGATTGTTCAAGGCAAACCATCTGGCGTCGACTCTGAAATCGATTGTTCTGGAAAGACCTTGCTTCCTGGGTTTGTCGACTCGCATTCCCATCTCATCTTTGCTGGAGATAGAGCTGAGGAATTTTCTGCACGATCACGTGGTCAGAAATACAGCGCTGGAGGAATAGTTTCGACCGTCAGTGCAACACGAGCAGCATCAGATTCAGTTCTCACACAGAATGCTCAGCGTTTATTGGACGAGGCTCTTTCCTCTGGAACCACGACAATCGAGATCAAATCTGGGTATGGACTCACAGCAGCAGATGAATCTCGTTCCGTAGAAATAGCCAAAAGTTTTACTGATGAAACAACTCTGCTTGCAGCGCATGTGATTCCTCAGGAATATAAAGATGATCCAGACGCTTATGTTGATCTGATTATTAAGTCAATAATTCCCCAATCGAGCGCTAAGTGGGTCGATGTTTTCTGCGATCAAGGCGCCTTTACTCCGGAACAAACCGAGGCAATTCTTCGGGCAGGAATTGCACATGGCATGTTGCCTCGTATTCACGCCAATCAGCTCACCACTGGTAGGGGCGTTGAAATCGCTGTCGCACTCGGTGCAGCTTCTGCAGATCATCTGAGCAAATCCACTAATGCCGATATCGAACTTCTAGCTTCAAGTAAAACGGTCGCCACTCTGCTTCCAGGGGCGGAATTCTCTACTCATCTTGAAGGCAATCTTGGGCGCCGATTCCTCGATGCTGGCGCGACAGTGGCTATCGCGTCCGATTGCAATCCCGGATCAAGCTATACAACTTCAATGCCATTTTGTATCGCGTCTGCAGTAAGTCTCTTAGGTTTCAACGTAGAAGAGGCCGTTCTTGCCGCCACTCTGGGTGGCGCCAATGCGCTTCTCAGAGAAGATATCGGAACGCTTGCAGTCGGCAAGAGAGCTGATCTCGTTCTACTCAACGCTCCTAGTTATATCCACCTTGCATATCGTCCAGGTGTAAATCTCGTTCACAGTACCTACAAATCAGGAAGAGCAGTGACATCATGGCAGAAGTAATAATCTCAACATCGGGAATGACATTTAGTGATGTTGTTGCAATCGCCAGAGGTAACGCAAGGGTAATGCTCTCAGAGCAATCTGTCGCCGCTATGCAATCTTCGCGCGACCATGTTGAGAGCCTTGCCGCTTCAGAGACACCTGTCTATGGAATTTCAACCGGCTTTGGTGCTCTGGCTAATCGACATGTTTCTCAAGAACTTCGTACGCAGCTCCAGCGCTCACTAATTCGTTCACATGCCGCAGGCGTTGGCGATCCCGTTGAACGAGAAGTCGTGCGCGCACTAATGGCCCTTCGACTCAAGACTCTCGCATCAGGGAAAACCGGAGTACGTCCCGTGGTTGCCCAAACAATGGCAGACCTTCTTAACGCAGGTATTACTCCCCTTGTTCGTGAATTCGGCTCCCTTGGGTGCAGCGGAGATTTAGCACCTCTTGCACATTGCGCACTTGTATTGATGGGCGAAGGTGAAGCACTTGATAAGAACGGCGTACAACGCCCAGTTCCAGAGCTACTTGCTGAAGCGAAGATTTCACCTGTTCAGTTGGCTGAGAAAGAAGGTCTGGCGCTCATCAATGGAACCGATGGCATGCTTGGCATGCTCGTTCTCGCTATTGAAGATTTGCGCATGCTCGTCGATTCAGCAGATGTCGTCGCTGCTATGAGCGTTGAAGGTTTGCTCGGAACTGACCGAGTCTTTATTCCAGAACTTCACGAACCGCTTCGTTCGCATCCTGGCCAAGCAGCAAGTGCTGCCCGCATGCTTGCAACTCTTAAAGACTCAGGAATTGTTGCCTCGCATCTCCATAATGATGACCGCGTACAAGATGCTTACTCACTTCGCTGCGCACCTCAAGTTGCTGGAGCGGTCCGTGACACTGTCGAATATGCAGCCACCGTCGCTCTTCGCGAACTTTCTGCAGTGATTGATAATCCCGTGGTTCTTGAAGATGGAAGAATTTCATCTAATGGAAATTTCCATGGTGCACCCGTTGCATACGTTCTCGATTTCTTGGCTATTGCCGTTGCCGATCTGGGAAGTATCGCTGAACGTCGCACAGATAGGGCACTTGATAAGAACAGAAGTGCAGGGTTACCACCGTTTCTCGCAGATGACCCTGGCGTCGATTCAGGTTTAATGATTGCGCAATACACACAGGCTGCCCTTGTTAGCGAGAACAAACGCCTTGCATCTCCTGCAAGTGTTGATTCGATTCCATCCTCTGCGATGCAAGAAGATCATGTTTCGATGGGGTGGTCTGCAGCGCGCAAGCTACGAAAGGCAGTCGACAATCTCGGTCGAATTATTGCTATCGAATTAGTGACAGCATCTCGCGCGATTGAACTTCGCGCCCCTCTTACTCCAAGCCCGGTTTCGGCGAAGATTATTGGCGAACTTCGAAAGAGCGTTGCAGGACCTGGTCCTGATCGCTATCTCTCCCCCGAACTAGTGGCAGCTACAGAGTTTGTAGCAAGTGGAAAAGTTATGAGTGCGATTCAATAAATAGTCGTGAATTCTCGAAGATGATCTCAGCGTCATAATCAAGAGTTGCAACGTGATAACTATTTACCAATTCGATGCGGTTCTTTTCACGGGATCCCACACCTTGCATAATGATTTCAGTATTTGAAACCGGCAATGTGTGGTCTTCAATGCTGTGGAATAACTGAAGAGGAACTGTTACATCATGCAGACGCTTGCGGGTATAACTAAGCATTTTCAGGAGTTCATAGACTCCTACAGCAGGAAGTGAGTCGTATCCATATTCGGTAATTCCAGGACGCTTAATGTCATCACCCACAGAGTCACGCATCTTCTGGAATCGTGAAATAACCCAAGCAACCTGAGCCGGAATGAATTTCACGTGGATCATTGGATTGACCAAGATGATGCCTGCCAATTGCTTGGAATATCTAGTTGCAACATTCAGTGTTGTGCCACCGCCCATGGATAGCCCGCAGATAAAAACTTTCTCGCATGATTGCAGCAGAGCGTTTAGGTCATTTTCAACCTTTGCTGGCCACTCTTGCCACTTCACAAGATTGAGATCTTTAGGAGTTGTGCCGTGTCCAGGCAGTAGAGGAACTGTAACTGTGTATCCGCGCTGGTTGAGGTACTCAGCCCAGGGACGCATCGATGCGGGAGAGCCCGTGAACCCATGAACCAGAAGAACTCCGATTTTCTTATTAGCGCCATGACCCTCGGCGTGCCAATCATTTATCAATCCCGCCGGTGCGTCTTCAACTGCCATGAATTGAGACTATTACGCATCCGATGTCATCGCAATCATCTAGGGTTTGGATATGGTCGAAAAGTCTGAGAGTGCAACGTGGCAGAGCACTCTGCAAGAATTTGGTCGTCCACTGAGTGAAATTACTTTCGTTGTCATTGATCTCGAAACCACGGGTGGGGCGCCTCATCTTGGTGCGGGCATCACTGAAATTGGTGCAGTCAAAGTTCGCGCTGGTGTCGTACTCGGCGAGTTCAAGACCTTTATCGATCCGCAGCATCCTGTGCCTAGCTACATCACAGATCTCACCGGAATAACGGATGAGATGGTCTTTCAATCTCCTACGATTGCGCAGATATTTCCTTTACTTCTTGATTTCATGGGGTCACAGAATGAAACAGTTCTCGTAGCCCAGAATGCGCCCTTTGATCTCTCATTCCTTACATTTGCTGCTCGCGCTCATGGATTTGATTGGCCGAAATATCCAGTTCTCGACACTGCAATCATCGCTCGTAAAGTTCTATCGCGGGATGAAGTACCTAATTGCAAACTTGGCACACTTGCCGAGTTCTTCGGAACGCAGACGACTCCAAATCACAGGGCTTTAGATGATGCTCGTGCGACTGTCGATGTTTTCCACGGGTTACTTGAACGCCTAGGTTCGCACGATATCTACACTCTTGAAGAGTTAAACAACTTTGGCAAGAAAGTTAAGAAGCAGAAATCTCCTGAGTAAGAACTGCCCATTTATTAAGAAGTTCTAACGCCACCCCAGAATCGACTGCTTTCTGGGCGCGTTCTAATCCAAGAGTTAAACGTGTCTTAATGTCGCTCTCTAGGTCGCCTTCAAATGCTGCGATTGCCGCTGCGGCATTGAGAAGAACTGCGTCTCGCGGCGCTCCTCTTTCACCAGCAAATATTGCACGCGCAATTCGAGCATTCTCTTCCGCATCTCCACCAACGATTGCTTCGATAGGTGCATTCTGCATTCCGAAATCCTTTGCATCAATTCGGTCGCTCTTAATCTCATCTCTACCAATTGAGAGAACAGAAGTAGTGGTGACAAGAGTTATCTCATCAAGGCCATCATCTCCTCGGAAGACAAAACCATCACAACCCTTTTCAGCTAAGACTTGGGCCATTACTAAATGCATTCGCTCATTTGCTACACCGATTGCTGCAGCCTGTGGCTTTGCGGGATTAGCTAACGGGCCCAAAATATTAAATACGGTGGGCACCCCGAGCTCTTTTCGAGCGGGTGCTGCAAACTTCATAGCGGGATGAAAAATTGGAGCAAAACAGAATCCGATACCAAGTTCGCGAACGGTACGTTCAACGCCTGGACCATCCAGCCCGGGAACTAGACCCAGCGCTTCAAGAAAATCAGATGCCCCCGATTTCGATGACACTGCTCGATTTCCATGTTTAACAACGCGCGCACCTGCGGCTGCAGCAATAATTGCGGACGTAGTCGAAATATTGATTGTGTGAGCACCATCGCCACCAGTTCCCACAGTGTCAACAGCTCGCTCGGTGATACTGATTGGTGCTGAGTGCGCATACATTTCTGCAACAAGTGCGCCAACTTCATCAGAGGTTTCGCCCTTATTCTTTAAGGCAATAAGAAATTTCTTTACCTGTTCAATATCTGATTCACCGCTCAGAATTTGACGCATTGCACCTTGAATTT
>JACCDL011141097.1_pt1 | contig 11094 bp, 9 predicted proteins | sample 7441931 | NCBI WGS metagenome assembly JACCDL01 (sample SAMN15323437, study PRJNA562643) | freshwater metagenome | isolation source: river surface water | place: USA:Blue River Watershed | collected 2017-08-16 | reverse complement strand
CAGCAACGTTGGGCGTGCGCTTGGCTTCAAATATTTCATCGTCGTCTTTGTCATTGATGTTGCAAAAGGCGCAGTGCCAACACTGTTGCTTCTCAACTATCGCCCTGCTGCGTACCTATGTGGTGCAGCTGCAATTCTCGGACACATTTTTCCTGTCACTCGCCAACTCAAAGGCGGCAAAGGAGTCGCAACTGGTGCAGGTGTGCTGCTGCCGCTCTTCCCTATTGCAATGCTCATTTGCTTAGGAACATGGTTGGCGATCATGAAGCTCTCCAAAAAAGCTGCGCTGGCGTCTGTGATTGCTGTGCCACTCGCAATTGTTCTTGTCGCCAACATTGGCCAGCACGAAACGTGGGAAGTATTCGCATTTGTCGGCATTGCCGCACTGATTGAGATTCGACATATCTCAAATATCAAGCGCATGTTGTCTGGCAGCGAGAACTCGCTCGACGTAAAGAAATAGTTCTTTCACCAATGGGTGCGGCAACTTCGTCCGATATCGAACACCAATCACCGATTGTTGTGTTGGCTCTCGGATCGTGGGAACAACATGGCCCACACCTTCCACTTGATACTGACACCGTCATTATCGACACTGTTGTTCAATCAGCCCTCATGTTGCTCAACGACTCGCGGGCGCAGTTTCTCGTAGCGCCAACACTTTCAATCACAGCTAGTGATGAGCATGCAGGTTTTGCGGGCACATTAAGCACAGGTTCAGCGGCGCTAAAAGATTCCGTTGTTGCAATTTGTCGATCGGCATCGTGGGCGCGTGGAGTGTGCATCGTCAACGGACATGGCGGCAATCTCGATGCGCTTAATGCTGTGGTCTCAGCACTCAATTATGAAGGCGTTTCCCACACGGTGTGGTCGCTACCTGGATACACGGGTGGCGATATGCATGCCGGAAAGACCGAAACATCCATCATGATGCACATTGCACCGCACGCCGTTCGGCACGATCGCATTATTGACGGCAATACTGATGATTGGGAAAAGCTCATGCCCGCAATGCGAGATGGGGGCGTTGCCGCAGTGTCTCCGACCGGTGTTCTAGGTAGCGCTCGCGAAGCAACTGCACACCATGGCGCACGAGTGCTTGATTTCTACGCGCGCCATTTGGCCCAACATTTCACCGATGCGATTGCACGATGGAAGACTGATGCTTCATGACGAGCGAACTTATTGCCGACCAACAATGGTTCCGCTCGTCTGACGGAAAGTCGTTACTCGCCGGATCGCCGCTCACCTCTTTCACCGTGAGCGAGGCTGGTGCACAGGTGCTCAATGCGATTGAGAACGGTGATGCACTTCCCACCAATCACGCATCTCTCACATCGCGACTTCTCGCTAAAGGTGCAATTCACCCTCTCACTGATCTCACAGTTCCTTCGTCTGAGATCACAGTGGTGATTCCAGCATTCATCACGGACAATCAAAGTCATCAGCAATTGACCTCGCTCGTCAGTCAACTCAGCGATATGTCGGTGATAGTGGTTGATGATTTTTCGCCAATACCTATTCATATTCCGAATGTCACTGTTATTCGGCGAGAGAACAACGGCGGACCTGGTGCCGCACGTAACACGGGTGTTCAACAAGTAACAACCAATTTTGTTGCCTTTGTTGATGCAGATGTAAGTGCCTCTGGCGAATCTCTGCGCCGCCTTGCGTCACTCTTACGAGATGAAACTATTGCGCTTGTGGCACCAAGAATTGCCACAGAGAACGAAAAGACATTCCTCAGTGAATATGAATCGCTGCGCTCTCCTTTAGACCTAGGTGCGGAGCCAGCCGTCGTTCGACCATTGTCTCGTGTCTCGTATGTGCCGTCAGCTGTGTTGGTGGGTCGAACAAGTCAATTGAAAGAGCAGTTCTCTTTCGATGAATCTATGCGTCTCGGAGAAGACGTAGACCTTGTGTGGCGCATTGTCGAATCGGGCCTTATCGTTCGCTACGTACCAAGCGTTGTTTGTCAGCACCTCGCACGCACATCGTGGAGTGCATTGCTCAAGCAAAGATTCGGATATGGCTCAAGTGCCGCAACTCTCAATTCACACCACCGTCGCGCAGCATCACCATTACGCGCAAACCTCGTGCTTCTGTTGCCGGCCGCTGCACTGCTGGCGGGATACCTCTATTTCGCCGTCTTGCTCGCTCTGCCCATGTATTTCTATTTCGCAACCACACTTCAGGGCACTGGCATTTCTCTCCGTCAACGAGTCAATGTCACCACCATCGGATTTAAGGCAACTGTTCGGTTGCTTGCCAGTGCCGTGAGGCGGGCGTGGTGGCCAATCTTCGCCCTTAGTTCTCTTGTTTTTCAGCCAATGCTCTTCGTCATGCTTTTTTCAGTACTCGCAGCTCCCGCGTATGGCATTGTCAAGCAGAAGCCACGTTTTCCAGGCGAATACTTCATTATGCGCATCCTTGATGACTGCGCATACGGCCTCGGAGTGTGGGCTGGTGCAATTCGAACACGCAAGTTCGGATGTCTCTTACCTGTCATCACGCTGCGGCGCAGTTCGCCCCAAAAGTGAAGAAATACGTCGTCTCTGCCGACTACCGTCACAGGGGTGACAATTCGCCTCGCCGTCCATGAAGCACAGTGGCTTCAACATGTTCAGGGTGTTGCACGTTCAATGCCAGGCCTCGTCCCTGTCGTCAAAGGAAATGGTTACGGATTCCGTCGTTGGAACCTCATGCCGCTTGCTGGCCAACTCTCTACAGAAGTCGCAGTGGGAACCGTATTCGAAGTTCGTGATATTCCATCGAATGTGACACCGATTGTGCTCACACCAACGTTGACGCCACCGCCAAAAAACATTCCACTCAACACGATCCTCACTGTGGCCGGTCGACATCATGTGGTTGCTCTCACCACGGCCGGTTGGCGTGGTGATGTGGTGGTGAAGTTGCAATCATCAGCTCACCGATTCGGGGTGGTTCCTTCAGACCTCGAACCATTGTTGTCAGATATTGCCGATGCTCATTTCACAATTCGAGGATTTGCGATTCACCCCGCAATTGAAGGTGATGAAGCATCACACTTAAAAGACATAACGAACTGGCTCGACCTCATCGACGATGCGTTGCCCGTATATGTGAGTCACCTTTCAACCGAGGCATACGCAAAACTTCGTGCCGATTATCCGAAGCGAGACTTCCGTATTCGTTTGGGTACTCCGTTGTGGCATGGCAACAAATCAATGATGCAATTGAGCGCAGACATAGTTGACCATCACCCAATAGAAACAGGCTCAAGAGCGGGTTATAAGCAAATAAAGGTTGATGGACCAGGCGAAATCGTTCTCGTGGGCTGTGGTACGGCGCACGGAGTTACCGTGCTCCCCGACGGCCGAAGCCCGTTTCACTACAAGCGTCAACGGTTGAATCTTCTTGAAGCGCCACATATGCACACATCTATGTTGTTCTTGTCGCGCGGTCGCCCCATCCCAAGCATTGGTGAATGGATCGATGTGCAACAACCGCTTACACGTGTGCAGGTTGACCTATTGCAATGGGTGAAATAGAAATCGCTTAACGCGATGAAGTGGCGCGACGATTCAGTCCGCGCCAACCAACTGCAGCGGCACCAATCAACGGACCTTCGTCTGCAAGTCGTGCTGGCACTATGCGTGCTTTACGCGAAAACTCAAGTCCGCATAATTCATCGAGTGTGCGTTGCGCTGAATTAAAGAATGTTGCACCAAAACCAAGAGCAACACTTCCGCCCACACACACCAACTTCAAGTCGAGCAAGTTGCACACCGATGCAACGCCTCTGCCGACTAGTCGGCCAGTGCGCACCATGATTTCGTACGTAGGTTGAGTAGGTGGACGACCGGTGATTGCTTCGATAGCAGGTCCAGACGCTTCGGCTTCAAGACATCCCCGCCCACCACACGAACAACGACGGCCATTGGGTTCAACGATTACATGTCCCACGTGGCCGGCATTGCCACTTTCGCCATCGAGCAATTGGCCATTCAGCACAATTCCGCCACCAACACCTGTTGACACCACCATTGCCATGAAATTTTCAACGCCTTTGGCTGCACCCAACCAACCTTCGGCTAGAGCCAGCGCCTTTGCATCGCCATCCCCGAATACTGGGAGGCCAGTGTCGTGTGCGAGTCGCTCTCGGAGAGGGAAATCTCGCCACTGAGCGATATTGAGTGGCGACACGGTTTCCACGTTCCACGTAATGGGCCCGGCACACCCCACACCAACCACGATGGGGCTGGCGCCATGATGTTGCACAGCACGCACCATCTGTTGTTGCACAGCATCACATAAGTCGTCGTAGAGCTCGTCAGCAGAATCTCGATGGTCGATGAGAACATTGATGCGATCAATGAGTTCACCAGCACGCGTCACGAGACCGACGGAAAACTTTGTTCCGCCAATGTCAATCGCGAGGGCCAAATCCATAGGACTTCTAGTTTCGCAATTGCGGTGCAACATTTGCGGGTTTTTCCTAATAATTCTCGGTTTGGCAACAATTCCCTACGATGCATATATGGCATCAGATTGGGCTTCATTCCTAGATAGAGAGTCTCAAAAGCCCTATTTTCATGCACTCCAACAATTTCTTCATAACGAGCGCGCTAGTTATGACATATACCCACCTAGTGAATTGGTCTATGCCGCATTTGAATTCTCACCCCTGGAAGCAACGCGAGTAGTGATTCTCGGACAGGACCCGTATCACGGCATCGGGCAAGCACACGGTTTGAGTTTCTCAGTCCAGAAGGGCACGCGAATACCACCATCTCTTCGCAATATTTTTAAAGAACTGCAAACGGACCTTGGAATACCTATTCCCGAGCACGGCAATCTCACTTCATGGGCGCAGCAAGGTGTGTTGCTACTCAACACAACACTCACGGTGCGCGCTGGTGAAGCAGCAAGTCATGTTGGTCATGGTTGGGAAACGTTTACCGATGCAGTCATTGATCGCATTAATAAAAAAGAAGAACGATGCGTGTTTATTCTTTGGGGCGCAAATGCGCGAACGAAGAGGAGCCGCATTACGCAATCGCATCACATCGTCATTGAGTCCGCGCATCCATCACCCTTATCTGCGCACGCAGGATTCTTTGGAAGTCGACCGTTTTCTCAGGCAAATACGGCACTGCGAGAAGTAGGAATGTCCGCGATCAATTGGGCATTGCCAACTGACGAATGATGTGCGGATTCTGAATAACCATTATTCGGTCGTCACATCAATTGTCAGCCGAATCATTCATATTCGGATACTACGGACATGAAATCTGCGAAATGCTGTGAAACAATCCGTGTATGCCACTCACGGTAAAGCAATCTGAAAAATCACGTCAGACCGATCTCAAAGTTGCTCAGAGTGCAGCGAAAGCTGTGCGCACTGTTGGTGTCGACCAAATGGCACTCACACGTGTCGCAGCTGATGCCGGATTTTCAAGCGGCGCAATTTATGCACGATGCGATGACCGTTCGGAACTTGTTGTGTTGGCGTGGGAAAAAAGCTTCTGGCCCATGCTTTCTGAAATTCTCATTTTGCTCATTGATGCTGTTGTAGAGAAGAACGAAGAAAATCTCGCAAAAGTGTCAGAACTCTTCACGCTCGTTAGTTCACCCGATGCAGTCCCCGATATCGGTAGTGCAATGGAAGTCATCGTTGCTTCTCGTCGCGACGAAGTAATCGCAGAAGTTGTGCAACGAGACATCAACGGTTTACTCGACGATCGCGGAGTAGGTCCTTCAACTGATGGTGCGTCACGCCAGGCTGTTGTATCTGCAATCTGCGCGTTATTCGGCGCTTCCATTCTCAACTCGGTATTTCCGGCGACGTCGGACGAAACACCACAAATTGACCCCACGGACCTGTTAGCCACATTTGCGCGTTCGTTGCGCACACCTGTCAAGCCGGGTCGCGCGCACTCGCCCCTGCCTGATGCAGTTCCCTACGTCTTCCCCACTACCAATGACAGCGTGAGAGATGCCCTTATCGCCGCGAGTGAATATGTCATTGCGCGGTCAGGCGTGCACCGTGCCACTGTCTCTCGTATCGCACGACGTGCTGGTGTGAGTGTTGGCGCCATTTATGGGCTCTACGAAAATAAGGAATCGCTTGTGAGCGATTGTCTTGATGTCCTCGTTCCCCCGCAGTCGCGCAGGGAAGCAGCTGAATGGTCAAAAGTTTTCACATCCTCTGACCAACGTTCTGCAGTCACCGATATTTTGGCGAACTATATGTCGCCTTCGTTTGAGCAGTGGCGCCGCTTCCGACTTGAAAGTCTCATTGCAGCGCGACACTCAACACCCATTGCGGTTCAACTCGCTACCTATGCAGCCAATACACGTAATGCCGTCTTGAAGGCAGCGGCACAGGCTCCAGCAACTGCAAGTATTCGTCCGGCAAACGGAATGGCCGCTCGCTCCGCAGTACTCGGCTTATCAATATTCGAGATAGTTGATCCAACTATTCGTCAACTTGATTTTCGCTGGATTCCCGTTACCGCCTAGTTCCAGTTCTAGGGTGGGCTCATGCTTGCCGAACTCGCATCTCTCGTACGTGACGGAAAAGTTGACCCGGTCGACTTGGTTAATGAAAGCCTCAGGCGCATTGAGGCAAGCAAAGAACTCAACGCTGTCATTGCGATATATGCCGAAGAGGCTCTTGCGCTAGCGAAGTCTCACCCACGCACTGGCGCGATGGCCGGTTTGCCATTACTCGTGAAAGATATGGCGCGCGTGAAAGGCCACATCACAGCAGCAGGCTCACGTTTGTATGCAGATGGACCCGCAGATGAAGTAGACGACACTGTGGTGGAACGTTTGCGTGCAGAAGGTGCCATCGTGATTGGACGCACCAATAGCCCAGAGTTCGGTGCCACGGCGTACACATCAAATCTCTTGTTTGGCACCACACGCAATCCATGGAATACCGAAAAGTCACCTGGCGGTTCTAGCGGTGGCTCGGCAGCCGCGCTAGCAGCAGGTCTCAGTCCGCTCGCAACAACTTCAGACGGCGGCGGCAGTGTTCGAGGACCAGCATCGTGCTCCGGCCTTGTTGGCTACAAGCCATCAATGGGAGCAATTGGTCGCAACGTATTGCCCCGTTGGATTGAGTTTTCTACGCAAGGCGCGTCTGGCAGCACAGTGGCAGATGTTGTGTATGAAGCATCAGTAACACTCGGTGCCGCTCGCGGAGACTTCTTGTCTGTCCCACGTAGCGGTGTTGATCTCGCCCCACGCACTCCGTCACGAGTATTGGCTGTACGCACATTCCGCACCGACGTAGACCCCGACATTGAAGAAAATTTTGAGCGAACACTTTCTGCTATCGCCGCATCAGGCATCGAAGTAGTCCGAGTTGACTCACCTTCTACAAATGACACGTTCTGGGGATGGTTCACCATCTCTACTGCTGAGTTAGTGCAAAGCCTTCGACATGAAGAACATCGTTGGGACCAAATGAATGACTATGTTCAAGCACAACTCAATTTCGGACAGCGAGTCACAATTGATCAATACATCGCAGCGCAACGACTTCGCCACGAAGTATCAGCACGCTTTGATGACTTGCTTGTAGGCGACAGTGTCATTGTGACACCCACATGCAATGCACGAGTTTGGCCAGCAGAAGGTCCCTTGCCCACCAAGGCAGGCAATACTGAAGACATTGTGGGCGCAATGAACACAGTTGATAGCAACTTCACCGGCCACCCAGCAGTCAGTGCGCCAATGGGTCTTGACGAAAATGGTGTTCCGTGTGGAATTCAAATTGTTGCGCCGCGATTTGCAGACGGTTTGGCTTTAGGTCTGGCTGCATTAATTGAGAAAGTGCAACCATGGCCTTTGGTTGCACCTGGCTACACGCCATTCTCGTTGGCATAAACCCCGACAACAATCCGCAATAAATGCTCACTAGCGTGGGCACATCGCCTCGCGTTGTTTATGAAGTTCTTTGCCGCCCTCACTCTTGTCGCAGTCACTGCAATTGCTGGCGTCGCACGGGCAGAAATTTTGCCTACGTCATTTGTAGGGCCAGGGTTGGTGAACACTCCAGCGATTTCATCAGTTGCAGCTGGTGATGCACACACATGCATCGTGCGTAATGAAAGTGTGTGGTGCACAGGTGCCAATAGCTCTGGGCAGCTAGGTCTTGGCACTTTCGTTCGCACCACGGCATTTGCTGAGTCGAGCATGCGCCAGATAACCAGTGTTTCTGCCGGGGGCAACACCACATGTGCTGTGCGCATCGATACCACTGTGTGGTGTTGGGGCACTATTGATACCTCAATTGACACCAGTGGCACCGTCGTACGAACCAACTCGTCAACGCCAACGCAATTGCCTATCGTCAATGCCCAATCAGTTGCAGTTGGTGCGTCTCACTCATGTGTGCTGTTGCGTGACGGTGCGACTTGGTGTTGGGGGTCCAATCGCTTCGGTCAGTTAGGAAATGGCACGAGAACCGACAGTGTGTTGCCCGTTCTCGTTGCGGGCCATACATTCACTTCAATCGATGTCGGAACTCAATATTCATGTGGAGTTGATACTTCTCGTTCCGTGTGGTGTTGGGGGTCAAACGCATATCACCGCCTCGGTCTTCGATCAAGCAAGTCTCAATTCACACCTGTTCGTGTTCCAAAAGTGACCGCACATTTCGTAGCCACGGGCGATGCGTTTACGTGCATCATCAATACCAGCCAGAAAATTCAATGCTGGGGACGAAACCAATACGGTCAATTAGGAGCACTTGCTGGTTCTTCACGAATCTCGCCCACCACGGTGCCGGTGAAGAACCCACGCTCCCTCGTTACCGGCTCAGAATTTGCGTGTTCCACTACTCAAGCAGCAACAACGTGGTGTTGGGGCCGCAACAGATTCGGTCAGCTCGCCAACGGTTCGAACATTGCAAAGTCACGGCCTCAAAAGATCCTCACATCGTCTTCCATGGGCGCCATTACTTCTTTAGCCACAGGCACATCTCATGCGTGCGGTCTTAACCCGACCATTGCAACTTTATGGTGCTGGGGTCTTGGCACGTCAGGACAACTCGGTGACAGTGCGAGCTCTAACCGCACGCGCGGAACCATCGTGTGGCAGAACGGAGTGCAACTCAACCCCATTGGCTCCGCTACTTCAGCGCGACTTGTGGTGACTGGTGACATCTCGTGTGACTACGCACGTAGGGCAACGTATGGTGTCGGCCCACTCGGGTCACAATGTGGCGAAGAGTCGACAGCCAATCTCACTGCAAATCTGAATCCGGATGCAGTGCTCGCTGTGGGCGACTTGCAATACGAAGGAGCCTCGATCTCCGAGCTCATGAGTTTCTACGAGCCAACATGGGGCCGATTCAAGGCGAAGACCTACCCGTTGCGCGGCAACCACGAATACGTCACCAATGGTGCTGCTGGCTATGTCGATTATTTCGGTCCACTCTCGCCGTCTTACTGGACAACCGACGCGGGCGGCTGGAGAATCATTGCAGTCGATTCATGGTGCCAGGGGTTGCTGTTCGCTGGTTGTTCCGCAACCTCGCCGCAAACAGTGTGGCTATCAGCTCAATTACAGAAGGCACGAGACGAAGGTCGATGTGCCCTCGTAGCGATGCATCACCCATTTGTGTCTAGTGGACCTTTTGCAACCTCAACTGTGCAACACCTCTGGAAAGCAGCAGTGGCTGGTGGGGCAGACCTCGTTGTCACGGGTCATGATCACCACTATGAACGATTTGCACCGCTCACCGAGACAGGATCTGTTGCAACGTCGGGTGGCACTGCACTCATCATCGCTGGTCTTGGCGGAGCGCCCACTTATTCACTCCGTGAAACTGCAGTGGGTAGTCAAGCAACAGATAACCGACAGCACGGAGTCGTCTCACTCACGCTCACACCGACCGGCTTCAGTTCCGCGTTAATAAGCGCGGTCGATGGGGTTGCATCTGACGCGTACTCAACAACTTGTACGCCGTAAACATTCAGTCAAACGTTGGCACGAGTGCAACTTTTCCAGCGATTTTTCTGTTCTGCAAATCGCGCATTGCCTGCCCCGCTTGAGACATTGGGTATGACACAGGTTCAACTGGATGCAGGTTTCCTTGGGTGATTTCGCCAAGCACCTCTACAAGCATTTGAGCATTTGCTTCATAGTTCTTGAGCATCCAAGCACCCCAGTCAACACCGACAACTGTGCGGTTGGTGAGAAGAATGTGGTTAGCAGGCAATCTCGGAATACCAGCAACGAAGCCCACCACTAGGTATTGACCGCCGGGTGCGAGTGCGCGCAAACTTTGCTCTGCAAGATCTCCACCGACTGGGTCGTAGACCACATCAAGTTTTCCGCCCGATAATTCACGTGCGCGCACCTTGACGTCTTCATTCAGCACATCGATAGTTGCAAAAGCACCCTGCTTCATTGCCAAATCACGTTTCTCTTGCGATGAGGCTGCCGCAATGACTTTCATTCCGAGGGCCACGCCGACATCAACTGCGGCAAGTCCAACACCGCCACCGGCACCCAAAACAAGCATTGTGTCGCCCTCTTGCACAGCTGCGCGGTAGTTGAATGCAAACCATGCGGTCAGGTAACTCTGCATAAACGTTGCACCTTGGCCATCGGACAGTTGTTCGGGAATGCGAAGGACTCGCTTCGAATCAACCACAGCCTGATCGGAGAAGCCGCCGGTGCCGATGGGAACAAACACGCGCTCGCCCACCCGCACGTTTGTGACGCCGCTTGACACTTCAACTACACGGCCAACAATTTCCGAACCTGGACGATATGGAACTGCTGGCTTGATTTGATAACGGCCTTCAATCATCAAAGAGTCGACATAGTTCAATCCGCATGCCAACACGTCAACACGAATTTGACCCTTGCCCAACGGCGTGTTCTCCATCTCTTCCAAATGGAGATTGTCGAGATTGCCGAGTTCGTTAATGACCAGTGTCTTCATACATAGCAAGGTACTAGACGCCGCTAGGTCGAAGACGAGACGAGTACCGTATTCTCATGCGTCGCTCTACATCGTTGCTTCGCATAGGCGCGTTTTACGTTCTGGCCATCTGCGTCTATTCAACTGTCCGCTTCATGTCTGTT
>JACCDL010220613.1_pt1 | contig 11104 bp, 6 predicted proteins | sample 7441931 | NCBI WGS metagenome assembly JACCDL01 (sample SAMN15323437, study PRJNA562643) | freshwater metagenome | isolation source: river surface water | place: USA:Blue River Watershed | collected 2017-08-16 | reverse complement strand
GTTACTCCCCCATTAAATGTACCATTATTATTGTTGTTACTTAAATCATACCATTTTGTACCACTTCCTGGATAAGATTCGGCAACATCTGCATCCAAATACATTACTAAACCATTAGTTATAATATCTTTATAATTAAATAATTTAGCTATATTTGTATTTATTTTATATCCACCTACATCTATTGGCATATCTTATATTCCAAATTTTAATCGTTCAATATTAAAGTTATTTGCAATTTCGGTAGATGATAAAGCTCTATTATAAAATTTAACAGAAGCTATACTTCCTTTAAAAATTCTACCATACAAATCAGTAGAACCAATTGCTGCAGTTCCTGTTCCTATATTATTAGCAGCTGCTAATGTTCCACTACCCGCTCCATAATCATTTAAATAAAAATTAACGGAGCTGCCATTTAAAACTAATGTATATTGCCACCAAGTTGATGTATTCATAGTAGCCGTTGGAGATGTAAAATCATCACACCATTTAGCCATTGTCGGGCCATAACTATTATTCATACTCATTAAAAAAGTTTGACTATTACAGGATCTTGGACCATATGAAAATAATCCATTATAGGTTCCCTCATTTTGACCTGCATCTGGTTTTAACCAAACAATACAACTTGCAACATTTGTTAATCCAGGAACACTTAATGAAGTGTTTGACATATATGATGAACCATTAAATGAAAAATATCCCGCACTATTCCAAGTTGCTCCTGTTATTGAAAAATTATTTCCATTACCTGATAAATCATAAAAAGTTCCACCACTTCCAGGATATGATTCAGGTACATATGCATCTACATGTAATATCAATCCACCTGTCAATGTTTTTGTAGTAGGATATCTTTTTACAATATTTGAATCAATGATATTTCCACCAATATTTAAACCCATAACTTATGATATTTTTGGAGTTGCCATATTAGGGTCAACTTCAGTTAAAGCAAATTTATAAACTTTTCCTTTTTTATTATTATATAGAAATAAATCATCTTCACCCTCCACTATTGTCCAATCACCAATTCCGTTGTTTAATGATAAGTCAGATGTATAAATTGTAGACCATCGATTGGAAGCTGAACCTAAATCTCTAGTACCATTTCCATCTGGTATTAAATTACCAGTAATAGTTACAAGTGATGATGCAACCGTTATAACATCAGTATTTGATATTCCAATATATACTGCAGAACCTTGCAATCCAAGTGGTTGATATGAACCTACTAATGTAGTGTCAACACCATAAATTGTAGACCTACCCGAACTAAATGTTCCACCATTATCTATTCTTAATCCATATGTTGTACCACTAAATCCTGCCGTAGTTCCATTAGATGTATTTTTAAGAGTTATAGATCCACTTACAACTTGATTTCCTACAAATGTATTAGAACCAGTAGTTGCATATTTTCCTTCTATTGTTAATACTCTACTACTAATAGAAGAACTAAATGTTGTTTCTATTGTATTTATCCTACTATTAATTGAACTGCTATATTCAGTTACATTTCCAATACCTATTACTGATGATGAAATTGAAACTTCTACTTTTATTACCGATGCAGATTGTTCCATTATTGAATCACCAATATGGTCATCTCCTAATGCAACCATAATTTTATTAGGTGTAATATGCATTTCATCACCCAAAGAACCGGAGTGTTTAGGGCCCGATATTAAGATTGCACTCATTCCAGATTCGGCACCACCAGATGGATGTTGATAAATCCAGTTATTATTTACTGAATCCCAAAATAGTGAACCACTTACACCTGCACCACTTCCACTATCTGCTACTGAAATTCCACCAAATCTTACGGCCGGTGTGGATGTATTTAATATAACGGTGTTTGTTCCTATACTTACTGCACTAGCTGTAATATTTTGTAAAGATGAACTTCCTTGTACAATTAAATCAGTAGTTACATATAATGAACCAGTAATTACTTGTGTTCCTACAAATGTATTAGAACCAGTTGTTGCATATGTTGTTTCAATTACACCTAATCTATTTGCCACCGAAGTTGATATATTAGTTGTAGTTGTATCTTGTCCATTATCTCTTATTGCTATACTGGCACTTAATGTAGATATTGAAGTTTCAGTTGCACTTGCTATACTTGCTGAAGTTGCAAATGTATCAGTTACTGCTTTTACCGAAGAACTTAATGTATTTAAATCAGTTGCAATAGATGAACTAAAAGTTGTATATCCATCTACACTATTTAAAGTAATTTGTGTAGAACCACTTACTATTCCGGCTGGTTTTGATGCGATATTATCCCAAGTAGTTTGAGTAATACTACCACTTAAAACATATCTACTATCATATGAACTTGTCAATTGAGAACTTCCACTAACTACCCCACTCGGTAAAGTGGCATTAATTCCTTCTGACCCAACCGTTGCTACTAATTGATTTCCTACAATAAATTTAATTCCTTCTGATGTAGGAACAATTTGAGAACTTCCAGTTGTATTAGCTAAAAATGCTTTTAAACCAACTGGCGTTCCAACTTCTTGTTCCCATTGAAAATCTATTAAATATTTTGATGATGTTACATTAAATTCACTAATAGATGCTGAATCATTCGAATTATAATCCCAACCATCTCTCGGTATATCATCACTAACTACTCCTCTTAACCCACTACCATCACCAAAGAATGAACCTGTGAATGAACCTGTATATGAACCACCACCTTCTGCACCTACTTCAACCCCATTTACATATAGTGAACCGGTTATATCTACCGATCCGGTAAATGAATGTATATCATCTGCCGTATTACCAAATTTAGAACTACCACTTTCGAATATAATAGATGATGAAATTATATTAATATTAAATTGTCTAGCATTAATTTCACCTAATACGGTCAAACTACCAGTTATTGCGGCTGAACCCGTTAGTTGTAAATTATTATGCTGAATATTTAATGTATCATTAATAGATAATCCACTACCACTTAATGAACCACTTGCATCAATATCGCCATCTGTAATTACATCTCTAACTACATATAAATCTCTTTGTGTTGTAATATCTTCGGAAACAAAAATTGAACCCGATGTAATAGAATCCGTTGTTACTATTGTTTCTACTGACTCAATTGAGCCTGATTTCTTAAAATATACCTTACCATCGTAGGTATTAATTGCTACTTCACCTAAATTAATAGAAGCCGTATCAGGAACTCTACCAGGAACGGCGGAGCGTTTTAGTATAATGTTTTGAGCCATATGTATGGAAACGTGTTTAATTGTTATCTAACAACGAAAAAGGGTACTATGTAGTACCCTTATAAATATATTAAAATATATAAAAACGAATTGTTTGATTTTATTATGCCCAAACACCTGCATCAGGTCCTGCTGCAAATTGTGTATAAACGGATTCAGAGAATGCTAATACATCACCAATACCATATACACTACCACTAAAACCATCTGCTTGTGTAATTGTTGCAATCGTTACATCATTGTATCTAAAATCAATTGCATCTGCATCAGTTGCTACTTTATATGCTGAACCACTACCTTGTATGTATCCAATTGTTCCTGCAAATGGTTCTGAATTGAAATCAAAATCATCAGGTCTCATTGATGCAGTTACACCAGTTAAATAACTACCATCACCTCTAAATGAACCTGTAAATGCACCACTTACTGGACTTGCAAAATATGCGTTACCATCAAAGTTTGCATTACCATTAATTTCTAATTGTCCAAACGAACCAGTTCCTAAGATATTAATTGAACCAGTTACTTCTGCACCGGTTACAACAATTTGCTCTATTGTTACATTTACGCCATCATCTTTTTTAAGGAACACTCTACCATCATTAGTGTTTACACCTAATTCACCAAGTTGTAATTGGTCGGTTGTAGGTACTTTTGCCGCTAAATTTGAACGTCTTAATAGTACTGATTGTGTTACTGCTGTTGCCATATATTTGTTTTCCCTTTTACTTTTCTTTTTGAAATCCCCTCATATTTCAGAGGGGATTAATTATTTTTTATTAGAACGAACCACCATCGATTGTTGTTTCTAAAACAGTTATTCTAAAGTTACTTGCACTTATCGAAGTTGCAAATGATGAACTATTGTTAGTAATATCAGTACTTTGAGTTGCATCAGTTAAGTATATTGAAGCACTTAATTCTGTCAAATTAAATGCACTTGCACTAAATGATGTTGCTACCGAAGAACTAAAATCACCAGTTACACTTGCTACACTTGCACTTAATGATGCAATCGATGCATTACTTGCTGATATTGAAGTTGCAAAAGCACCACTTACATTATTTAATTCTGAAGCTGCACTTGCAGAATTTACTGTTGCAGTAAATGCACTTGCACTAAATGATGTTGCAACACTACTACTAAAGTCACCAGTTACACTTGCTACACTTGCACTTAAACTTGCAACATTTGCTGCACTTGCACTAAATTCACTTGCAATTGAAGAACTAAAATCAGAATATCCAAATGTTCCACTTAATGCAGTTTGTATAGATGAAGTAAATACATTATCTCCTACTGCTAATAATACTTTAGATTCACTAAATTTAGTACCTGCTACCCAATAATCATTTGTAGAATCCCACAATAATGAACCGGTTTCTGTATTTGGTGCAGTTGGATCTTTAATGTATAAACCACCATTTGCTACACCAGTACCATTTAATTCTATAATATTATCACCGATACTAACCGTTGTAGATTCAACTGATGTAGTTACACCTTTAACAACTAAATTTCCAACAATTGTTACTTGTGAACCGGTTAATTCAATCGCTTGATCAAATGCTGTTAAATGATCTTCTAATATTAAAATTCTACCAGATTGTGTTGCATCAGTTTGATATACAGAAGAACTTAATGTATTTAAACTAGAAGCTGCACTTGCACTAAATGAAGTGTACTCTGCATCACTTGCTGATATTGCTGTTGCAAACGCACCACTAACTGAGTTTATATCACTCGCTACACTTGAACTTAAATTTGTAATTGATGTTTGTGTTTCACCAATAGATGATGTTAAACTACCACTTAAAGAATTTAAATCACTTGCTACACTTGCACTTAATTGAGATACCGTAAATGCACTTGCACTAAATGAAGTAGCTACTGAAGAACTGAAGTCACCAGTCACACTTGCTACACTTGCACTTAATGCTGTAATCTCTGCATTACTTGCCGATGTAGAAGTTGCAAATGCACCACTAACTGAGTTTAAATCACTTGCTGCACTAGCACTAAATGAAGTGTATTCAGCTTTAGATGCTGATATAGAAGTTGCAAATGAACTACTATTATTTGTAATAGCATTACTTTGCGTAGCATCTGTTTGATAAATAGATGAACTTAAAGTATTTAAATCTGTTGCTACTGAACCACTTAACGAATTTAAATCGCTTGCAGCACTAGCACTAAATGATGTATATTCTGCTTTTGATGCACTAAATGAAGTAGCTACTGAAGAACTAAAGTCACCAGTTACACTTGCTACACTTGCAGATAATGCTGCAATTGATGCATTACTTGCTGAAGTTGAAGTAGCAAATGCTCCACTTACTGAACTTAAACTTGCACTTACATCAGAAATTGAAGCTGCACTTGCACTAAATTGTGTAAATACAGATGAACTTAAGTTTGTATGATTTGTACTTTGTGTTGCATCAGTTTGATAAATTGATGAACTTAAAGTTGATATTGTTGTATCGAATGCACTACTAACAGAATTTAATGCAGTAGCTGCACTTGCTGAATTTATTGTTGCAGTAAATGCACTCGCACTAAATGAAGTAGCTACTGAAGAACTGAAGTCACCAGTTACACTTGCTACACTTGCACTTAATGATGCTACTGATGCTGCACTTGAACTAAATCTACTATCTACTGATTGAGAATATAAAGTTACATTTCCAATACCATTTAATGTAGAACTACTAATTTCAGTGCTTACAAATAAAGAACCAGTAACTTGTGTATTACCATTTCTATCTACTATAAATCTTTTTGTCCATGTTGAACCATCATATTCAACTACTCTAAACTCACCACCACCATTTCTTGTATCAAATACAAATTCTGCAGTACCTCTTTGAGTTGCCGAAGCGTGATTATTACCCCACATTTGATAGTATGCACCCAAAATACTACTACCATCATACATACCAAATAAAGTATCTGCTGTATTACTTTCTATTCTAATTTGTCCATTAGATTCTATTACAATGTTACCTTGAATAGTTTGTCCATCGGTAAATGTATTTGAACCAGTTGTTGCATATGAACCGGTTAATGCTTCTAATCCAGATACTCTACTTCCTAAACTACCACCACCACCTATTGATGTTTCTATTGAATCTAATCTACTATCAACTGATGTAGAGAATGTTGTTGCATTTCCTAAACCTGCTATTGTCGAAGAACTTATTTCGCCAGTTACATCTAAATCACCACTTAAGATAATTGTAGATGAACTTTGTTCCATTATAGAATCACCAATATGATCTTCACCTTGTGCTACTAAAATTTTACCTGCGGTCAACAATTGTTCACTACCAAGACTTCCTGTATTTTTAGGTCCGTATATTAATACTGCTGAGTTTGCAACTTCAGTTGAACTTGATGGTCTAACTGAAATCCAATGGTCATTTAATGAATCCCAATAAAGAGAACCAGTTGTTCCTTGAGAACCAGAATCATATACTTCAATTCCACCAAATCTAACTGCTGGTGTATTCGTACTTAATTTAATTGTATTTGCACCGATATCAACTGCACTTGCTGTAATATTTTGAAGTGAAGATGAACCTTGAACTATTAAATCGTATGCAATATAAACAGAACCAGTAATTATTTGATTACCAGTAAATATATTTGAACCAGTTGTTGCGTAAGTTGCGTTTAAAGCTACTTGTGAAGAACTGAATGAATTAAACTGAGAAGCTGCACTAGCACTAAATGATGTGTATTCTGCTTTTGATGCTGAATCGGTTGTTGCTAATGAAGAACTTAAATTATCTATTGTTGTATAAACTGCACCACTTACTAAACTTAATTGTGAAGCTGCATATGCTGCACTTGCACTATCTGTTGTTGCAATCGATGAACTTAAATTAGAAATTGTAGTAGCTACTGATGAACTTAATTCTGTTTGTGAAGCTGCACTTGCACTATTAGTTGTTGCAATTGATGAACTTAAATTATCTATTGTTGTATAAACTGCACCACTTAATGCAGTTTGTGAAGCTGCACTTGCACTAAACGAAGTTGCTACTGAACTACTAAAATCACCAGTTACACTTGCTACACTTGAAGATAATGCTGCGATAGCTGCTGCACTTGCTGAATCAGTAGTTGCTGCTGATGCACTATATAAACTTAATTCAGAAGCTGCGTTTGCAGAACTAGCTGAAATAGATTGTTCAACTGATGCACTTAATGCTGTTACACTTGCTGCACTTGCACTAAATGATGTTGCTACTGAAGAACTAAAATCTCCAGTTACACTTGCTACTGATTGTGATAAACTAGCAAATGAAGAACTTACTGAACTACTAAATTCAGCAATGTTACCACTTAAATCAATTGCTTCATTACCGTCTGCACCCAATAAGAATAAAGTGTTACTACTACTTGCATAGAAAGGAACACCATCCATAAGGTTACCATAAGTAGAACCAGAGAAAATAGGAGCTGTTGCACCTTGTAATACTCTGTTTGCAGCTACTACTGAACCACTTTCTACTGCTGCAAATACTAAACCTTGTCCGTTAGTTACACCTGTTAAGTTACTTGAACCGGTAGCTATTAATATCTCACCTTTTTGAAGTGAGCCGGTCGCTGAAGATAGTCTGTCTAAACTACCACGTCTATTTTTAATAATTTGTGCCATAATTTATATTGGGTTACTCCTTTACTATTAATAAGTATAAAAAAAGTTGCATTCATATATGATGCAACTAATTTTTTTCTGTTATATTTAATTTTTTTTAGATTTAGTTCTACCACTCTCCGCCATCGGCAACCGAAGTAGTAACATAAACTTCATAATCAGTTGCAAATACATTATCAATTGATTGTGTAATTCCAACAAAGTTAGCATTAATAATATCAATTACTTGCTGTGAACTACTAATTACACCATCTGGAAAATAAGTTTCTATATTACCTAATGCTCCTGCTAATGATGAACTAATTGATTCACTAATTAATGTTTGAGATGCTGATATAGATTGACTAACTGCCGATAATTCAATATCAGTTGCAAATGTACTGTCTAATGATGAACTAAATTGTTCTATTGCTTCTAATCTATTATATACTGATGCACTAAATGGTTGTATATTACCTTCTAAGTTAATTGCTTCATTTCCATTTGAATTTAGCAAATATAATGTTGAACTACCACTTGTATAATATGGAATACCATCTATTAATCCACCATAAACTGGATTAGATAAATCAGGTGCTACCGAACCTGTTGTTTTCATTATTCTATTTGTTGCCTGAACTGAACCACTTTCGGTTGTTGCAAACATAATAGAAGAACCATTTGAAGATGGAATACCAATAGATGCTGATGCAAATATTACTTCACCTTTTTGTAATGATCCTGTTATAAGTGATAATCTTTCTAAACTACCACGTTTCAATTTAAGTATCTGACTCATATATTAAAATTCTCCCTGGTCTAAAATGTAAGATGATGTAACATAAACTTCATAATCAGTTGCAAATGTAGAATCTAATGAAGAACTAAAGTCTTCTAAATGAGATACTCTATTTGTTACTGAACTACTGAATGATTGTGTATATGAATTGAATGAACCTGTTGTTACATATGTTTGTGAAAGTATTCCGATTGTTTGTGCTAAAGATGCGCTCACTACTTGTCTTTCCAAATCACTACTCATTGAAGTATCTAATTGAACTACAAATTCATCATATCCACTGGCATCGTTTAGATTAACTTGAATAGATGATGATACTACACCTTCAGGTAAAGTAGCTGCTACATTATCTTGTATAATATTGATTACCGATTGTGAAAAATCAGCACCAACTTCTGCTGCTTGTTCTAATGATGAACCACTTTCTATTTGTTTTAATCTTATTAAACTTGCCATTATTTATAAATATCGTTAATATAATCTTTCTATTGAAATGAAGTTATTGTTGTATGCGGCACCAATCATTAAAGTAACACGATAAAATCTACTGTTTGTTTTATCTAATATATTGTATTGTGAGGTATCACCTTCCGTTGGAAAACTCCAAGAAAATGCCGATGTAGAAGCCGTAGTTGTATATCCGATGTTATTAGCCGAATAACCATTTCCACCACCAACGAGTCCGTACCATCCGGCAATATTGGCGGTAAAGTTTGTCGATACTGCACCCACACTCAATCCTCTACTACCACCTGTTGTTACTGATACTTTTAAGTTATCCAATGTTAAGAATGTTCCTGCGTTTACAAAACCACTTACTTTCCACATCAATTCAGCTGTAATACCATCTGGTAATTTGGATATATCCAAATGTGCACCTTTAAACCCACCAGCACCATCAAAAATTCTCAATCTATCTCTGTAAATATCAACCGATACATAACTTCCTGATAGGGTCGTATTAGTTTCTGCGGTTGCAAAATGTAGTTCACCACCTTCATCTCCACCACCGGCACCTAATGTTACTTGTCCATTAAATCTATTTAATCCCGTAAATGTATTGTTTGTAGATGGTAAGTTTGTATTTGTTTTTAATTCTACTGCCGTTAAAACAGGACCCGTTGCTTCACCAAATTGGAAATTACCACCACCGTTTGCGGTCATTCTCAATGAATAAGTGTAAGTTCCTGCGGATGGTGTATCAATTACATTTACACAATATGCTTGATTTTCATTAGTATTAGCTGCTTCCACTTGTACAACCCCACCGATTGCACTATTATCTCTATATATTTGTAGTGTACACCATTGTCCCGTTGTTACTATTGGGTTTGCATCTCCCGTAACTATAATTTGAACAGGATTTCCTGATGTAGTTATACTGCCACTAATGATTGATGTTCCTGATGTACTTGTAACTCTTTGATTACCCAATACTTGTATATAATTTGGACTTCCACTTATGATAGTTGCTTCTAATGTATCTATTCTACTATCTACCGAAGAACTTAATGTGTTTACACTACTACTTAATGTTGTAATTGAAGTTTGTAATGATGCACTAAATGATGTATATTCTGCATCACTTGCTGATATTGATGTTACAAAGGCTCCACTTATAGAAGATACACTTGCACTTAATGTAGATAGAGATGATGTAGTTGCAAATGTTGTTGATTTAAATTCTTCACTATCTATTCTACTATCAAATGATGCACTTGCACTATAATAACTCTGTGTAAATTCTAAATACGATTCAGTAACTGCATTAATTCCACTAAAATCTATTTCGCCAAAACTACCGCTAACTGTCGTAAATGATTGTGATATTTGATTAAATGATTGTGTTAAATTATTGAATGAAGTTATAGTAGTATATGAACCTGTTACAAATCCCAAATCACTTATTTGTCCTGCTCCACTAATTGCACCATCCAATGAAGTTAAATAAGATGCAGTTGCTGCTTCTAAATCTCCTATTCTTTGTTCTGCACTTTGGGTAAATAAATTTAGTGAAGTTATATCAACTGATTCTGAAATAAATCCCAAATTAGAAATTTGTGTTGATGAACTTATGATATCATTTGGTTTATTTGCAATATTATCCCAAGTTGTTTGCGTAATGCTCCCACTTAAAACATACCTATTATCTGCTGAACTACTAAAGGTTTCTAATCCATCCAATCTACTATCTACCGACGTTGATAAAGTATTTAGTGATGCTGTTGTTGCAAAACCTGCTAAGTATTGTTCATTTGTTGCTGCTATAATTCTACTATCAAATGATGCACTATCCGTATAATATGATTGTGTAAAATCTAAATAAGAAGCTGAAATTGTCTCTAAGTTACCTACTCTTGTTCCTAAAGAACCTCCACCACCAATAGATGTTTCAATTGTTC
>JACCDL010244285.1_pt1 | contig 11107 bp, 8 predicted proteins | sample 7441931 | NCBI WGS metagenome assembly JACCDL01 (sample SAMN15323437, study PRJNA562643) | freshwater metagenome | isolation source: river surface water | place: USA:Blue River Watershed | collected 2017-08-16 | reverse complement strand
GGCGCGCTCTTCGCCCATGGAGGCTTCCACCACGGCGCGGCGGCTCAGCACCACGTTGTTGCGCTTGCGGTCGAGCTTGATGACCTTGAATTCCATGGTCTTGTTCTCGAAGGGCGACAGGTCCTTGATGGGACGGGTGTCGATCAGCGAGCCAGGCAGGAAGGCACGAATGCCGTTGACCAGCACGGTCAGGCCACCCTTGACCTTGCCGCTGGTGGTGCCGGTGACAAATTCGCCGGACTCGAGCGCTTTCTCGAGCGCCAGCCACGAAGCCAGACGCTTGGCGGTGTCGCGCGACAGGATGGTGTCGCCATAGCCGTTTTCGACACTGCCGATGGCCACGGACACGAAGTCGCCGGCCTGGACTTCGATCTCGCCCTGGTCGTTCTTGAATTCTTCAATGGGGACATACGCCTCGGACTTGAGGCCGGCGTTCACAACCACGTGGTTGTGCTCGACGCGGACCACTTCAGCAGTGATCACTTCACCCGTGCGCATTTCGGAGCGCTTGAGCGATTCTTCAAACAGGGCGGCAAAAGATTCAGACATGAAATTTCCTTGTTCCGACGACGGGAAAGACCCGTGCACCATTGCACGGGACATGGGCCTGACGACGGCTGGGGGTGCGGCAAAGCCGCGGTTCTGGTTGTGGATCCACACCGCCATGGCGCATGCAGCGCGGGAGGGAGCGTTGTGGGCCTGTGCAGCCCCGGGTCAGAAGGGCTGCCTGCCTTGCCACCAGGACAACACCTGCTCCACCGAAGCTTCGATGGAGAGGCTGGAGTTGTCCAGCATCAAGGCATCCTGTGCTGGCACCAGGGGGGCAACGCTGCGATTGCGGTCGCGGGCGTCACGCGCCTCCAGGTCAGCACGAAGATCTTCTAGTTTAACCGAAAAACCCTTTGAAATCAGTTGCTTATGGCGTCTTTCTGCCCGTTCGGCGGCGCCGGCGGTCAAAAACACCTTCAACGGGGCCTGCGGAAAGATCACGGTGCCCATGTCGCGGCCATCAGCCACCAGGCCCGGAAGGCGGCAAAAACTGTGCTGCAGCTCGACCAGTGCCGCCCGCACGGCGGGCAAGGCCGACACCTGGGAGGCGTTCATGCCCGCCTCTTCGGTGCGAATGGCCTCACTCACATCCACCTGATCCAGCCAGATATGTTCGCCGTCAAAACGCACCGGCAGGGTGCGTGCCAGGTCAGCAATGCGGTTTTCGTGCGCAGTGTCCAGCGTCAACCCGGCCTGCACAGCTGCCAGCCCGGTCAGTCGGTACAACGCACCGGAATCCAGGTAGTGATAGCCCAGCGCCTGCGCCAGGCGCGAGGCCAAGGTACCCTTGCCCGAGGCCGTGGGCCCGTCAATGCACAGCACGGGCACGCGGCCCGGCCGTGGGGTGGTCACGCTGAACAGGGTTTCAAAGTAATCCGGAAAGGTCTTGGCCACACAGCCTGGGTCTTCGAGGCGCACCGGCACCGCATCGGGATTGAATGCCGCCAACGAGAAGCACATGGCCACGCGGTGGTCGTCGTAGGTGTGCAGGCGGGCAGCGCGCCACTGGCCTGCGGGCAATGGGTGCACGCGAATCCAGTCCTGGCCCTCGTCCACCGTGGCGCCGAGCTTGCGACATTCGGTGGCCATGGCGGTGATGCGGTCGGTTTCTTTCACGCGCCAGCTACCAATATTGCGCAGGGTCGTGGGGCCATCGGCATACAAGGCCATCACAGCCAACGTCATCGCGGCATCGGGAATGTGGTTGCAGTCCAGGTCAATCGACGTCAAGGGCCAGGCACCGCGACGCACCTCCAGCCAGTTGGGGCCGCTCGTGATCTGGGCGCCCATGGCTTGCGCGGCGTCCATGAAGCGGATGTCGCCCTGAATGGAATCGGCCCCCACACCATGGATGCGAATGCCGCGCTCAGAGGCCAGTGCCCCCAGTGCGATGAAATAGCTGGCCGAGGAAGCATCGGCTTCCACATGGATCTCGCCGGGGGACCGGTACTGACTGCCTTGTGGCAACGTGAACCGTTCCCAGCCCTCACGCTGAACCTGAATGCCATAGCGGGCCAGCAGGTTGAGCGTGATGTCGATGTAAGGCTTGGAGATCAGTTCGCCCACCACCTCGATGGTGATGGCTTGCTGGGCGGTGGCCAGTGGCAAGGCCATCAGCAGCGCCGTCAGAAACTGGCTGGAGACATCGCCCCGCACCTGAATGGGATGTGGGATGTTGAGCGTGGGCTGACCAATGCGCAGGGGCGGATAGCCCTCGGCGCCCAGGTACTCCACCTGGCAACCCATTTGTCGCAACCCGTCCACCAGATCGCCAATGGGGCGCTCATGCATGCGCGGGACGCCTTGCAAGGTGTAGTCGCCACCCAGCACCGCCAGCGCGGCCGTGAGGGGGCGCATGGCCGTGCCGGCGTTGCCCATGAACAGTGTCAGCGGGTCTTGGTGCGCCGTGCGACCACCCAGGCCCTTCACGGTGACGCTCGTGCCTTGTACGTCCACGCCGCAGCCCAGTTGTCGCAGGGCTTGCAGCATCACCCGCGTGTCATCCGAATCGAGCAGGTCGTGGATATGGGTCGTGCCCGCGCACAGGGCGGACAGCAGCAGCACCCGGTTGGAAATACTTTTGGAACCGGGCAACGTGACTGGTCCGTTGGCGTGGTCCAACGGGGGCACGTCGAGGAAGGCGGTGGCGTACATGGCCTAAGGCTTGAAGTCGTCTGTCTGGCTCGAGAGGGCCGTGGGTGTCGAGGCCTGACCCGCTGGTCCTGGCCAGGCTGCACGAGCATCGCGCGCCCGCGACACCGCATGCTCCAGCGCCGCCGTATCCGAGCGTTCTATCGCATGCTCGAGTTGCTCCAGTGCCTGTCGAAACAAACGCGACTGGCGCAAGACCTCGGTGCGATTGCTCAGCAAAATATCGCGCCACACCGCCGGGTCGCTCGCTGCAATGCGCGAGAAGTCGCGAAAGCCAGGCCCTGCTACCGTCAAGAAGTCTGCGCCGTGGTCCTGGTCGATCAGGGCATGCATGGCGGCAAAGGCGATCACATGCGGGAGATGGCTGACAGCCGCCAGCGCGGCATCGTGGTGGGTCGGATCCATCGCGATGACCTGGCTCCCCACGGCTTGCCAGAGTTGGCGCGCAAGATCAATCTGGGTGGGGGTGTTGGTGGACAGGGGCGTGAGGATGGTGATGCGCTGTTGGTACAAGGCCGCGTCCGCGTGGTCAATGCCCGACAACTCCTTGCCGGCAATGGGGTGCGCGGGTAAAAACTGGCCGATGTGAGAACCCAGTGCCTGCTGGGCTGCCGCAATCACGTCGCCCTTGGTAGAGCCCACGTCCATCAACAACGCGTCGGGGGCCAGATGGTCCCGAATATCTTGCAAGCAGCGTTGCGTCGAGCGTACCGGTACACCCAGCAACACCACGTCACTGCCCTGCGCGGCTTGCGCGGCGGTGTCGGCGCGCTGATCGATGATGCCCAGTTCCAGGGCACGGCGTGTGGTGCGCTCGGACGGGCTGAAGGCCACCACGCGCTCGACCAGCCCCGCCTGGCGCAAGGCCAGCGCAAACGAGCCAGCCATCAGGCCACAGCCCACCAGTCCCAGTTGGCGAATCATTCGCTCACCGGGTAGGAGCCCAGCACCTTGTAGAAGGCACACAGGCTTTGCAACTCTTGCAAGGCCGAGGCCACATGCGGCTGGGTGATGTGCCCCTGGATGTCAATGTAGAAGTAGTACTCCCACTGTCCCGACTTGGCCGGACGCGATTCAAAGCGCGTCATCGACACACCGTGGCGCTTCAAGGGTACCAGCAGGTCATGCACAGCACCCGGACGGTTGGGCACCGACACCACCAGGCTGGTGCAGTCCTTGCCCGAGGCGGGTGGTGTGGCCAGGGTTTGCGGCAGGCAGATGACCGAAAAACGCGTGCGGTTGTAGGCCTCGTCCTGAATGGCATGGGCCACGATGTGCAAACCGAATTGACTCGCTGCACGTTCGCTGGCAATACCTGCCCAAGTGGGGTGGGTGGCGGCCAATCGTGCGCCCTCGGCGTTGCTGGACACGGCACGACGCTCGACATTGGGCAGGTGTTGCGACAACCAGCCCTGACATTGCGCCAGGGCCTGGGGATGTGCCAGCACCACCTCGATGCCCTCGGTGGTATTGCTTTGGCGCAATAGGTTGTGGCGGACCAGCAGGCTGACTTCGCCAATCACGTGAACGGGAGAGCGCAGGAACAAATCGAGAGAGCGGGCCACGACGCCTTCGGTGGAATTTTCTACGCCCACCACACCGTATTGCGCGGTGCCAGCTGCCGTGGCGTGAAACACCTCGTCAAAGTTGGCGCAGTAGGTGAAATCAGCCGCACTGCCAAAGAACTCGAGGGCGGCTTGCTCGCAGAAAGTGCCTTGCGGCCCCAACACTGCCACGCGCTGCGGTGCTTCCAGCGCCAAACAGGCCGACATGATTTCCCGCCAGATGCTGGCGACATGACGGTTGAGCAGCGGACCCGGGTTGGCCTGCTCGATGTTGTGGATGACCTGGGCCACACGATCCGGACGGAAGAACGCCGACCCTTCCTTGCGTTTGATGTCGCCCACCTGTTCGGCCACATGGGCACGTTCATTGAGCAGTTGCAGCAACTGCTTGTCCAGCGAGTCGATTTGCTGGCGTAGCACGGCCAGATCGGCCGACTGTTGAGGCTGGGTCATGCTTGTGCCTTTTCGAAATCGTGCAAATACTCCACCAGCGCTTGCACACCTTCCAGGGGCATCGCGTTGTAGAGGCTGGCGCGCATGCCGCCCACGGATTTGTGGCCCTTGAGTTGCAGCAGGCCGCGCGCCTTGGCGCCTTCCAGGAAGGCCGCGTTACGCGGATGGGTGGCATCGAGCAAGGGTTGTCCATCGTCACCCCGCAGGAAGAAGGGGATGTTCATGCGCGAGCGACAACCGACGTCAACTTGGTTGACATAGAGCTGAGAGTGGTCAATGCAGTGGTAGAGCAAGGCTGCCTTGGAGATGTTGCGTTGCTCCAGTGCCGCTACGCCACTCAAGTGGCCTTCCTGCTGGCGCGAAATCCACTGGAAGGTCAGGCCAGCCATGTAGATGCCGTAGGTGGGCGGGGTGTTGTACATCGAGTCGTGGTCGGCCACCAGCTTGTAGTCGAAGGCGCTGGGGCACGCGGGCAAGGCATGGCCCAGCAGGTCTTCGCGGACTACCACCAGGGTCACGCCGGCCGGACCGATGTTTTTTTGTGCGCCACCAAAGGCCAGGCCCACACGCGACCAATCGACCGGTCGCGAGAGGACGTGCGAGGAAAAATCGATCACCAGTGGCGCGTTCGAGCCCAGCGCCTTCAGATCGGGCAGGGTGTGGCACTCCACACCATGAATGGTTTCGTTGGTGCACAGATGCACATATTGCGCGTGCGCATCCAGTTGCCAGCTGGACGCAGCGGGCAAGGACTTGAAGCCACTGGACTGGCTGCTGGCGGCCACCTTCGTGGTGCAGTAGCGAGCGGCTTCCTTGAGCGACTTCTGGCTCCAGCTGCCGCTGACCACGAAGTCCGCCACGCCACCCCGGCTCAGGTTGAGGGGGACGATGGCATTTTCTGCAATGCCACCGCCTTGCATGAACAGAATCTTGAAATGCGAGGGCACCTGCAGCAGGGTGCGAAAGTCGGATTCAGCCTGCTCGTAAATCGAGATGAATTCCTTGCCGCGGTGGCTCATCTCCATCACGCCCATGCCACTGCCATGCCAGTCGGTCATCTCGGCCGCCGCTTGCTGCAGTACCTCCAAGGGCATGGCGGCTGGGCCGGCGGAGAAGTTGAACGCGCGCGTCATGCGTAGCTTACTCCTGCGCAGGGGCCTCGTCACCGGCGTCGTCGTCGGCGGGAGCTGCTGCGTCGTTTTCCACGATGCGTTGCAGGCCGCTCAGTTGGGAGCCTTCGTCCAGCGAGATCAGCGTCACGCCTTGTGTGGCACGGCCCAACTCGCGGATTTCTGAAACGCGTGTGCGCACCAGCACACCACGATCGGTGATCAGCATGATCTCGTCGTCCGCGTGCACCAGCGTGGCGGCCACCACCTTGCCGTTACGCTCGGATTGCTGAATGGCAATCATGCCCTTGGTACCACGACCATGGCGCGTGTACTCGGTGATGGAAGTGCGCTTGCCGTAGCCGTTTTGCGTGGCGGTGAGCACACTTTGATGCTCATCTTCGGCCACCAGCATGGCGATCACGCTTTGGCCATCTTCCAGCATCATGCCGCGCACACCGCGGGCATTTCGACCCATGGGGCGCACGTCGTTTTCGTCAAAGCGAACGGCCTTGCCGCCGTCCGAGAACAGCATCACGTCGTGCTTGCCGTCGGTGAGTGCTGCACCAATGAGGTAGTCGCCCTCGTCCAGATCCACGGCAATGATGCCGGCCTTGCGTGGGTTGGAAAACTCGGAGAGCGAGGTCTTCTTGACCGTGCCCATGGAGGTGCCCATGAAGATGTAGTGATCGTCTGGGAAGCTGCGGAACTCGCCGGTGAGGGGCAACACCACGTTGATCTTCTCGCCTTCAGCCAGCGGGAACATGTTGACAATGGGGCGGCCACGCGAGCCGCGTGATCCGGCCGGCACTTCCCACACCTTGAGCCAATAGAGGCGGCCACGGTTGGAGAAGCACAGGATGTAGTCGTGCGTGTTGGCGATGAAGAGCTGGTCGATCCAGTCATCTTCTTTGGTGGTGGTGGCCTGCTTGCCACGTCCCCCACGTTTTTGCGCGCGGTATTCAGACAAGGGCTGGCTCTTGATGTAGCCCGAATGCGAGAGCGTCACCACCATGTCGGTGGGGGTGATCAGGTCTTCGGTGGCCAGGTCTTGCGCGTTGTGCTCCACCACGCTTCGACGTGCGCCCAGCTTGGTCTGCCCGAACTCCTGCTTGATGGCGGCGAGTTCGTCGCCAATGATGGTGGACACACGGGAGGGCTTGGCGAGGATGTCGAGCAAGTCGTCGATCTCGGCCATCACCTCTTTGTATTCGTTGACGATCTTGTCCTGCTCCAAGCCGGTCAGGCGCTGCAAACGCATTTGCAGAATTTCCTGCGCCTGCGTGTCGCTCAGGCGGTACAGGCCGTCGCTACCCAGGCCGTACTGGCGCTCCAGGCCATCGGGGCGGTAATCGTCGGCATTCACCACGCCGCCGTCTGCGCGTGCACGGGTGAGCATCTGGCGCACCATCTGGCTGTCCCATGGACGGTTCATCAACTCGGCTTTGGCCACCGGCGGGGTGGGGGCGTTGCGGATGATGGCGATGAAGTCGTCGATGTTGGCCAGCGCAACGGCGAGGCCTTCCAGCACGTGACCACGCTCACGTGCCTTGCGCAGCGTGAAGATGGTGCGGCGTGTGACCACTTCGCGTCGGTGCTGCAGGAAGATGTCGATCAGATCCTTCAGGTTGCACAACTTGGGTTGGCCGTTGACCAGTGCCACCATGTTGATGCCGAAGGTGTCCTGCAACTGCGTCATCTTGTACAGGTTGTTGAGCACCACCTCGGGCACTTCACCACGCTTGAGTTCAATGACCAGACGCATGCCCGATTTGTCGGACTCATCCTGGATATGGCTGATACCTTCGATCTTTTTCTCGTGCACCAACTCGGCCATGCGCTCTTGCAGCGTCTTCTTGTTGACCTGGTAGGGCAGTTCATCAACGATGATGGCCTGACGCTGGCCCTTGTCGATGTCTTCGAAATGGCACTTGGCGCGCATGACCACGCGGCCACGGCCCGTGCGGTATCCATCACGCACACCTTCCATGCCGTAGATGATGCCGGCGGTGGGGAAGTCGGGCGCAGGCACGATCTCCATCAACTGGTCCACGCTGGCCTCGGGGTTGGCCAGCAAATGTAGGCACGCATCCACCACTTCATTGAGGTTGTGCGGCGGTATGTTGGTGGCCATGCCCACCGCGATACCGGCCGAGCCGTTCACCAACAGGTTGGGCAGGCGGCTGGGCAGCACCAAGGGCTCTTGCTCGGAGCCGTCGTAGTTGGGACCGAAGTCAACAGTTTCCTTGTCAATGTCGCCCAGCATTTCGTGGGCAATCTTGGCCAGGCGGATCTCGGTGTATCGCATGGCCGCGGCGTTGTCGCCGTCGACCGAGCCGAAGTTGCCCTGACCATCCACCAACATGTGGCGCAGCGAAAAATCCTGCGCCATGCGAACAATGGTGTCGTACACCGCGCTGTCGCCGTGCGGGTGGTACTTGCCGATCACGTCGCCCACAATACGGGCAGACTTTTTGTAGGGGCGGTTCCAGTCGTTGTTCAACTCGTGCATGGCAAACAGCACGCGTCGATGCACGGGTTTGAGGCCGTCACGGGCATCGGGCAAAGCCCGTCCCACGATCACGCTCATGGCGTAATCGAGGTAGCTGCGCCGCATCTCCTCCTCGAGGCTGATGGGCAATGTCTCTTTGGCGAATTGGGTCATGAAGGGGACCGATTTGCAGGTAAACCTTTGATTCTAGGCGCTCAGGTGATCCCTAAAATTGTGGCGGACATACAACAATGTGCGGATGTCTGGACGGGATAGCACCTTGTGAGGCATCCCTGATGGGCGATCACTTTTCTGTGTGGCACAATAAGCCCTGAATCAGAGGATTTGCTTAATTCCGTTAGGCAAGTTTGTTTTGGAGCTTGAGCTCCCGTTCTTATGTCCCCCAGAGGAGTAACATGAAACAACTCAAAAAACTGGCAACATTTCTGGCTGTAGCCACTGCGGTCACCGTCGCAGGTGCCCAAGAAGTCAACAACTGGCGCAATGCCAGTGGCGAAGTCTGGAAAAACGCATTCGGCCAGTGCTGGAGAAACGCTTCCTGGACCCCCGCCACCGCTGCTCCTGGCTGTGACGGTGCTATCGCTCCTGCGGCTGCCCCGGCTCCTGCCCCGGCTCCTGCCCCGGCCCCGGCCCCGGCTGCTCGCCCGGCTCCCGCTCCCGCTCCTGCCCCGGCTGCTGCCCCGGCCCGTCCCCCCGCCGCTGCATCCAAGGTGACCTACGCAGCTGACACCTTCTTCGACTTCGACAAGTCGGTGCTCAAGTCCGAAGGCAAAGCCAAGTTGGACGACCTGGTGGGCAAAATGAAAGCCATCAACCTGGAAGTCATCATCGCCGTGGGTCACACCGACTCGGTGGGTTCCGATGCCTACAACCAGAAGCTGTCGGTTCGCCGCGCTGAAGCCGTCAAGGCCTACCTGGTCTCCAAGGGCGTTGAAAAGAACCGCGTCTACACCGAAGGCAAGGGCGAGAAGCAGCCTGTGGCTGACAACAAGACCACTCAAGGCCGTGCCAAGAACCGTCGCGTCGAGATCGAAGTGGTGGGTACCCGCCCCAACTGATCAACCCTGATCGCTGATGGACAAACCCCGCCTCGGCGGGGTTTTTTCTTGGTGCCCTGGTATTCTTGCGGGCTGACTTGCCAGCCCTCATCTGCCCTTTCCTATCGATCCACGGCGTGCCTGTGCGCCGCTCACCGTGACCCGGAGCCTCTGCCATGACAGGCCACTTGAATGCCGACCCCGCCGAACTGGCCAAATTTTCCGAACTGGCCCATCGCTGGTGGGATCCCGAAAGCGAGTTTCGCCCGCTGCACCAGATCAACCCGCTGCGGCTGGACTGGATCCAGTCGCTCTCGCCACTGGCAGGTCAGCGCGTCATTGATATCGGTTGCGGGGGCGGCATTTTGGCCGACTCCATGGCCCGTGCCGGCGCCACGGTGACCGGCATTGACCTCGCGGGCAAGGCGTTGAAAGTGGCGCAGTTGCATGCGATGGAAGCCGGCACCCCCAACATCGCCTACCGTGAGATCAGTGCCGAGGCCATGGCTCAGGAAGCTCCGGGCAGCTTTGACACCGTGACCTGCATGGAGATGCTCGAACATGTGCCCGACCCATCCTCTGTGGTGCGGGCCTGTGCGCAACTCGTGAAGCCGGGCGGCTGGGTGTTCTTCTCCACGCTCAACCGCAACCCCAAATCATTTCTGATGGCCATCGTCGGTGCCGAGTACGTGCTCAACCTCTTGCCCAAAGGCACCCACGAGTACGCCAAGTTCATCCGCCCGAGCGAACTTGCCTTGCACTGCCGCCACGCAGGGCTGGAGGTCTTGCACAGCCGGGGCATGTCTTACAACCCGATCACACGTCGTTACTGGTTGAACCACGACACCAGCGTGAACTACCTGATCGCCACCCGCAGGCTCGCATGAGTGCCGCGCGTCCTCTCAAAGCGGTGCTGTTTGACCTGGATGGCACGCTGATCGACAGTGCGCCGGACCTGGGGGCGGCGGCTGACAAGCTGCGAACCGACCGAGGCCTGCCCTCCCTCGATGCTGCGCTGTACCGACCGCATGCCGGGGCGGGCGCACGGGGCATGCTCAAAGTGGCGTTTGACATGACGCCCGATCACCCCGAGTTTCCGGCGCTGCGTGAGGCCTTCTTCGTCAACTATGAGCGCGCCATGACTGAGCGCACCATCGTGTTTGAGGGTGTGCTCGAACTGATTCAATCACTCCAGTCACGCGGTTTGCAATGGGGGGTGGTGACCAACAAAATGGCGCGTTTCACCGATCCGCTCACCCAGGCCATGCCTTTGTTCAGTTCAGCCGGTGCGGTGGTGAGCGGCGACACCACCCCACACCCCAAGCCACACCCGGCGCCGCTTCTGGAGGCTGCACGCCGACTGGGTGTGCAACCTGAACATTGCTGGTACGTGGGGGATGACGAGCGCGACATCCAGGCGGGTCGTGCGGCGGGCATGGCCACCGTGGCGGCAGCTTATGGGTACCTGGGCCACGAAGCTGACCACTCGCAGTGGGCGGCAGACCACATCATCGAGCACCCGCTGGCACTGTTGAAATTACTGGAAATGTCTTACAATTGAAACCTTGGGGCTGCATTGGTTTCGACATGGGTTCGGACGCGCGGCAGGGCATGTCGAGGTTCTGTCACCTCGTAAAACCGCAGAAAAAAACTAACTGCAAACGACGAACGTTTCGCACTCGCCGCTTAATCCGGTGAGCCTTGCAACAGCAGGCCGATAGGCTGGGCAAG
>JACCDL010053428.1_pt1 | contig 11108 bp, 9 predicted proteins | sample 7441931 | NCBI WGS metagenome assembly JACCDL01 (sample SAMN15323437, study PRJNA562643) | freshwater metagenome | isolation source: river surface water | place: USA:Blue River Watershed | collected 2017-08-16 | reverse complement strand
GCTGGCCGCGTGCCGCCGCGCAAGGTCTGGGGGACTGCATAATGGAATTCGTCTTCACGGAAGAGCAGGTGATGATTGGCGAGACGGCCCGTGCCTTCTTTGCCGAAAATGCCACCAGCGAACGGACGCGCGCGGCCATGGCCGCCGATGGAATTGACCACGCACTGTGGACCGCCTTTTGTCAGGACCTGGGCCTGTCGGGCATTGGCATCGCCGAAAGCGCCGGCGGGGCCGGACTGGGGCTGGTTGAACTGGCGATCATCGCCGAGGCGGCTGGCGCACAGGTTGCGGCCCTGCCGATGCTGGGTTCGCTGGCCTTGTCTGCTCAGGCGATTGCCGCGGGTGGCAGCGCTGCGCAGCAGGCCGAATGGCTGCCCGCGCTGCTGTCAGGCGAACGGATCGCGGGCTATGTCCACGATGCGGCGCTGGTGGCCGATGGCGATCTGCTGAGCGGTGCGGACCACTTCGTGGCCCACGGCGCGGCTGCTGGCGTGTTGGTGGTGACCAGCAACACCGGGGCCTGGATCGTACCGGCTGATGCCGCCGGGGTGACCATTACCGCCCAGACAACCATGGATCAGACCCGCCCCTATGCTCGGGTCGTGCTTGCGGGTGCCAAGGGCGTGCCGCTGGCCGATCCTGCTGCGGCGATTGAGGCCGCGCACCGCGCGGGGTTTGTATCGGTTGCCGCAGAAGCCTTGGGCGGCGCCCAGGCCGCGCTTGATCGGACCGTGGCCTATGCCCGTGAGCGGGTTCAGTTTGGGCGGCCGATCGGATCGTTTCAGGCTTACAAGCATCGCCTTGCCGATATGATGATCGAGATCGAACAGGCCCGTTCGGCCGTCTATTGGGCGGCCTGCGCGGTTGATGAAGGTTCGGAAGAGGCCGAGCTTGCGGTTCATGCCGCCAAGAGCTTTGCCGCTGATACCTATTTCATGTGTGCCGGGAACATGATCCAGCTGCACGGCGGGATCGGCTTTACCTGGGAACACGATGCGCACCTCTATTTCAAGCGCGCGCGGGCGATCCAGTCGATGCTGGGCAGCGGCAACTGGCACCGCGAAAAGATCGCTACGATGATCCTGGGAGAAGCCGCATGAAGCTTGGTTTTTCACCGGCGGATGAACTGTTCCGTCAGGAATGCGCTGATTGGCTCAATGGCCAGATGGCGGGCGAATTCCGCGACATCAAGGGCATCACCAAACTGACCGCCAGCCCCGAACGGCGCAAGGAATGGGAACAGCAATTGGCGGCCCACAAATGGTCGTGCATCGGCTGGCCCGAGGAATGGGGTGGCCGCAATGCCAGCCTGGCCCACCAGGTGATCTTTGCCGAGGAATATGCCCGCGCCGGGGTGCCGGGCCGGGTCAACCATATCGGGGTCGAACTTGCCGGGCCAACCTTGCTGGCCTTTGGCACCGAAGCACAGAAGCAGCGGTTCCTGCCCGATATCGCGGCGGGTAAAACGATCTTTTGTCAGGGCTTTTCCGAACCGGGGGCCGGATCGGATCTGGCCTCGGTGCGCACCAAGGCGCGGCTCGATGGCGGTGAATGGGTGGTCAACGGTCAGAAGATCTGGACCAGCCTGGCCCATATCTCTGACTGGATCTTTGTCGTTTCGCGGTCAGAGGAAGGATCAAAGGGCCCCAAGGGGCTGACCTTCCTGATGATGGAGATTGATCAGCCGGGGATCGAAATCCGCGGGATCAAGCAGATCAACGGCGATGCCGAATTCAACGAAACCTTCTTCACCGATGCGCGCTGTCCAGCGGATAGCCTGATCGGCGCGCCCGGTGATGGCTGGAAGATCGCCATGGGCCGGCTGGCCTTTGAACGCGGCGTATCCACTCTGGGCCAGCAGATGGGCTTCCGCAACGAGCGGGACGAGATCATTGCCGCAGCTAAGGCCAATGGCGCGGCCCATGATCCCCTGATCCGCCAGCGGATTGCCAAGGCGGAGATCGGCCTGAACCTGATGCGCTATGGCGCGTTGCGGATGCTCTCGCAGACCGATCATTCCAAGATCGACGGGGCCGCGCTGACCTACAAGATCCAGTGGGCCACTTGGCGTCGCAGCCTGGGTGAACTGGCGATGGACGTCCTGGGGCAGCACGGTGAAGTGGCCGAAGGCAGCGACTATGAATGGGATACCTTGCCCAATCTGTTCCTCTATTCGCGCGCCGATACGATCTATGGCGGCACCAACCAGATCCAGCGCAACCTGATTGCCGAACGCGGTCTGGGCATGCCGCGCGAACCGCGGGGAGACGTGTGATGGCGGCGCCGATCCCGGCTTATCCGCAGGGCCGCAATCTGCTGGCGGGCAAAACCGTGGTGGTTACCGCCGCAGCCGGCACCGGCATCGGTTTTTCCGCAGCCAAGCGGGCGGTTGAAGAAGGCGCAACCGTCTTGATGAGCGACTTTCACGAGCGGCGGCTGGGCGAAGCGGCTGATCGGATCGCGGCAGAATGCGGGCAGCGCCCTGCTACTTTTGTCTGCGATGTCACAAGCCAGGACCAGGTCGATGCTCTGCACGCGGCGGCGCTGGCCGAACTGGGCCGGGTTGACGTGCTGATCAACAATGCCGGGCTGGGCGGTGAGGTCGCGGTTGTCGACATGACCGACGAACAATGGTTCCGCGTGCTCGACGTCACGCTGAACAGCGTGTTCCGGATGAGCCGCGCCTTCCTGCCGGCGATGTATGCTCGCAAGGCCGGGGTGGTGGTCAACAATGCGTCAGTCCTGGGTTGGCGCGCGCAACAAGGGCAGGCGCATTATGCCGCAGCCAAGGCCGGGGTAATGGCCTTTACCCGATGTGCCGCGGTTGAAGCCGCCGAACACAACGTGCGGATCAATGCGGTTGCCCCGTCGATTGCGATGCATGCGTTCCTGGCCAAGGTAACCAGCGATGAACTGCTGGCCGAACTCTCAGCCAAAGAGGCCTTTGGGCGCCCGGCCGAAGTCTGGGAAGTGGCCAATGTGATGATGTTCCTGGCCTCTGACCTGTCCTCTTACATGACCGGGGAAGTGCTCTCGGTCTCCAGCCAGCGGGCCTGATCATGGCAAAAATCTATGGCAATCCGCGTGATCTGATCGGCCAGGAGGGCACCACCCTGGGCCCGACCGAATGGCTCTCCATCGATCAGGACCGGGTCAACGGCTTTGCCGCGGTGACCGGCGATCACCAGTGGATTCATGTCGATGTTGAGCGGGCCAAGGACGGCCCGTTTGGCAGCACCATCGCCCATGGCTATCTGACGATGAGCCTGGTCAACTTCTTCCTGCCCGATTTGATCGAAGTGCGCGGCTTTACCCATGCGGTCAACGTTGGCGCCGATCGGCTGCGGTTCCTTGCCCCGGTCAAGGTTGGCAGCCGGATCCGCGGTGTGGGCGAGATTGTCGGGGTTGAAGAGGTCAAGGGGGCGATCCAGTCGGTCGTGCGCGTCACGGTCGAGATCGAGGGCGGCGATAAGCCGGCCTGCGTGGTCGATACGATCAGCCGCTATTTTCCGGAGTAATTGCCATGCCCACGCCCGAACAGATGGAAGCCGCGGTTCACGCCTATGTCGCGGCCTTTGCGAAAGGCGATCCGGCCATGGCGGCGGCAATCTTTGCCGATGATGCCGTGGTCGAAGATCCGATCGGTTCGGCGCCGCGCATCGGCCAGGCTGCAATTCTGGAATTTTACACCCAATCGATGGCGACCGGGGCCACGCTCCATCTGCAAGGTCCGATCCGGGTGGCCGCAGCCCATGCCGCCTTTGCCATGCAGGTGCGCCTGCATTGGGATGGCAAGGACATGGCGATCGACGTGATCGATACCTTTGCCTTCGATGCGGCGGGCAAGGTCAAATTGATGCAGGCCTATTTCGGCCCCGGCAATATGCATGGCTGAGGCGCTGCCCCCAACGATCCCCCATGTCGCCGCGGCCGCTGCCCGGCGCTGGCCCGATGCGGTGGCCCTGATCGAAGGCGCGCAATCGTGGACCTTTGCCGCCCTGTGGGACGATTGCCGCGCGGCGGCCTCGGCCTTGCTCGCGCGCGGGGTGGGGACTGGCGATCGAATTGCCATCTGGGCACCCAACAGCCGACAGTGGGTGATCGCGGCGATTGCCGCCCAGAGCTGCGGCGCGGCGATTGTGCCGCTCAACACCCGGCTCAAGGGGCGCGAGGCGGGCGACATCCTGCGCCGAACCGGTGCGCGGATGCTGTTCACGGTCACCGGCTTTCTGGGCATCGACTATCCGGCCTTGCTGGCAGCCGAACAGCTCCCGGCCTTGACGGAAACCGTCATGCTGGATCGCGATTTCGCGGCCTTTGTGGCCAGCGGGAACGGAGCCGCCGATCCCCAGGTTGACCAGGCGCTGGCCGGGCTAACGCCTGATCATATCTCTGACATCATGTTCACCAGTGGCACCACCGGGGTGCCCAAAGGCGTGCTGATGTCGCACGGCCGGATCCTGCCGCAGGTTGGTGTCTGGATCGGCAACACGGGTCTGGCCCAGGGCGAACGCTATCTGATTGCCAACCCGTTCTTCCATTCGTTTGGGATGAAAGTGGGCTGGGTTGCCTGTCTGTTGGCCGGCGCCGTCATGGTGCCAATGCCGCAATTTGACGTGGCCGAGGCGATCCGCCTGATCGAGCAGGAACGCATTGCCTTTCTGCCTGGCCCGCCAACAATCTTCCAGATGCTGCTGGCCGAGCGTGAGCAGCGTCCGTTTGATTGCTCATCGCTGCGTGGCGGCACCACCGGAGCCGCCACGGTGCCGCCGGTGCTGATCGAACGGATCCGCAGCGAGCTGGGCATGGCTGATATCATTTCCGCCTATGGCATGACCGAATGCGTCAACATTACCTCATGCCGCCCGGGTGATCCGGTGGAACTGATCGCCCAGACTTGCGGTGCGGCGATCCCGGGCAATGAGGTGATCATCGCGGACGAAGCGGGGCACGAGGTGCCGCGCGGACAGACCGGCGAAATTCTGGTGCGCGGCACCGGGGTGATGCTGGGCTACCTTGATGATCCGGTGGCAACCGCCGAAGCGATCGACAGCCAGGGCTGGCTGCACACCGGCGATGTCGGGACAATGGATGCCAATGGCTATGTCCGGATCACCGATCGCAAGAAGGACATGTTCATTTCGGGCGGATTCAATGTCTATCCGGCCGAGGTGGAAAAGATCCTGGCGGCACATCCCGCTGTGGGCATGGTCGCCGTTGTCGGTGCCGCCGATGAACGGATGGGGGAAGTGGGTGTGGCCTTTATTGTCCCACGGCCCGATGTCAGCGTGATCCCGGATGAAATCATCGCCTGGTCGCGCGACAATATGGCCAATTACAAGGTCCCGCGTCGCGTTGTGGTGGTTGATGACCTGCCCCGCAACGCTTCGGGCAAAGTCCTGAAGATCGATCTCAAGCCCTAGTTTTGCCGGTGCGGTGAGGAGCTTTCACGATGGGCGCTGATCTGATTGCAATCACCGGCGCGGCGCATGGAATCGGTGCGGCCCTGGCCCGCGAAGCCGTAGGCCGTGGTTATCGGGTGGCATTGTTCGATCGTGACGAAGCGGCGCTGGTGGAACTGCGCACAGCATTGGGTGCGCAGGCATGCCTGGTTTGCCCTGGCGACGTTACCAGCACGGCTGACCTACAGAGCTTTGCCGAGATGATTGGCCGGCAGGGTGATTTCCTGCGCATGGTCTTTGCAAATGCCGGGATCCTGCGCGTGGGAGAGATCCTTGAACAAGCGGATGGCGAAATCGAACAGATGTTCGCCATCAATGTTTTCGGTCCCATTCGCGCGGCAAAAACGCTGATCCCGCTTATGCAAAAGCATGGGCAGCCTTCTGTCTTTGTCGTGACTGGCTCAACGTCAATGCTCTCTGCCGCGGCGGGCTATGGCGCCTACGCGGCCAGCAAACATGCCTTGTTGGCCATCACAGAGGCGCTGGATGCAGAATTGAGTGCGCGTACCGCTACGGTCCGCGCCGCACTGCTCTGCCCGGCCGCAGTCCAAACGGGCCTGGCTGACGGGGCTTCAGGCCTTTTGGGGAAACTGCAACGCCGAATGGCCGAGCACGGAATTACCGCTGCGGACATGGCCAAGCTTGCTTTTGATGCATTGGTGCATAAGCAAAGCGTGATCTTCTCTCATGAGCCATCCAAAGCGGTTGCCAGAGAACGATTTGAGGCACTGATTTCCGGGCAGTTTGTGAACAGTAAGCGTAACGGCAAGAAAGCGAACGGTCCTGCTGTTCCTGGCTTGGCGGAAAAACCGGCGATTGGGGGCTGAGCTGCAATGAACTTCGATGTGGTGATCGTGGGCGCGGGCCAAGGCGGTGCTTATGCGGCAATCCAGCTACGCCAATTGGGCTTTGCCGGAACCATTGCCTTGGTCGGGCGCGAAAGCGAGCCGCCCTATGAGCGCCCGCCGTTGTCCAAGGAATACATGCTGGGCGACAAGACTTGGGAACGCTTGCTGATCCGCCCGGCGGAATTCTGGGCGGACAAGGGAATCGACCTGATCCTGAATGCGGAAGTCACGTCGCTTGATCCGGCAGCAAAGACCGTGGCTTTGCATGACGGCCGGACCATTGGTTATGGCGATCTGGTTTGGGCAACTGGGGGCGAGCCACGGCAGCTAACCTGTCCGGGTGCCCACCTGCCGGGGGTCTATGGCGTGCGCAACCGCGCCGATGCCGATGCGATACTGGCCGATTTGCCCAAGGTCGAGCGCGCGGTGATCGTTGGCGGCGGCTATATCGGACTGGAAGCGGCCGCCGTGTTGCGCAAGCTGGGCAAGGATGTGACCTTGCTGGAAGTGCTGCCCCGGGTGCTGGCCCGGGTTGCCGGGGAAGCGCTCTCTGCCTTCTATCAGGCAGAGCATCGGGCGCACGGCGTTGATCTGCGCACCGAAACCGGGCTTGCGGCGATTGAGGGGGCCGACCGCGTTACCGGCGTGCGGCTGGCGGATGGTTCGTTGATCGCATGTCAGCTGGTGATTGTCGGGATCGGGATCATCCCCGCGGTTGGTCCGTTGATTGCCGCCGGGGCTGCGGGGGGCAATGGTGTCGATGTCGATCCGTTTTGCCGCACCAGTCTGCCGCACGTCTATGCGATCGGCGATTGCGCGGCGCACCCCAACCGGTTTGCCGATGGGCAGGTGATCCGCCTTGAAAGCGTCCAAAACGCTACCGACCAGGCCAGCTGCGTGGCTCGGGCCCTCACGGCCGACCCACAGCCCTATGCGGCAACGCCGTGGTTCTGGTCGAACCAGTATGATCTCAAACTGCAGACAGTCGGCCTATCGGGTGGCCACGATACCGCAGTTCTGCGCGGCGATCCTGCCAATCGCAGCTTCTCGGTGCTTTACCTCAAGCGCGGCCGGCTGATTGCCTGTGATGCGGTCAACGCGGTGAAGGATTATGTCCAGGCCCGCAAGCTGGTTGAGGACGGGGCAATCATTGCGCCCGAGGATCTTGCCGATACCAGCCGCCCGCTAAAGGAACTGCCGGTTCAGTGATGGCGCTGGGCCAGAGCAGCGAATCGAGTCCCAACCGCGGTCCATGTGTCGCCATAAATTTGGGATAGGTGGCGCTGGCACAACTTGGCGGACACGCGCTGCAGTTTGAGGCCAGCACTGTTGCAGAGGAGTTCCGACCGGATCGAACGGGGATACGCCGCAAACGGCGGGCCGAGAGATCGCTGGCTGGGGCGGAAGGATTCGAACCTTCGCATGCCGGTACCAAAAACCGGTGCCTTACCGCTTGGCTACGCCCCAGCAACCGCGCGGCCTTTAGCATGCCGCGCGGCTTAGGGAAGGGGGCTATTGCTCTTCGGGCAAATTATCGAAATCGGCAGCCGAATGGCGCTCGACCAGGCCGGTCGGCAAGTTGACGCGCAGCCCGCGCTTTACGGCCGGGCGGGCAAGGATTTCCTCAACCCAGCGGCCAAGGTGCGTGTACTCGTGCATCGAAAGGAACGTCGCCGCATCGCCATAGGCCTTGCCGCGATAGAGCAGGCCCAGCCAGGCAAATGCAGCCATGTCGGCAATCGAATAGTCGTCACCGGCCAGGAACCGGGCCTCGGCCAGGCGCTTGTCGACCACGTCGCACAGCCGCTTGGTTTCCATGGCATAGCGATCGATCGCATATTCGATCTTGAACGGGGCATAGGCATAGAAGTGGCCGAACCCGCCGCCGATGAACGGGGCGCTGCCCATCTGCCACATCAGCCAGGAAAGACATTCGGCCCGCCCCTTGGCATCGGTCGGGATGAAGGCGCCGAACTTTTCCGCCAGGTGGAGCAGGATCGCGCCGCTTTCGAACAGGCGGATCGGCTCGGGCCCGGACCGGTCGAGCAGGGCGGGAATCTTCGAATTGGGGTTGATCGAAACAAAGCCCGATCCGAACTGATCCCCTTCGCGAATGTTGATCAGCCAGGCATCGTATTCGGCCCCGCTGTGGCCGGCTTCCAGCAGTTCTTCGAGCAGGATCGTCACCTTCTGGCCGTTGGGCGTACCCAGCGAGTAGAGCTGGAACGGATGCTGACCGAGCGGCAGCTCCTTGTCATGCGTCGCGCCTGAGACCGGCCGGTTGATGCTGGCGAATTGCCCGCCGTTTTCCTTGTTCCAAGTCCAGACCTTGGGCGGGGTATATTCGGCATCGGCCATCGCGGGCACCTTTCATTGCAATTCGAAACGCGAAAGTGGCGGGCGAACCGTTCAAGCGCAAGAGGGCAGTCGCGCGATCTGTGGTTGACAAAAGTTGTCCGGACAAATCTAGTGGTCTGTGGGAAATGGAGGGACGTTTATGGGCAATGATTGGGACCGGCGGGATTTCTTCCGCCTTGGGATGGCCGGGTTCGCCGGAGCGGCCATGCTCGATCCGCAAGTTCTGGAGGCGGCGGCCAAGCGCGGCGGTCCGATTAACCAGCGCGCCGATGGCACGTACGATACCGTGCCGCTGGCCAAGGATGTCATTTCCCTGGGCGTGGTCCAGTCCCGCGTCATGGCGGTCGATGCGGGCAATGCCGTGAAAAAGCGGCGCGAGAACGTGCAGCACATGTGCGACCTGATCGACTATGCCAACGGCTTTTCCGGCAAGAAGGACCTGCTGTTCTTCCATGAATTTCCGATCACCGGATACAATTACAAGCTGAACCTGGCCGATTCCCGCCGCATCGCGATCGAGGTGCCCGGCGAGGAGACCGAAATCCTGGCCAAGAAGGCGCGCGAGCATGGCACCTGGCTGGTGTTTGGCTCTTACGTCCGCGATCCGGATTGGCCGGATAGTCTGTTGTCGATCACCACGATCATGAACGACAAGGGCGAAGTGGTCGACAAGCACTGGAAGGCCCGCAACATCAAGGGCGCCTTTGGCGGCTTCGAACTGTTCACCACCACGGTCTATGACGTGCTTGATCGCTATGTCGAAATGTATGGCGCCGATGCGGTGATCCCGGTCACCCGTACGCCGATCGGCAATATCTCCACCTCATCGATCCAGCGTGAGCCGGAGGTGTTCCGCGCCATGGCGATGAAGGGGGCAGAGATCATCCTGCGCACCGCCTCGGGCGGGTTCACCCCGGCCGATATTGCCGCCACGTCGATGTACAATCAGGTCTACACCGCGATCTCCAACAATGCCGCTTCGCCCGACAACGGCCTCTATTTCGAGGATGCCGGTGGCGGCGGTTCCGGGCTTTACGGGCCAGACGGGAATGCGATCGCGCTTGCCCCGACCGCCTTTGAAACCTGTGTCGAAGCCCGCATCCCGATCCGCGATTTCCGCGCCCGGCACCGCCAGCCGATCGTCCATAGCGAGCTGGTTCTGCCGGTCTATGAAACCTATCGATCGCGCTATGGCCCGAACCTGTTCAGCAGCTATCAGCCCAAGGATATCCTGGATGCCGGGCGTTACCTGAAGGACAAGGCGCGCTGGTGAGCCAGTAAGGGGCTGCCTCCACAGTTGCCGCGCTGCAATGCCTACAAAGGCCGTTTACATTGCAATGCAGCAAGGCTAGGGGCGCCACCATGCTGATGGCCATTACCAAGCCGATTACCATTAAACCGACTCGCTGCGGCGGGGCGGTTCGTGGTGCGCGCTGGACCAAGGCGTAGACCAAACGAACCAAGCCCCGCGCAAGCTGCGGGGCCTTCATCAGCAAGCGCCAGGCCCGCAGCTCCCGCAAAGACTGGAGATGTGACACATGGTGCAGAGATTTTCCGAAGGCCAGCAACTGAACGTCGGCGTGGTCGGTGCAACCGGCCTGGTCGGCTCGATGATGCGTGAACTGCTGGCGGAACGAAACTTCCCGGTCGGCACGCTGCGGCTGTTCGCCTCGGCCCGCTCGGCGGGCAAGCAGGTGGATTTCAACGGCACGGCGGTGACGGTTGAAGACGCCGAAACGGCGGACTTCTCCGGTCTCGATGTGGTGTTCTTCTCGGCCGGTGGCTCCACCTCCAAGGCCCTGGCACCCAAGGCTGCTGCGGCCGGCGCGATCGTGATCGACAACAGCTCGGCCTGGCGTTCGGATCCGGACGTGCCGCTGGTCGTGGCCGAAGTGAACCCCGATGCGCTGGCCACCATTCCCAAGGGGATTGTTGCCAACCCCAACTGCACCACCATGGCCGTCATGCCGGCGCTCAAGCCCTTGCATGACGAAGCGGGGCTAAAGCGCCTCGTCGCCTCAACCTATCAGGCCGTATCCGGCGCGGGTGTGGCCGGGATTAATATTCTGGCCAAGCAGCTCGCCCATGTTGGTGATCGCGCGGCTGAACTGGCGCGCAACGGCCATGCCGATTTCCTGCCTGCGGCGGAAAAGTGGGCCGCGCCAATCGCGCACAACATTGCCCCGCTGAACTATGTGCTGGGCGAGGACGACTATACCGAGGAAGAGCTCAAGCTGCGCGATGAAAGCCGCAAGATTTTGAATATTCCGGGCCTGCCGGTTTCAGGCACCTGCGTGCGCGTGCCGGTGTTCACCGGCCACGGCATCTCGGTCAATGCGGAGTTTGAACGCCCGATCTCCGCCGCCCGCGCGCTCGAACTGCTCGAAGCCGCACCGGGTGTGGTGGTGACCGCCGCACCGGACTCGCTGGCTGCCACCGG
>JACCDL010673590.1_pt1 | contig 11110 bp, 10 predicted proteins | sample 7441931 | NCBI WGS metagenome assembly JACCDL01 (sample SAMN15323437, study PRJNA562643) | freshwater metagenome | isolation source: river surface water | place: USA:Blue River Watershed | collected 2017-08-16 | reverse complement strand
TTTCCTGATCCGGCGCGCTGGTCAACTGCTCCAGTTTGTCAGTTGTGACGAGCGCGCCTGGCACGCCGGTGTGTCGGCCTATCGCGGGCGCGAGCAGTGCAACGATGACTCCATCGGGATCGAGCTCGAAGGCCTCGAGGGACTTGCCTTTGAGCCCCCGCAATACGAGACCCTGGCTGCCTTGTGTGCGGCGCTGGGCCAGCACTACCCCATCGAGCATGTGGCGGGGCATCAGCACGTGGCCCCGGGGCGCAAGCACGATCCCGGTGCCGGATTTGATTGGGCTTTGCTACGCCAATCATTGGCTTGGCCCGCTCAGTGTTTTCCCCCAGAAAAGGGCTGAATTTCACCTTGTGAATTTTCCCGTCTTTGACGGCCGTGGCGGCACCCGCATCGACGCAAGATTGATGCGTGTTGGCGCATCAAAACCGCTGGCGAACCGCATCAATATTGATGATTTTGAAAAATAGATCGATTTTTTAAGGTTTGCGGCAGGGTTTGACAGAGGGTGCACGATTCAGGGTCTTTCATGCACCCGATGGGTGCACCTGTCGCATCGGGCATACACTACCTATGGTGTATTGAAATCACCTTTAACCCCAGATATAGTGTCAGCCTGAGAACACAGACATTCAGCCGGATGTGAGCAAATCATATCAGCATCACAAAAACACTCCAAAAAAAGGACCCGCAATCCATGCAAGCGACCGTTGGCACTGCAGCCCCCACGACCCTGTATCAACCTCTGGCTTCAGCGCCCACCGATGCCCCCGTCGCGCAAGCATTGAGTCATTACCAGATCATCCGCCGCAACGGTGCGGTGGTGCCTTTTGAGCCGGCCAAAATCGCCGTGGCGATGATGAAGGCCTTTTTGGCTGTGCACGGCACGCAAGGCGCGGCTTCGGCCAGCGTGCGCGAGACCGTCGACGCCCTGACCCAGAACGTGGTGCGCGCCTTGTTGCGTTCGCGTCCGGGTGGCGGCACCTTTCACATCGAAGATGTACAAGACCAGGTCGAATTGGGCCTGATGCGCGGCAGCCACCACGAGGTGGCGCGTGCCTATGTGTTGTACCGCGAGCGCCGCGCCCAGGAGCGCGCTGCCCAAAAAGAGCAACAAGCCCCGGCTGCGCCCGAGTTGCATGTGGTCGATGGTGGCAAGCGCATCCCGCTGGACATGGCCGGCCTGCGTGAGCGCATCGAAGCCTCTTGCCGCGGCCTGAGTGCCGATGTCAAGCCCGAGCCGATTTTCAATGAAACCCTGCGCAACCTGTACGACGGCGTGCCGCTCGAAGAGGTGCACAAGGCGACCATTCTGGCCGCCCGCACCCTGATCGAGAAAGACCCCGACTACACCTATGCCACCGCCCGCTTGCTGATGCACACCATTGCCAAAGAGGTGCTGGGCACCGAGGTGACTTCGGCCCAGCTGGGGCAGCAATACGCCGATTATTTCCCGCTGGCGATCAAAAAGGGCGTCGAAAACGACCTGCTTGACGACCAGTTGTTGCAGTTCGATCTGCGCCGTTTGGGCGCTGCGCTCAAGCCCGAGCGCGACTTGCAATTTGACTACCTGGGCCTGCAAACCCTGTACGACCGCTACTTCCTGCATGTGCGCAAGCAGCGCATCGAGTTGCCCCAGACTTTCTTCATGCGCGTGGCCATGGGTTTGTCGCTCAATGAGATCGACCGCGAAGCCCGCGCCATCGAGTTCTACGAGGTGTTATCGTCGTTTGACTTCATGTCGTCTACCCCGACGCTGTTCAACAGTGGCACCCTGCGCTCGCAATTGTCCAGTTGCTACCTGACCACCGTGCCCGATGACCTCGACGGCATCTACGAGTCGATCAAAGAAAACGCCTTGCTGTCCAAATTTGCCGGTGGCCTGGGCAACGACTGGACCCGCGTGCGCGCCCTGGGCAGCCACATCAAGGGCACCAACGGTGAATCGCAAGGCGTGGTGCCGTTCCTGAAGGTGGTCAACGACACCGCGGTGGCGGTGAACCAGGGTGGCAAGCGAAAGGGTGCGGTTTGCACCTATCTCGAAACCTGGCACCTGGACATTGAAGAGTTTTTGGAGTTGCGCAAGAACACCGGCGACGACCGCCGCCGCACCCACGACATGAACACCGCCAACTGGATCCCGGATCTGTTCATGCGGCGCGTCATGGAAAAAGGCGAGTGGACGTTGTTCTCGCCTTCGGATTGCCCCGACCTGCACGACCTCTTTGGCGCTGACTTCGAGCGTGCCTACCTGGCTTACGAAGAAAAAGCCAAGCGCGGCGAAATCAAGCCCGCCAAGACGGTGCAGGCCAGCGATCTGTGGCGCAAGATGCTGACCATGCTGTTTGAAACCGGACACCCCTGGATCACCTTCAAAGACGCCTGCAATGTTCGCTCGCCCCAGCAGCACGCCGGCGTGGTGCACTCGTCCAACCTGTGCACCGAGATCACGCTCAACACCAGCGACACCGAAACTGCGGTTTGCAACCTGGGCTCGGTCAACCTGGTGCAGCACCTCAAAGACGGCCAACTGGATCACGAGAAGCTGAAAAAGACCATCTCGACGGCCATGCGCATGCTCGACAACGTGATCGACATCAACTACTACGCGGTCAAAAAAGCCCGTGACTCCAACCTGCGCCACCGCCCGGTGGGCCTGGGGGTGATGTCATTCCAGGATTGCCTCTACACCCTGCGCATCCCTTACGCGTCGCAAGAGGCGGTTGACTTTGCCGACCGTTCGATGGAAGCGGTGTGCTACTACGCTTATTGGGCGTCGACCGAGTTGGCTCGCGAGCGCGGCAAATACTCGTCCTACAAAGGCTCTTTGTGGGATCAGGGCGTGTTGCCCCTGGATACTTTGGACAAACTGGCTCAAGCCCGCGGCGGGTATGTCGAAGTCGATCGCTCCACCAGCCTCGATTGGGACGCCCTGCGTCGCAAAATTGCCCAGGACGGCATGCGCAACTCCAATTGCGTCGCCATCGCACCCACAGCGACCATCTCTAACATCATCGGTGTCGATGCATCCATTGAGCCCTGCTTTGGCAATTTGTCGGTCAAGTCCAATTTGTCGGGCGAGTTCACCATCATCAACAGCTACCTGGTGCGCGACCTCAAGCGTCTGGGCCTGTGGGACGATGTGATGGTCATGGACCTGAAGCACTTTGACGGTTCTTTGCGCCCCATCGATCGCGTGCCGCAAGACATCAAGGCCTTGTATGCCACGGCCTTTGAGGTCGAGCCGCAATGGTTGGTCGAGGCCGCTTCGCGCCGGCAAAAATGGATCGATCAGGCCCAGTCGCTCAACATTTACATGGCGGGTGCCTCGGGCAAGAAGCTGGACGAAACCTACAAGCTGGCCTGGCTGCGCGGGCTGAAGACCACCTACTACCTGCGCACCATGAGCGCCACCCATGCCGAGAAATCCACCATCCAGGCGGGACAACTCAACGCCGTGTCTTCGGGCAGCGGCGGTGGTCTGAGCGCCCTCGAAGCGGCCGCCGCCGCGGCGCAGTCGCAGATGCAAGATGCCGTGGCTGCGACCGACATCAAGTTCTGTGGCGTGGACGATCCGACCTGTGAAGCCTGTCAGTGACACGCAACACTTCTTCATCATGATGTGAACAGACACTTTCTTTTTCACATCAATGCATTCATAATCTGAACATTGGAATTTTGATATGTTGACCTGGGACGACGAAGTCAAGCCCTCATCGCCAAATCCTGTACTGGGTGCCCTCGCTGGCCACCCCGTCACACCTCCCCCCTCTTTTGACGCCACCCCTGCTGTGCGCACGCTCAACGACGGGGCGCCCGTGCCGCCGGCGGTCAAGCCCGCCACACCTGCAGCCAGTGCATCGGACACCAGCCAACGCCGCGTCAATGTGGCGGACAAGCGCATCATCAACGGCCAGACCGATGTCAACCAGTTGGTGCCGTTCAAGTACAAGTGGGCTTGGGAAAAATACTTGGCCACCTGCGCCAACCACTGGATGCCGCAAGAGGTCAACATGAACCGCGACATCGCCTTGTGGAAAGACCCCAATGGCCTGACCGAAGACGAGCGCCGCATCATCAAGCGCAACCTGGGCTTTTTTGTCACTGCCGACTCGCTGGCTGCCAACAACATCACCCTGGGCACTTACCGCCACATCACGGCTCCCGAGTGCCGCCAGTTCTTGTTGCGGCAAGCTTTTGAAGAAGCCATTCACACCCACGCCTACCAGTACATCGTCGAGTCATTGGGTCTGGATGAGTCGGAAATCTTCAACGCCTATCACGAGGTGTCGTCGATTCGCGACAAAGACGAGTTTCTGATCCCGTTCATCGACGCGATCATGGATCCTCATTTCCATACCGGCACGCCGGAAGACGATCAGAAGTTGCTCAAATCGCTGATCGTGTTCGCTTGCCTGATGGAAGGCCTGTTTTTCTACGTCGGTTTCACCCAGATCTTGGCGTTGGGACGCCAGAACAAAATGACCGGTGCTGCCGAGCAGTATCAGTACATCTTGCGCGATGAGTCGATGCACTGCAACTTCGGCATCGATCTGATCAACCAGATCAAATTGGAAAACCCGCACCTGTGGACTGCCGAGTTCAAGGCTGAAATCAAGGACTTGTTCCTCAAAGCCGTCGAACTCGAGTACCGCTACGCCGAGGACACCATGCCGCGCGGTGTGCTTGGCCTCAATGCGTCGATGTTCAAGGGCTATTTGCGCTACATCGCCAATCGTCGCGCCACCCAGATTGGTTTGGATGCTTTGTTCCCCAACGAAGAAAATCCCTTCCCCTGGATGAGCGAGATGATCGACTTGAAGAAAGAGCGCAATTTCTTTGAGACGCGCGTCATCGAGTATCAGTCCGGAGGCGCCCTGTCCTGGGACTGAACCACCGCATGATTCTGAATCTGTCTTCCACCTCCCTCAAGGCGTTGCCTAAAACGTCGGTGGCAGACACTCCCCGTTCAGGGTGTTGGACCCGGGTCCAACACCCTGAATCGCTTGTGGCTCCAAAGCTGCGAGTGTTTTCACCAACTGATCCTCTATAAAGGAGTACATCATGGCAACTGCAAAAAAACCGGCCGCCAAGAAAGCCGCCCCCAAGAAGGCTGCGGCCAAGAAGCCCGCCGCCAAAAAAGTAGCGGCTAAGAAGCCCGCCGCCAAGAAAGCCGCCCCCAAGAAAGCGGCCGCCAAGAAGCCCGCCGCCAAGAAGGTAGCGGCCAAGAAGCCCGCAGCGAAGAAGCCTGCAGCGAAAAAAGTTGCGGCCAAGAAGCCCGCAGCGAAAAAAGTAGCCGCCAAGAAGCCGGCCAAAAAAGCCGCCGCTAAAAAGTCGGCCGCCAAAAAGCCTGCTGCTAAAAAGCCTGCTGCCAAGAAAAAGCCTGCGAAGAAAGCTGCGAAAAAGCCTGCCGCGAAAGCGCCCGCTGCCCCTGCGGCTCAGACTACTCTGAACCCGCAGGCAGCTTGGCCGTTTCCGACGGCCAGCAAGCCCTGATTTTTCAGGTCATGCTTCAAAGCCCGTGTGCCGCAAGGCCGCGGGCTTTTTCATGCCAGTTGGTAATTTTGCGGGCCGCGATGGGCGATTTTCAGAGCACCGATGCGATTGCCCAGCTCGGCGCATCGAACCAGGTCCCAGCCTTGCTCCAGCCCGAACAACAAGGCGCCGCGCCAGGCGTCGCCACAACCGGTGGGATCTACCACGGCCTGCGCGGTGACCGGAGGCACCACGGTTTTTTGACCCTCGATCCAAACCTCGCAACCTTGCGCGCCCAAGGTGATGATCAAGCCACGCACGCGTTGGGATAAAGCCGCCGGCGCATGACCGGTGCGATCACACAACATCTTGCCTTCGTAATCGTTGACCGTCACCCAGGTTGCCAGATCGATGAAGTGATTCAGTTCCGGACCGTCGAACATGGGCAAGCCCTGACCGGGGTCGAACACAAAGGGAATACCGGCATCGTGCATCTGTTGCGCATGCTGTTGCATGGCATCGCGGCCATCGGGTGAAATGATCCCCAATTGGATGTCGGCGCGTGCGGTGATCGTGTTGCGGTGCGCGTGAGCCATGGCGCCGGGGTGAAAAGCCGTGATCTGATTGTTGTCGCGATCGGTCATGATCATCGCCTGGGCGGTGTATTCATCGTCGATCAGGCGCACAAACTCGGTGGCGATGCCCTGCTGTTGCAGGCGATCCAGATAGGGCGACCCGTCACGCCCCAAAGTGGCCATGGGCAAAGGCTGTCCGCCCAACTGTTTCATGGCGTAGGCGATGTTACCGGCGCAGCCGCCAAAGTCGCGCCGCAATTGGGGCACCAGAAAAGACACATTCAGGATGTGCAATTGCTCGGGCAGGATTTGTTCGGCGAAACGCCCTTCAAAATCCATGATGGTGTCAAAGGCCAAAGAGCCGCAAATGAGAGATGCCATGTTTGCTTTCAGGGGTAAAAGAGTTCCACCCGAAACCCTTGCACGTGGCCGTGCAGTTCCGGATCTAGGGTGAAGCGGGATTCCACCGAGATGCCGTCACCCGGGGGCAGTGCCAGACCCAGGCCCAGTTGCTCGGGCAATAAAATTTTGCGCACTACCGCCCGCAGTTGTGTGTCAGTCAGGGTGAGCTCCAGAGCAGGTGTGGCCACGGCATGAGATTGCCGGTGCTGGAGCTGGATGCTGAAGACGAATTCGCCGTTTTCTTGTTGGTCGAAGCCGCTGGCGAGCACGCTGATATCCGAGAGCATTTCTGGCGCCTGAATCCTGCAGCCCAGCGGCTTGCAAACAGCGTGCAGCACAGAGCCGATGAGGGGCCAACGGGCACTCCAAAGGTCGCGCTGATGCAAAGCCACCTGCAAGACCAGCGTCATCAACAACAGCAGAGCCAGGCCTGAGAGCGCCAAACGCTGCCGCCGGCTGAGGGGGGGGCGGGCCACACGAGCAGGCCGCGGAGGTGTGATTTTGCGCGGTGGCAAGGGCTTCACGGGATCATCGCGCACCGCCACAGTGACGTCAGTCAGCTCATCGACCACGAACAAGTGGCGGTGAGGCACATAACTCTGTCCGCAACTGGCGCAACGATGGGCGGACTGAGTGTCGGTGCCCGTTCCGATGGACTCGGTCTGATGACAGTGCGGGCAGCGCGACAGCAGTTTCATGCGGGGAAATGGGCGCTCATGCAAACCCAGCCATCTTCCTCGTCAACCACCTTCAGGTCACAAAGGTCGGCATAGGCGGCTTTCAACTCATCAGCTTGGCGCGACAAAATGCCGGCCAGTACCAGATGCCCGCCCGCAGCCACATGGCCACACAGCAAAGGGGCCAGCACCTTCAGAGGGGTGGCCAGGATATTGGCCAGCACCACATCGTAAGTTCCCCGGGCCAGATCGGGCAGACCGGCTTGCACCGTCACTCCATTGGCCTGGGCATTGTCCAGGGTCGCGCGCACTGCATCGGGATCGATGTCCACGGCATCAGGGGGCTGGGCGCCGAACAGGGCGGCACCGATGGCCAAAATCCCGGAGCCACAGCCGTAATCCAGCACGCGGCGCTGGTGCAACGCATGGCTGGCGATCCAGCGCAGGCACATGCGGGTGGTGGGGTGGGTGCCGGTGCCAAAGGCCAAGCCGGGATCCAGGCGGATGACGCGGCGGGCCTGCGGCGGCACCTCATGCCAGGTGGGCACAATCCAGAAATCGGGCGTGATATCCACCGGTGCAAACTGGGATTGGGTCAGGCGCACCCAGTCTTGGTCGGGCACGGCTTGCACCGCCACCACATGAGCACCGGCGAAAAAATCCTGCAAGGGCAACAGGGTGGCCGCCTCGCGCGCCAGAGACTCGGTTGGAAACAAGGCCACGACGCTCGAGCGTGACCAGCCAGTCTGGGGTGGCGGCATGCCAGGCTCGCCAAACAGGGCGCGCTCTTGCTCGGTGTGTGCGTCGGCGTCTTCGACCGACACGCTCAAGGCGTCGAGGGCGTCCAGCGCATCGCTGACCGCCTCGACTTGCTCCTCGGTAACCAGCAAGCGCAATTCAAACATCAGCGATCGCGGGCCGCCATCCACTTTTCCAAATAGTGGATGTTGGTGCCGCCCTCCATGAACTTGGCGTCGACCGTCAGTTCGCGGTGCAACGGGATGTTGGTCAAAATGCCTTCGACGACCATTTCTCCCAAAGCGGTTCGCATGCGGGCCAGGGCCTGCTCGCGGGTATCGCCATAGACAATGATTTTGCCGATCATCGAGTCGTAGTTGGGCGGCACAAAGTAGTTGGTATAGACGTGCGAGTCAACGCGCACGCCCGGCCCGCCAGGCGGGTGCCACATGGTGATGCGCCCGGGAGATGGGGTGAATTTGAAGGGGTCTTCGGCGTTGATGCGGCACTCGATCGCATGGCCCCGAATTTCGATTTGTTTCTGGGTGAAGGGCAGTTTTTCGCCACTGGCCACCAAGATCTGGGTTTTGACGATGTCCACGCCAGTGATGGCCTCGGTGACCGGGTGTTCGACCTGAACCCGGGTGTTCATTTCAATGAAATAGAACTCGCCGTTTTCGTACAAGAACTCGAAGGTGCCGGCGCCCCGGTAGCCTATGCGCTTGCAGGCGGCGACACAACGCTCACCGATCTTGTCAATCAGCTTGCGAGGAATGTGGGGGGCTGGAGCCTCTTCGATGACTTTTTGGTGGCGGCGTTGCATGGAGCAATCGCGCTCACCCAAATACACCACATTGCGGTGCTGGTCGGCCAGCACCTGGATCTCGACGTGACGCGGGTTTTGCAGGAATTTTTCCATGTAAACCTGCGGGTTGCCAAAGGCCGCCTGGGCTTCGGCCTGGGTCGTCTGAACGGCATGGATCAGCGCGGCTTCGGTGTGCACCACGCGCATGCCGCGACCGCCGCCGCCGCCTGCGGCCTTGATGACGACCGGATAGCCGATTTGCTTGGCGATGCGCCGGATCGAGGCGGGGTCTTCAGGCAGGGCGCCTTCCGATCCCGGCACGCAGGGCACCCCGGCCTTGATCATGGCTTGTTTGGCTGAGACTTTGTCGCCCATGATCCGGATCGATTCCGGGGTGGGGCCGATGAATTGAAAGCCACTTTTTTCGACCCTTTCGGCAAAGTCGGCGTTCTCGCTCAGGAAGCCATAACCGGGGTGAATGGCTTCAGCGTCGGTGACTTCAGCCGCCGAAATGATGGCCGGCATGCTGAGGTAGCTTTGCGCCGAGGGCGCAGGGCCGATGCAGACCGCTTCTTCGGCCAATTTCACATATTTGGCTTCGCGGTCGGCCTCGGAGTAGACCACCACGGCTTGCACCCCCAACTCGCGGCAGGCGCGCTGGATACGCAGGGCGATCTCGCCCCGGTTGGCGATCAGGATCTTCTTGAACATGAAAAAGTCCTGCTCACTCGATCACGAACAAAGGCTGACCGTATTCGACGGCTTGCCCGTTTTCGGCCAGGATCTTCGTGATGGTGCCGCTTTGATCGGCTTCGATCTCATTGAGGATCTTCATGGCTTCAATGATGCACACCGGATCGCCTTGCTTGACCACAGTGCCGATCTCGACAAAAGGCTTGGCCCCGGGGCTGGACGAGCGGTAGAAGGTGCCGACCATCGGCGACTTGACCAGGTGACCGCTGGCCTCAGGCGGATGGGCATCGGCGGTCGCCGGGGCAGGCGTCGCCGCCGCCGGCGCCACAGCGGCGGGCGCGACCGGTACGCTGGACGCAGCACTGACCGCCGGGGCGACCACCAAGGCAGGCGCCACGCCACTGGATTTGACAATGCGAACTTTGCCCTCGGCTTCGGTGATCTCCAGTTCAGAGACGTTCGATTCCGAGACCAAATCGATCAGGGTTTTGAGTTTTCTAAGGTCCATCCGGCTAATTTACACCAAAAAGCGGCGATCAGCCCCACTTCTGGATCTCATTTGCCGACAATTTACCCAATTTGGAGAGAATCAGGCGGCCATCTGCAGCCAAGACGACGGTAAAAGGCAGTGAACCGTTGGCATTGCCCAGTTTTTCACCCAGCTCCAGACCGTGCAAGCCACCCAGCGCGATCGGGTAAGAGACCGGGCGCTGGTCAAGGAAGCGTTTGATCTGAGACGGTTGATCGATGGCAATTCCAAGCATTTGCCATCCTTTTGAGCGATTTTGTTGAAAAAAGGCGTCAAGTAAAGGCATTTCTTCCACGCAGGGGGGGCACCAGGTGGCCCAGAAATTGATCACCAGGGGTTTGCCCTTCCAGGTGGCCAGGTCCAGCGTGGAGCCGTCGGTCAAATCAAATTCTTGCGTCCAAAGTGCGGCTTCGGCCGCTGCCGGCAGGCGCGAGCGTTGCCGCATCCAGTGCGCCAATCCGGCGCCTGACAACAGGGCCACCAGGCCCGTCAAGGCGATCAGGGTGCGGCGTGAAGAGGTGGGCGTTGACATGGTCAGTTGGCTTCCAGCAGATGGCGCAAGGCCTTCAGGTCACCCCGTTGGGGCAGCCCCAGTGCATCAGGCAGCAAGGCCCCCCGCAAGTCATCGCGGTCGAGCACGCTCAGATGCAGACCGACATGTTCGTTCAGGGCCGGGCACTTCACACTGAGGCTGAGCACATCGACCGACTCGCCTTTGACGCCTCGGGTGCTCCCGACCTGATAGTCCAGACCTTGGTTGATGAGTTCGATCTCAGCCGATTTGGGATCATCGCAAAACAATTGCAAATGGATGTCATTGAGCCGGGTGGCGGTGCCGCGCCAGACCGCGCCCGTCAGGTGCGGACGGTAAGCGGCCAGACGCTCCATCCAGGTCGCGGCCAGTTGGCGCAAAGCCAGCAATTCGGCCGGCTGGGTGTCTGCCGCAAAGAGGTCCAGATATTCCCGCACCGCCGTTTCGACTTGCAGGTTGTCTGGCAAGGCCACCCGCGCACCCAACCCCAACTCGCGGGCGGCGCGTCGTTTGGCCGGCCCGTATTCCAGGCCCTCTTCAACCACCCAGCGGGCGGCGGTGGCAGCGATTTCTGTCGAAGCGTCAGACATGGCCTGATCTTAACTGGGGCTGGACCTAGAATCAGTGGCCATGCACATACACATTTTGGGGATATGCGGCACCTTCATGGGTGGGGTGGCCGCT
>JACCDL011254990.1_pt1 | contig 11114 bp, 1 predicted proteins | sample 7441931 | NCBI WGS metagenome assembly JACCDL01 (sample SAMN15323437, study PRJNA562643) | freshwater metagenome | isolation source: river surface water | place: USA:Blue River Watershed | collected 2017-08-16 | reverse complement strand
CCGCTCTCGTTTTGACATCCGCCATTGACCCCACTCCTATGGCTGGTCGCGTAACCAGGAAGAGAATGCAGGCAATTAAGACACACTTTCCACTGGCAGCATCTCCGGCCGGGGCCGCCGGTATGGAACCCTTTAATCTTGAGGCTAGAGCATTGAATGATCTACGATGGGATATACTTGAGAACGATACAGTAACGGGAGAGGATGCTACCTATCCATACCTGGAGATCTTCTCCGAGCAGAGCCCCTTCAGGTTGAGATCATATATATTATCCATGCTCTCTAACTTCAAGGATCTATGCACTGACATAGTTACTGGTCTGAGCGATGTGTATGCCGAGCTCAATGATGAGCCCATCTACATGCAGATAACCCCCCGCTTCTTTGAGACATATGAGAAAAACTACTCAAAGATGCCCCTCACGCTTGTCTCATTTCTCTATCCATTCATCGAGAAGGATGGGGGGTTGGGTAATCGTCTCAATGATCTAAAGACCGTGGTAGGCAGCGAGGAATTCAAGCTTCAAAATGGGGCCAAGGGTGTCCTGTATCTGGAGAATGTGCCACTGTCTGACTCATTCATGAAGGGCCCGCTCTACACTGTCGACAAGTATAACAAGGGTGTGAGGAACAACATGGTAATAGAAAAGAGCAGGTTTCTCAAGCAGTTGGAGGGTGTATTTCCACTGCTCAGGTACGCTAACGGACATCAACTTGGAGAGAGGCTAGTGGGTCAGGGTGGCAAGCTACTCTATAGAACCCCTCCCCCACTCCTCCTGCCAGCGGGGGCACCGTACATATATGGAGGAATGAGAGGAGGAGGAGTCCACGGCGTGACGGGAGAGTCGGAGGCCACCTATCAAGTTACCGAGACGGCTGATCATAATTTCTCTCCCATCGCCCCACCAACTGAAGGTAACGTGAGTATCCTACAAAAACAGAGTGGCTCATCATTCAGTGTAAGCCTCGCCACCACGCGCCTGGATGCATATTTCTATCCTTCTCTTCTCTATATCTCAAAGATTGCTGCTGATAACAACATTCGAGTGGAGGCAGTTCAGCAGGAATTGGAATCTGAGCATAGACATAAGGGCCTCAAGGAGTTCAAGGCAGACACGGGCGACTACCCCCAAGTCATGTATCTGGCTTTTCATACGGCGATGGAGCGGAAGGATAAGGGGAAGGGGAGATATGTGGGGAGAGATGATGAGGCTGAGCAATATGGCGGCACGAGGCCTACTGAATCCGCGCCCGAACAAACGGATCGATTTTCCGCCATTGCCTCACTTGAACATAATCAGTGCTTCATATCCCTCAACGAGCTTCCATTCCTCCGTTCGGTGTTGGGCTGTAGCGAGACGAACGGGGAAGATATATATATCAACTCAGTCGTCGTGGGTATCATCTCCCCGGTATTAAGTAAGTCTCACGCCGCTCTTGGCGCTCTCTTTGATGCTGTACTGAATTTGTATAGGAACATGTCAGACAGTACCAGTGGCAAAATAACGAACGAAGAACCATGTGCTTCCAAGTGGGAGAGTGGGAGATACCTCCTCGGACCGAGGCCAGCTAGTGCAGTGGCTCCGGGAGACGTGGTTTATGATGCGGCAAGTAGTCTTCTGAAGAAGGCATATGGGTCCACGGTAACAGGGGGTAGTACGAAGCAGCATAAACATATGGTGGGGGGTGACCCGAGGAATTGGAGACCATCAGTGAAGTACTTGATGGATAATGTAAATCCTATCCTGACCTCTGTCATGAATCGCACCGATAAGAAGATAAGCTCCAGAGAGCCTCTCAGTATGGAGGATGTCAAAATGCTCTATCAGCTATGTATTTTCATTGGCTCCATCGCTAATGAGCTGAGAAGGAAGAACCTCGAGCTGATGGAGCAATTTTCAAAGGAGGTGAGGGGCACCATGCGGCGAGTAATAGGCATTATCGAGGGAGACGATATCGTCAGTGTATCGAATGGGTACATAGATCAATCTATCGACGATGATATCGACAGCATGTATGACAGATATCTCTTTGCTCAGTCAAACAAAGATAGCAGAAATAAGATACTGTACATCACGAAGGAAGACCTTGGTGTCTCCAATACACATGTGGCAGCAAGCGTGGATAACTCCGCTGCTCTGCCCGATTACAAGGCACTTCACGGAATGAGCGGCATAAAGAAGACCCTTCTTGACAGGTTGGAACTAGAGATCAAGAAGGAGATGAATGATGTAAAGCTGGAGGAGTTTTACATTGGCGTGCTACATGAAAGTATGGAGGGGTATCTATCGGTTCGTGGTCTTCTACCCCTCTTTGAGGCTTATAAAAATAAACTTGCTCCCCTGCTCGATCAAATAGATGCTGCCATGACCGCCGCTAATGATGAAATTGAGACGGGCGCGGCTACCATAATTACGACACACGCCGCAATGGCATCCAAACTCACGCACGCGGATCTGGCTCAGTTGAGCCACATTGTGCAAGGCGCGCGGATGGCCGGTCTCGCGACCCCAGAGGACTTCGTCTCGTATGTACGTGCATATAGTCCCAAATTCATGCAATGTATGCATACCTGGTCAAACTACGTATTTGATCGACAGCAACCCAGTGGTGTATCCGTCGCATACAATCCGCAAGACGGGAATCGTGGACATCCCCAGGGCGCTGTCTGGGAGGAAGAAATACTCAGCCCGGTGTCCGGTCTTTACTCTCAGCACAATAAACCGGCAGTAATCACTGCCCTCAGGCCTGATCGCCCGGTTCCCTGCACCGAAGAAAACAGTATATTTCACCTCATGGGTAGTATTATGATGAGATATATGGGCATTGAGGGTGACCTAAGAGTGTCGGATATCGGCTTTCTCAATGGAAAAGTGATTCATCGACACGATACGGGTATCAATACATGGGAGGCTGTGAGAAAGTTGTGGCTCAGAACATGGACGATGAAGACGGACCCCAACATCGCCGAGATAAACAGAGAACTCGAGAATGCTGTACATGGACTGTCCATCGTTTCCGACCTAGATCCAACTGAGGTTAGCAATGTTTTCCTCAAGTTCCCAAAAGACATCAGCGATGCCTGGGTCAATAACATCAATCAATTTTCTATCGAGTTTGGAGGGAGGGATTTTAATGCCGGAGGGGATGATCCCGGGCGACGGATTCACATCAATAACCCATTTATTGAGTACGGAGAACTGCTGGGACAGCAGAATGGTCACGCATTTAATGCGAGCTTGCCCTCAATGGGGGGAGACATCTCCACGGTGAGAAAATACCATCGTTCTCTCTTGAAGAAGGTGATATACAATAATGACATGGGTGATACGATAGAGCGAGAAGACCGGCTAAATACACGTAACCCGGCTGATCCCCCGGAAAACTATCGCGAATGGGGTCTGGAAGCCGTTGGGGTCGATAGCTTCGGTGCTTTCAGTGAATATAGCAAGTCTCGGATCAATGGTATCCAACTCAGCGATCCTGCGACGGGCGGGGTGCTGCTACCGGCGGTAGCAGCGACACCCGTCAACCTGCAGGGGTATTACGGAGGTGCTGTTGGCGCTCATGTCATAGATGCGCTACCCCAAATACTTACCCAGGCCGGAGTCATGGCCATGCTCCAAAATGAAAATGCTGCGGGTGTGGTGGCACAACTACAGGCTGTCGGATTTAATAACCTGAATAGTGCATCTACACACTCTGTGTTGTTCGACCTGATTCGCGGGGTTCCGGGTGTCGCCGGGGTAAATCTCCAGGATCGATATCACTTTGTGGGGGTAGAGGAACCCTACATAACCAGAAACAAGAGGACCTTCCTTGATTATACCCTGGCTGGTCCGATATACGTGGAATTTAGAGAGTCGATGAAGAAGAGAGTCAGAACCGTAGTTGACCAGGCATTTAACATGCGCATCGCTGGTGGAGGAGATGATGAGGAGCAAATCATGGGCGGAGCCGATCCTATCCAGACCGGCACCATGTTGAATGAGGTATTTGATCGATGTCGAGCAATGCTCGCGGAGATCAAAAAATCCCACAACATATTCATGGGAGAACCCAACCCTGCCTCCATCCGCTTGGGGAAGGAGCTCTCATCTGCCACCGACTACGTGGCATCCATCTACAGCATAGTACTTGGCGTTTGTAACAATCTGTGCCTCGATGTTCATTCTCTGCGGTCATGGCAGGTGGGACTACAACACCTCTCTATCAATGTGTCTATCCTGGAAGGTACACTGCCTATCATCATGAACCTGCAAAAAATTAGCGTCGAATACTTCAGGATGAAGTACGGATCAGAGAGTTTCCCACCAGAGTCCCTACTGGAGGCGACAGTCAACGCAGCATCATACACAGATGACATCGACACGAGGCTCAGCCGCATGTATCATGGTATAAAACAGATGGAAGTGACTTATGGTGCGATATCTGTCATCGAGGGTCTCCAAAACTCCACCGCTCAGTTTACTAACATCTTCCTCGATCAGAGGTGGGGTCCATATGTGAGGGGTATTCCAACCGGAGAATCCACATCTCTACATAGCCAAAGTAGAAGATCAAGCGCCGACGGCACGGCTCCCGAGCATCTCGTCCCCACCCCTGACCCACCCACGCGGGTGCACCTTGATGTTTGGATACAGAGGGTCGTGAGCATCTATGATCGTGATGTTAAATTGAGGGAGAAGGTGGACGGTATGGTAAGAGGGCTGGCACCTGATGAAGTGATTAAGAACACTATAGCAACTACGATGGAGGAATTCGGTGGAGTACTTAAGGACTACAGCAGTACATACATTCTTCAGACGGCCGTCCCGTCGGTCGCTGACCTGAAGAATGATATTGTGTGGATCAACTATGTGGTGCAGTTATGCCGGAATGTGGAGAATCTTTTGAGAGATATAGTAGTTATCGTCGGTCGGTCGGAGAAGATGGGGGATGACTCCAAGAAACTGATCGAATCATGGGGAACAACACTTGCGGACAAATTCCACAAGGTTATGACCGACAATAGATTAACAACCTACTGGAAAGCATTGATCACGCAATTTGGCTTCTATTTCCTTGATATAGGGAGGGTCACGTTTAAGGGAGCGCTTCTCAATGCCGACCAGAACGGTGTCAATATCATCAGGGACGCATGGAAAGGTGAGACGATCCGGGTGATTCAGGCGATCCGGGATACCCTGGCACCCCAGGACAGGAACCTCTTTGATGAGGTGGAGAGGACCGTCGCATCCGTGCGAGAAATATCCGCGGCGTATGACTCTTTGGCCGCGGTCGTCGAAGAAGTAATGGGGAGTGAAAAAGGTAATGATATACTCAAAGAGATGACCAATGCCATCAACGACCGCATACGGCAGCTGGATGCTCCTGCTAATCCTGCTCCTGCTGATACAGCTCCTGCTAATCCTCCTGCTAATCCTCCTGCTAATCCTCCTGCTAATCCTGCTCCTGCTGATACAGCTCCTGCTAATCCTGCTCCTGCTGATACAGCTCCTGCTAATCCTCCTGCTAATCCTGCTCCCGTTGTTTTGACCCCCATCCAGAGCATCGATATGCTTGCCAAACTCGATAGAATCGATACGGGTGTCGATTCTGGCAATGGAAACAGAGGGTTTGTGTTGGGCAATGACGAAACCCTGATAGACAAGATCTGCCATGAAGCGAAGAAGTTCGGAGAGGTTGAGCAGAGTGGCAATGTGGATGTGAACCAAAGGCGGGGCAGTTACGTAGCCATACATGAGGATATAGTGGATATTATCCGGAAGATTGATACTATCACCTGGACTGCCGAGCAATACTACCCCTCCCAGAACGTAAGAGCCATGAAACATGCTTTGCGAGCAAAGCTGCTCTTGATAGACCGTGCTCTCTATGGCATTATGATGAATGACACCGTTACCGTGGGGGGATCCAGTGATAATTATGTTATACGTCCTGGACTTGTTAGTCAATCCCTAAATGGGCACCTCGAGGTGTCAAATAGGATGATACAAGCCACCGACATAGGCCTAGAACCAATGATGTATGGAAAGGTATTCACTGTCAATGAAAGCTCAATCCCAGTGTGTTATACCCCCGCCGACTATTTCACTGATCTAGTGCCCCCCAACAAGGTGGTGAATCCATTGTCAGGCAGTAAAAATATCAGCCTCGGAGCGAGTGCCACGAGGGCCGGAGCATCTAATATCATTGACATCATCGGTATGGCCAACTTCCGGTATATGTATCACAACTACATCAAATTCGAGGAGTGGTGTAAGGATAATAAGGAAGGCATCTCGAAGCATCATGAACTCCCATGGGGATCACTCATATGTACCAGAAGTAGTATGATATACCGCCAACTTCATGAACTCATGTACCATAATGCGCCGACCACTGACATGGATGATAGGATAGAGGTCCTGGGCTTAGCATGCATGTTACCATGTGATTCAGTCACGTATGATAACAACTTCTCTACTCTGTGCAGAAACAGTATCAAGCTAGACAAGGCGGAGCCATATTCATCGGCCCTCATTCGGGTGCTCTCGATCATTCACGACAAGTTCCCGATGACAGGGAACGAGAAGCAGACAGCAAACACCCTGGGAGCGAATATACAGGTAAGTCATCTCGATAGCTACCCCCCATCCTTCCACATGCTGATGGGCTTCAATCTTCTACATAACAAGGCTGACGCGGACGAGGTTCTCCATCATCTCGACTCCATATCCAAAGGAGATACATCGAAGAGGAACCCATCACAGAAACAACAGCCACGGACCATAAAGGGAGGAAGCTCCTCCCTCATATCGGGCACCGTCATCGATGAGTTAACCGCGCCCAGGGCATCTGTGTCGAGCATACTGAAGGCAGGCCTCGGATACAGGTCAGATAAGATAAAAATGACCACAGGTAGTGGTCTCCTCAATATGGATCATCCACACATAGCATCTCTCGTAAGAGCCCTATATCACCAGATGTACAAAAACAGGTCGTATAAGAGATGGTATAACGACCTCTCCAGGACAGTCGGTGGAGACGGGGAAATCGTTAAACTCTATACGATACTGAGGAATGCGGCCCATGCCGTGAGGGGGATGTCACTGCTCTCGACGAATAAAGGTACCATAACATCCAAGGATGGAGTTGCATTCACCACCAACCTGCCCGGTGACTACAGCGCAGATGATCTCGGCGATTCCGAGGTCGCAATCATCAGCGCGATACGTAGCATCGAAATACTCGAGGGTGTAAACCGCCTCCTCACTCTGATAAGTAAGGATGATAGTTCTCTCGAGGGAGTTACGGCAATCCTGCAGCAAATAGATAGATTGATAGGCGATACCTATGTGGAGTATGTCCTAGAGGGAGATAAAAGAGTGAGGACCTCGATCATGAACGTGTCCGAAGTAGCGGATGCCAGGGCCTATCTTCTTAGAAGTCTGGCCGATCAGAACTCAACCATGAGGGGACCCGAAACTACCCCAAATCGAGAGATACCACTTGATGCCTTCGCAAAAATGAGGAATATATCCTACATCGATCAGATAGCGAGGGGTCTCATATCACCAGAAGAGGGAGATGAAACGAAGGTTAAGGACCTCGCAACGAGAATTCTCGACAAGGTGCAGACAGAGGCATCATCCACTCAAACATACACTACACACAATGAGGACGACACAAACTTCTACTGTGGAGTAACCAAGGCGATGTCGCTCGGGCTGTTGGCCTATCCCACAGAGGAATTATATGCAACCCCGGAAATGAGAGCCTCGGTGCTTAAAATGCTTCCATCGCCCCCTTCCGCAGTGACCCACACACATCTTCATAATATCTCTGTATATGTGAGTGATTGGATGTCTACCCTCACCAGCAAAGTGTATCAGAGATCGGGCGGACATACTCCCTGCAGAGAAGTTTGTACACGATCGGGAGTTATCCCATACATACATACCCTGAGGTTCTGGGATGTTCCAATGGGTGACTACACAAATCAGGACCTGTTCCGATACCTCGAAACAGCCGATTCTCTCAAGGAGAAGATGAGACATTACATGTTTAGGATGGTGGATGTGAGGAAACACATATGTGAGAACACCGAGGAATCATTACTCAAAGATATAGAGGCCGATCCTCGAGGAGAGAGCTTGAAAAAGTTCGGTAAAGAGTGGAGCCAAACCCACGACAAGCCCCTCACACATACAGACCTTGCAAAAATTGCGAGCATTGTCACTGATATCGAGAGAAATGGAAGGATGGATTACCTGAACAGTACCGCTCAGGCCTTAAGGGCTCGCCAACAAGACGACAACCCCTTTCGGAATATGGTAATCTGTCTGTCCGAGAAGGAATACCTGTCTAACATCAATAGTTGGCTGCGGGTTGATAATCCCGCTACCTTTCGTGACTCTCTCCGGAGGAGGTATGATGGTCTTGTGAAGCGTATCTCCAATGATGTAAGAGGAGATCAGGATCTAATAACCAAAGCGATGACCTACAAGATAAGGGACCTGATTGCTGGACCAGATCTAGCAAAAGAGACAATACCAGAAGATATGAGGTGGGTGGGGATGGACCGAGCCCTGATAGATGCCATAATAGAACTGTCACTCTACAATACACTGTATGCCACGTTCAATTCCCTGAGGGGGGTCAATGCATTGAAAGTAGAAGAGATAGTTGGAGGTGCTCCAATGAATAGTACGCTAGATCCCGCGGTAATACTCGGAATTCTCACATCAGAGTATCCAGAGGAGAAGGTGCAGTACATGGCCACCAAGATAAGACCGACAGCCCCCGCGGCCCCCGCAGCAGAGGCAGGCAGAGAGATAGTGAGAGCTATCTTCGAGCTGGGTATCATGCCCATCAATATCCATGCCATGCAGCGCTTCATCCCATTGGCCAACATCTACAACCACTCATACACGTTTGATCAATACGTGGGCAATTACTTCAGAGAGTATGATGAACCGAGACCCATCACATACAATGACATATTAGATGTGGGAGAAGGCACGGGGGTCCTCGGAACGAAGCCAGGGAGCCTCGACCTCCCAGCCAAGATGCATGTCTTCCTTCTGACCAATCCATTGGGACACATCGATACACTGGTATATGGCTGCCCCATACATGGTAAGCTCATCGCTCTATCTCCACTGGGTCGCATCCTTCGAGGGACAGATGATATAGGCTTCGGTCGAGCCCGCTTCCTCAGCGATCAACTGATGGGCAAGGTCTTGCTGGGCTCTCCCCATGCGGGAGTGCCCGTGATTGATAAGCTCACGGACCCTCGCATATCATCCTATTCCCTGACAGAGGGACAACTTCCCCAGAAGAGCAAGGGACGGTATGACCCCGCAATGGAGCCCAGTAAGAGAGGCAGAGATATAGAGATGAGATATCCCAACGTGAAGGTTTTCGAGCACAAGGACTTGAGCCTCCCCACAGCCGATGATTACAAGGTGTTGAACTCCATCTACTATAGCTCGAAGGATGGTAGCATGTCTATTCTGCAGCTCAGCATAGATGGAGAGGAGGATAGATATCCCGATAGCTCATCGAGAGTGCTTGGTCGGACAGACGCTGATGCCGCTGCAGTTCAGGCAGCAAGGAGGGCAAACAACAGAGATGTGCTCGAAGACATGGAAGAGCACAAGTGGGTCATGCCCATGAGTGGCTTCTCCAGGAATGAGTTCCATCTGGAAGGATATGAGCGGTTCAACACTCAGATAGTGCGTATGTCTCTGTTCCTGGCCAATGTCCAGCGCTTCCTCCGCGTCCGCATCAATGACAACCTGATGAAGGCGACCCGCATCGTTGAGACCTCAGCGAGGGTGACCGATCCCGATATCACGGAGCTATCAGACAAGAGCGTGGGTAATATGACCCGCTGGATGTTGTAGAGCTCTTCGAGGGCTAGCATATTTGATCTCCCCTGTGGGGGTAGCATCTCTCAGCCGAAGGCTGAGATTTGAAGCACCCCTACTCCATAGTATATATCCCTGCTTCAAGCCTCCTCTCACCACCCCTCTGATATGGCCTCTACTATCACTGTCCCAATCGTTCTTGGAGAGGGAGCATCTCTCCCATCATATGCCACGGAGGGATCAGCTGGAGCTGATCTGCGCTCATCATCGAGAGAGGATGTAACCATCGAGCCCATGGATAGAGCTCTCATCCCTGCTGGGTTCTTCCTGGGCTTGCCTGAGGGGTTCGAAGCTCAGGTGAGAAGTCGCAGCGGACTGGCAGTCAAGGGCATAGTGGTTGCTAACTCCCCAGGGACCATAGACTCAGACTACAGGGGAGAGATCAAGGTCATCCTCATGAACTTCAGCCGCGAGCCCTTCACTGTGAGGCATGGGGATAGAATAGCCCAGATGGTCATAGCTCCAGTCAGCAGAGCCTCCTTCTATGTAGTGTCCTCTCTCGCCGAGACAGCGAGAGGAGAGGGAGGCTTCGGTAGCACAGGCATATAGAAGCAACACCCACGAGATACCCATACGAGATACAAAATAGAGGGACCGAGAGGTCCATATAATTTTGTGTCCCATGGGGGTATCTCATGTATGTATCTCATGTATATATCTCATGTATCCCATACTTACGTGCTGAAGCGAAGGACAGCTGAGCCATCACTGATGAGCAAGAAGTTGATAGCAGATGCCACCACGATGAGATCACCAGGACGAGCAGAGCTAACATACGGGGTCTTCCACATCAGAGAGAACTCACGAGCTCGTGAGATGTTGAAGTGGCCGCTGGGTTGATAGGTGCCAGGGTATAGGCAGAAGTTAATGAAGAACACGCCGCTGTCTTCTGGGGTGTTGAGGTTCTGGCCTCCATAGTGATATGGGAGGTATACGTTGTGGAACGAGGTGTTGTACTCATCGTAGAGGGTGACACCATGGGCCACTACCTTCAGGGTGGACACAGTGGGTACTTCGACCACGAACTTGTCATCATTGATGGGGTACTTGGACAGCTCGTTGACAGCTGAGACTTGGCCTTGAGCTCCCGCTTTGGTGGACACGAAGGGTACCACAGTTCGCTGTTGATGCATGGCGCCCGTATCTACCTTGGTCATGCGATGCCAGTCTCGCCACGCATATGGGTTGGCCGCGCTG
>JACCDL010097557.1_pt1 | contig 11122 bp, 9 predicted proteins | sample 7441931 | NCBI WGS metagenome assembly JACCDL01 (sample SAMN15323437, study PRJNA562643) | freshwater metagenome | isolation source: river surface water | place: USA:Blue River Watershed | collected 2017-08-16 | reverse complement strand
AGATGGTTTCCAGTGAAAAGGAGTGGCTAGATCGAGCCTCCTCTCTCTTGCAAACTTACTTCACCCTAGAAAACCCCTCTACCTTTGAGGCAACACATCGCGAGATGCATTTAGAGGATGATTTTGACTCTGATGTTTACTTACACGGTTATGTGGACAGATTAGATATCGCACCTACTGGTGAGGTTCGTATCGTTGATTACAAAACCGGAAAATCTCCAAGACCGGGTTGGGAGGAAAAGGCGCTCTTTCAGTTGAGGGTCTATGCACTTTTATACTGGAAAAACACAGGGGTACTTCCACGGCTACTGCAATTGATCTATCTGGGCGATGGACGAATCGTAAAGAGTAATCCGACGATGGCGGAGATTGAATCTGCGGAAAAAGTTCTCAGAAGGGTTGCTCAAGATATCTTCATTTCAATTGAAAAGGAGTATTGGCCCCCAAAGCCTTCCCGCCTATGTGATTGGTGCTATTTCAAATCAATCTGCCCGGCACACAACAGCTAAATCGCCTGCGAAAAATCATTAAAGAGTGATTTCAATTTCTCGTAATTAAGCTGCTCTAAAGATTTGATAACTCTTACGGTTGGTGATTCTTCGATAGTTACCAGATGCGGCACTGCAATAAGTCGAGCTCCGCTTGAGATCGCTGCGTTCATTCCGGTCAACGAATCTTCAAAGATCAAACAGGTAGAGATATCTGATTGACTAAGTGCTGCAGCTTTTAGATAACACTCTGGATTTGGCTTGGTAACTGATACATCATCAGAGCTAATCGAAAATGGGAATAAATCATGGCCCAAGTTATCTAGTACAGCATCAACAATGTTGCGAGGACTTGCTGATACCAATGCGGTCTTAACGCCATGTGCTTGGAGATCCTTAACTAATTCAACAGCTCCCGGCATCGTTGGTGTGTTTCCACGCATTTTCGCCGCTTGTACTCGGATTAACTCTTGAGTGAAGAAATGTGGTGATTCAACCTGCCCACATTTGTCGAACATATATTGACCTACACGTGTCAATGGCCCACCCAAGCAGGCAACTTGATCCTCTTCTAGCCATGCGTAGCCAAAGGGTTCGGTGACTTCAATCTCAGATACAAACCATTGTGGCTCAGAATCAATCATGAGGCCATCCATATCAAAGAAAATGGCATCAAAAAAACTCTTTGGATTCTCCATTAATTAGCGTTGAAGTACTTAGCTTCTGGGTGATGAACAATAATCGCAGAGGTGGATTGTTCAGGATGTAGCTGGAACTCCTCCGAAAGTTCAACACCAATTCGCGACGGATCCAACAACTCGCATAACTGAACCTGTTGTTCAAGATCTGGGCAGGCTGGATAACCAAATGAGTAACGAGAGCCACGATATCCCTGGTCCAAAATCCCCTGCAGATCCGTCGAATCATCGGATTTGACGGATAACTCTTCACGTATTCTTGCGTGCCAGTGTTCAGCCAAACTTTCAGTGAGTTGCACCGACAAACCATGAAGCTCTAAATACTCGCGGTAGTTATTGGCGGCAAAAAGTTTCGCGGCGGCATCACTGACCGTTGATCCCATTGTTACAACATGGAAGGCAACCACATCGGTCTTACCTGAATCCTTGGAAGCAAAGAAATCACTAATGCACAAACGTCGATCACGTGTCTGCCGAGGGAAGGTGAAGCGGGTTCTCTCCTTACCTTTGTTCTCTCCTTCATGATGAAGGATGACCAGGTCATTTCCATCGCTGTAACAAGGGAAGTATCCATAGACAACAGCTGCGTTGAGCCATCCATTTGCCTGAACCTCGTTGAGTAATGAGCGTAAACGAGGTCGACCTTCTGCCTCAACCATATTTTCGTACTCACCGCGATTTCCCTTTAAACCCCACTGTCCTACAAATAAAGCGCGCTCATCCAACATACCTGCGTAATCGCTGAGTTGGATTCCCTTTACAACTCGGGATCCAAAGAACGGCGGCGTAGGAATATCAACATCGACCGCCACATCGCTTCGAGAAGTATCTATTGGAAGATCTTCAGCTTTAGTTCGAGTGTTGGCAACTTTTCTTTCTCGTAGCGCAGGAAGCGCTGCACCTGGCTCGCCACGTTTTACCGCCATGATGGCATCCATCAAGCGAAGACCTTCAAATGCATCACGTGCATAACGAACCTCACCTGGGAACATAGAAGCTAAATCCTGTTCAACATATGCACGAGTAAGTGCTGCTCCCCCGAGAACAATCGGCCATTTTTGATCTAGGCCGCGAGCGGCAATCTCCTGGAGATTCTCCTTCATGATCACCGTCGACTTAACCAATAGGCCGCTCATACCGATTGCATCCGCATTGGACTACAAAGCCTCATCAATAATCTGATTAATTGTCTGCTTGATTCCTATATTGACCACTCGATAACCATTGTTTGTCAAAATGATGTCGACTAGGTTCTTTCCAATATCGTGAACATCGCCCTTTACCGTCGCGAGCAACATAGTTCCACGACCTTCATCCCCGGTCTTCTCCATGAATGGTTCCAAAATCGCAACGGCGGTTTTCATTACCTCAGCGCTTTGAAGTACAAATGGAAGCTGCATCTCACCTTTACCAAATAGCTCACCAACTGTTTTCATGCCTTCAAGCAAATGGTCGTTGATGATTTCAAGTGGAGGCATGCCCTGGTCCATCGCAGCCTTGAGATCATCCTCTAATCCAACCTTTTCTCCATCGATAATACGACGTTGCAATCGCTCAAACAGAGGTAAGGCAGCGAGTGCTTCAGCCCGTGCATTCTTGCTAGTAGCTAGCTCAACGCCATCAAAGAGCTGCAGAAACTCTTGGAGTGGATCGTATGTGCACTCATCCCCATCAAAAGTTCTGCGATCATAAATGAGATCTAAGGCAACCTGCTTCTGACGCTCATCAATGCGTGCCATCGGAGTGATTTTTGAGGGATGCACGATCGCTGAATCCAATCCAGCCTGAACGCACTCGTGTAGAAAGACCGAGTTAAGAACGACTCGCGCCGCAGCGTTTAACCCGAAGGAAACATTGCTTACACCCAGGGTTGTTTGCACCTCGGGGAACTCAACCTTTAGTTGACGAATCGCATTGATCGTTTCAATTCCATCCTTACGGGTCTCTTCTTGGCCTGTAGCGATCGGAAAGGTAAGGCAATCGATCAAGATATCGCCAATGTTCATACCCCAGTTGTCATGAAGATCATTGATCAATCGACGCGCTACCCGAAGTTTCCACTCAGCATCACGAGCTTGACCCTCTTCATCAATTGTTAAAGCAACAACGCTTGCTCCATGTTCCTTGACCAAGGGCATAATCTTTGCAAATCGCGAATCTGGACCATCGCCATCTTCATAGTTGACAGAGTTAATTACACATCGACCACCCAAGTGTTCGAGCCCAGCTTTTAATACCGCAGGTTCGGTTGAATCCAAGACAATAGGCAAGGTGCTAGAGGTTGCAAAACGAGAAGCGAGTTGGCTCATATCGGCTGCGCCATCGCGTCCAACGTAATCAACTGAAAGATCCAACATATGAGCGCCATCGCGAATCTGATCACGCGCTATGTCTACACACTTTTCCCAGTCTTCGGCCAGTAAAGCATCTCGGAAAGCCCGCGAACCATTTGCATTGGTGCGCTCTCCAATCGCCAGATAAGTCTTATCTTGGCGAAATGGAACGTACTGATACAAAGATGATGCGCCTGGATCTAGATCTGGGGTTCTTTCAAGGATCTTTTTTCCGCTAACTTTTTTCACCACTGCAGAAAGATGTGCCGGTGTTGTTCCGCAGCATCCACCGACTAAAGAAATTCCATATTCATTAATAAAGCCATCGAGTGCGACAGCTAACTCATCTGGTCCCAAAGGATAAGAAGCTCCGTTGGCTCCAAGAACTGGCAATCCCGCATTTGGCATCACCGATATCGCAACCTTTGAGTTCTTGCTTAAGTATCGAAGATGTTCCGACATCTCTGTTGGTCCTGTTGCGCAGTTAAGGCCGATCAGATCTATACCCATCGGCTCTAAAGTATTAAGCGCTGCGCCGATTTCGGATCCCAACAACATCGTTCCGGTAGTTTCAACAGTTACCTGAGCGATCAGAATAACGTCGCGAAGTGATTCTTTTATCGCTTGTCTACAACCATTGACCGCAGCTTTTACCTGTAGCAAATCCTGAGATGTTTCCACCAGTAATGCATCACAACCTGAATCAGTTAAACCCTTTGCCGCCGTGTAATAAGCAACCTTGAGATTTTCATAAGTTGTATGACCCAAACTCGGCAACTTTGTACCTGGTCCTAATGACCCTAAAACAAAGCGAGGCTTATCGGGGGTTGAGAATGAATCAGCGGCCTCTCGAGCGATACGACCGCCGGCAAATGCCAACTCGTAGATACGATCTTCGATTCCATAATCTGCGAGATTGGACCAGTTAGCGCCAAATGTATTAGTTTCGATCGCATCGACTCCGGCGGCTAGATACTCATCATGTACTGAACGAACTATGTCTGGTCGGCTAACATTCAAAATCTCATTACAACCCTCATGGGATTGAAAATCCTCAAGGGTGGGATTTGCCGCCTGAAGCATCGTTCCCATCGCACCATCGGCTACAACCACCCGCGCAGCAAGGGTTCGTCTAAGCAACCCAGGTGTAACTGATGGAGTATTCATTTGACGAAGGTTACCTTAAGGTTGCTTTCATGGAGATTCATCAGATTCCACTGCTGCGCAATCCTGTGATGATTGTGGCTTTTTCAGGGTGGAATGATGCTGCAGAGGCGGCATCTGGAGCGGTTGAGCATTTACTATCTGGTTGGCGGGATAAGAGTGATGAAGTTGTTCCAGAGTTAATCGCCGATGTTGATTCTGAGGATTTCTATGACTTTCAAGTAAATAGACCTCAAGTATCAATAGATGATTCTGAGATAAGAAGTATCACCTGGCCTACAACTCAAGTCTTTGGCCTAGCGATTCCATCCATGCAAAGGGACTTGGTGATTGTCACCGGTGTTGAACCTTCGATGCGATGGAAAAACTTCACCGCTGATCTATTGGACCTGGCAGATGATCTTGAGGTATCGCTGGTGATGACACTTGGTTCATTACTTGCCGACACTCCACATTCAAGACCTATAACGGTGACAGGTACTGGTGCTCACCCATCGATTGCATCCCGTCTCGGTGTCTCTGTTTCTAAATATGAAGGGCCAACTGGGATATTAGGAATTATTCAAGATGGCTGCATGCGTCGCGATATAGATGCAATCTCCCTTTGGGCTGCGGTACCGCACTACGCCGCATCTTCGCCTTCACCTAAAGCAACCTTGGCATTGATCAATACCATTGAAGAGTTTTTAGATATCTCAATACCAATGTCAGATCTACCTGAAAGATCCGATGCCTGGGAGAAAGAGGTTGACGAACTCGCCGCTGAGGATTCAGAGGTAGCTGAATATGTGAAGGCTTTAGAGGAGAGCAAGGATGCAGCTGAACTGCCCGATGTTTCTGGTGACAGTATCGCTAAAGAGTTTGAAAGATATCTTCGCCGACATCAGGAAGATTAGAGAAGAAGGCCGAGCAAAGAATCTAACGCATCTTGAAGTTCGCTAGCGTTTCCTCCCGTTTCACCATTTAATGTCGAGGAACTCCAATCAGCAAGAATTGATAGAGCCTTCGGAGTATTGAGATCATCGCTTAACGCTTCGATAATCTTATGAATCACAATGTCAGTTGGCGCAGCATTTGAAGCTTCGAGGGCCTTTCGAATCTGTGCAAGTTGATTCTCTGCCTGTTCAAGCAATCCTTTGCTCCACATACGGTCATGTCGATAGTGATCTAACATGAGAGCGAGTCGAATGGCCATCGGGTCTGTGCCTGCAGCAACAAGGCGAGATACAAAAACAAGGTTTCCCTTGCTCTTACTCATCTTCTCGCCATCGAGCCCAATCATTCCTGTATGTACATAAGAAGCAGCCAACTCCTTGCCAGTCAGTAGATGTGCCTGCGCTGCGCACATCTCATGATGAGGAAATATCAAATCACTTCCACCGCCCTGAATATCGATGAGGGTGCTATCTACATCTGAAGGGTCCAAGTACTCCAAAGCTATTGCCGTGCATTCAATATGCCATCCAGGTCTTCCGACCCCCAAAGATGACTCCCACCCTGGCTCATTAGGCCGTTGCGACATCCACACCAAACAATCCAATGGATCCCTTTTACCTAATCTATTGGGATCTCCCCCGCGTTCAGAGAAAATCGAAATCATTTGATCTTGGGATAAGTGAGACCGTGAACCAAATCGAGTGTCAGCACGAACAGTGAAATATTGATCTGTATCTACTTGATAAATTGTTGAAAGTGAATCCAAATCCTTAATTGCATCTACTACTAGGGGAATAGCATCTACCGCTCCAATGTAATGAGCCGGCGGAATAACCCTGAGATTTTCCATGTCACCGCGGAAGAGATCTATTTGTTGATGCGCAAGATCTTTCCAATCTAATCCATCACGATTGGCTCGTTCCAACAACGGATCATCGATATCGGTAATGTTCTGGACGTACTTAACTTCGGCACCTGAGGCACGTAGGTATCGATTAATAAGATCAAAGGTCAAATAGGTTGCGGCGTGGCCAAGATGTGTCGCGTCATAAGGAGTAATGCCGCATACATACATCCGATAAACAGATTTCTTCTCAACTAGTTTTTTCGCAGCAGATGCCGTGTCAGATAGAGAAAGCTGTGGTAGCTCCAACCCTTGCTTCAAGGAAGGGATAGCGACTTCAGACCAGGAGTTCATGGATTAATCGTATTGGTTCATTAGAAGGCTGGCCACGGAATTGCGGGCCAATCTGGGTTGGGCAATGGAAAGCGGCCTTCAGATATCAAACGTTCAATACGAACCAGCATCGCTTCTATTTCATCTTGAGTTAAAAAAGCGGCTAACTGGTGAGCCAACTCATCGGAGAGTAATTTTTCGGCTCTGCGAAGTAAATCTATTTCGGATTCATTAAATGAATCATCTGCCCACTGCCACAGAACCGTTCTTAACTTATCGTCGACATGAAAGGTAACGCCATGATCACATCCATACACTTCATTTTGATTAACAGGTAGAAGATGACCGATCTTTCTGTCGGTGTTATTGACGATGGCGTCAAACAAAGCCATGGAGCGCAATCTAGGGTGATCAGTAGAAAAAAATGTTGCTAAATCAATCCCCTCATCAATATCCACCCACTCCTGAACCATTCCCATGCCATAAGGACCGTCACGTAAAATTGTTAAAGGCACAATATTGAAGCCCAACTTCTCGCTGACCAGGTAAGCGGCATATTCGCGATGAGCTAAGCATCCATCGGAGAAGTCCCATAAAGGTCTCTCACCTGCGATGGGTTTATAGATGCAGGTAATTTGTTCTTCATCAAGTGAGGATGTTGCATATAAAGTCGCGTTAGATGCATCAACTAATCGGCCCGTTACCTTTAAAACGCCATCAGTTAACAACTTAAACTTATCGACGGTAGCCATTAGCCCTCGGGCAGAGATGTCCTCGCGGATCAATTGGAAGCCCGCAAAATGGGCACGGTGTTCGACCAGCATTTACCAGCGCCTTTGAACGATTCACAAAAGCTATCGCCATCGAAAGCGAGATATTTACTTCTAAAACACTTGCTTCAACTTCGCGCTCATCATCTTCGACTTCGAACAGTTCAAAGCACATTAACTGCTCTTCCTCATCCCAGGCTAGGGAGATTGCACCTACCTTGAACTCCTCATCTACCGGGGTATCTAGAGGTGCATCATCCTTTGCTATCGCTTCAATGAGAATCAGCGGATGGGTCTTTCGTACTTCGGAAACCATTTGCTCTAAACGGGTTGCAATCGCCTGAATCTGAGCTTTTTCCAAAGCAACACTCACAATTCGTTTTTCAGATCGAACCTGAATGAAAAAGGCACGCTCGCCTGGTTGTCCGATAGTTCCAGCAACGCATCGATCCGGTTTTGAGAAAAAGTACTTCACTTACCCGATCCCCCGCCCAAAAGGTTTTTAGATCTCTTCGGCGCTAACAACAGATCGGTGACAACTGCTCGTGAATCATTGATCAGCAGAACACGAGGTTTAACAGATGAGTATTCAATAATTGATACCGAAGCAGGGTCAACAATGATTCTTTGGAACTCATCTAGGTGCATACCAAGTGCTGAGGCGAGGATAGATTTGATGACATCACCATGACTGATGATCATTCCAACCTTGCTTGATTGTAATTTTGCAAGATCGTGAACTGTCGCCATCGCTCTGGATTGCATCGCGGCAATTCCTTCTCCATCTGGAAAGTACATTCGACTAGGTGATTCTTGAACCGTTTTCCACTCTCGTTTGCGCGAGAGCGAAATCAATTTTTTGCCGCTCCACAGTCCATAATCAACCTCATTTACCGCGTGGTCGGTAATTACCTTCGGTTTGGCAAATTTCTTTTCGTGCATCTGAAGCCAAGGCTGGATGGTTTCTTCACATCGCTCCATTGGAGATACACGTACTTCAGAGACCGGAAATAACCCAAGGCGCGTAGCTAGATTCTCTGCTTGCTTGCGTCCTTTTTCAGATAAATGAACATTAGGTAAGCGACCTGAAAGCACGCCAGAAGCGTTGGACTCTGAGTGAGCATGTCGGATTAAAACTAGGCGCATAATGAAAGGCTATCGCAGCTTTTGCTACCTGGCCTTGCTAAGGTCACGCCATGGAAAAGCGACGAGCCGGTTCAAGCGGTCTTTCGCTATCCCGTCTTGGTCTAGGAACAATGACCTGGGGGCGAGATACCGATGAGATTGAAGCTGCAGATCAGTGCCGCGCCTTCCTTGATGCAGGTGGCAACTTCATAGATACAGCAGCAACCTATGGAGATGGTGATAGTGAGCGTGTCATCGGTGGGCTTATTGGAACCCTGTTTAATCGCGATGAGGTCATCATTGCCACTAAGGCAGGAATCAGCTTTTCAGATGGCGTGCGCAAGGTTGATGCGACCCGACATAGCCTTATCGCAGAGTTAGATCGCTCTCTCAATCGCTTGGGAACTGATTTTGTAGATATCTGGCAGATCCACAACTGGGATGAACAAACACCATTAGATGACACTTTGTCCGCTTTAGATTATGCATACACAACAGGTCGTGCACGGTATGTCGGAGTCAGTAATTACTCAGGTTGGCAGCTAGCTAGAGCTGCAACCAAACAGCAATCAAATTCAATGAAAGCGCCAATTACGACAGTTCAGAGCGAATACTCACTTCTTAATCGAAGCGCTGAGTACGAGTTGATTGATGCATCCGTTGAGTGCGGTCTGGGATTTCTAGCGTGGGCACCACTAGCTCGCGGGGTATTAACAGGTAAGTACCGCAAAGGAATCCCAAGTGATTCTCGAGGCGCCGCCCCGCACTTTGCAAAACATATAGAGCCTTATTTAGATGCTAGGTCAACAAAGATTGTTGAAGCCGTTGCTGTTGCAGCTGAAGGTCTTGGCTTTTCACCGCTTGAAGTTGCTCTAGCGTGGGTGCGCGATGCACCTGGCGTAACCTCATCAATGATTGGTGCTCGAACCGGTGCTCAGCTTCGGGGTGTTTTAAAGAGCGAAGAGATTTCTCTTCCAGAAATCCTGCGCACCGCTTTGGATGAGATCAGCCTTTAAGCGTTTTCTAGGAACTCCTTTAGAACACGCGCTCCAAAGGTAAGTCCCTCAACTGGAACTCTTTCATCGACTCCATGGAACATCGCCATAAAGTTGAAATCTGCATCCAATTTAAGTGGGGAAAAGCCGTAACCGATAATTCCTAAATCAGCAAGAGCCTTGTTGTCTGTACCACCGCTCATTACATATGGAACAGGAATAGCAACAGAGTCTTCTTTAATCAATGCATTACACATCGCTTCGACCAAATCGCCTTCAAAGGGAACTTCAAGGGCTTTGTCCCGAGTAATTGTTTCGACTGTGATGTTCTCACCAATAAGGCTCTTAATCGTTGCATTTAACTCATCTTCAAAACCTGGAATAAATCTTCCATCTACCGTGGCACTTGCTGATCCAGGGATCACATTTGCCTTGTAGCCCGCATCGAGCATCGTTGGATTTGCGGTGTTCTGCAGGGTTGCGCCGATCATCGTTGAGGCGAAACCAATCTCATCTAACAATGGACGAAGATCATCCTCGTTGTATGGCTTACCTGTCTCTTCGGCTATACGTTTGAAGAAAGCCTTTACCGTCTTGCTGTATCGCTGTGGCCACTCATATCGACCAATCTTTGCGACCGCTTCAGACAAACGAGTAATTGCATTGTCATCATTCATCATCGATCCATGTCCCGCACGACCTTCTGCGGTTAATCGCATCCAGTGAATTCCCTTTTCAGCTGTTTCGATAAGGTACAAACGCTTACCACCGGCAACAGTTACTGAAAATCCACCAACCTCTGATACGGCTTCGGTGCAACCTGCAAAAACCTCTGGATGCTCCTTCACCATGTAATGGGAGCCATAAACACTTCCAGCCTCTTCATCGGCGAAGAAAGCTAAAACGATGTCTCGTTCAGGAACATAACCTGTGCGTGCCCAATCTCTAACTGTTGCAAGAATCATCGCATCCATATTTTTCATATCGACAGCGCCGCGTCCCCAAATAAACCCATCTTTGATGACGCCAGAGAAAGGATCAACCGACCAATCATCTGCATTGGCTGGTACAACATCAATATGACCATGAACTACTAAGCCGGGACGATTTGGATTGCTACCTTTGATTCGTGCAATCACATTGCAACGTCCTGGTGCTGATTCATAAATCTTCGGTTCGATTCCAACCTCAGAAAGCAATGCAGCAACGTACTCAGCCACCGCCTTCTCATCTCCTTTGCCATCTCCAAAGTTCACGCTCGGAATGCGGATTAACTCCTGACAGATTCGGATGGTTTCTAGTTCAAGTTCTGATTGTGTTGTACTCATTTCGCTATTCTTGCACCCAATTGCTATCCTTTCCCATCACTCAGTCCGGGTGGCGGAATTGGCAGACGCGCTAGCTTGAGGTGTTAGTTCCCGCAAGGGATTAGGGGT
>JACCDL010936055.1_pt1 | contig 11124 bp, 10 predicted proteins | sample 7441931 | NCBI WGS metagenome assembly JACCDL01 (sample SAMN15323437, study PRJNA562643) | freshwater metagenome | isolation source: river surface water | place: USA:Blue River Watershed | collected 2017-08-16 | reverse complement strand
GCAATGAATCCAGCATGAGCGTGGAACTCGCCGCCTTCTTTGAGCACTTCGAGGTAGCGGCGTTCTTTGGAGTCACGAATGATGACCCGCTCTCCATAGGAAAATGGCGCACTCATGAGATGCTCCGTTGACGTTTCTTGATGACTCGGACCACCGACGTAGTAAGACGCCACAGAGGCTCGACCCACCACCCGACGAATCGCCTCGCCACCTTCAGTCCGACCCAACGGACGATGCGTCGACTCCGCGGCGAGCGGCTGATGTCAGAACGCCTAGCTCTCAATGCGAGACCTCGAACGCCGACCCTTACGACGCCCGAAGAGATACGCGACGATCAACGCGACGACGCCACTTGCGACACCACCGGCAACGAGGTACGACTTTCGCTCTTCGGACACACCCGTCAGATCGCGTTGAAGCGCGAGAAACGAGTTCTCCAGATCTTGGCGCGAGATCTTCTCGGGGCGCTCGCTCATCGCGACGTGTCTCCCGGATGGAGCGTCCCAATTGAGATGCGTCCCTTTGTGATACCGATCAACACGATCGAACTAACGAGTACGACGAAATATGGCACGAACGACAGACCGCCTTCAAAGACGGCGATTCCTTGCATGCCTCGGAGGGCGCCCATGGCCAAGAACACAAGTCCGATCACGAGCAGGATTCCACCGAAGAGACCGAACGCCACCCAACGACCTACACCCCGGAGCGGAGTCACGGTTTGCTGGCGAACGTAAGCACGAACAAGGTCAACCACATCACCAAACGTCGTCGACGTATCTCGGGTGGGCACGGAACTCACCCCTTCATTCAACCAGCGAAATCGTCGCGACTCTCCAGTTACGGCGCAAGCTGCGCGGCACTCGGCGCATCTGATACCGAAGCCAGAGCCCCAGCCAGGGCACTCCAAATCGGTCGGTAAACACCCTGGTTGGAGACTCCCTTTCCGTTCAGGATCAGGGCGAAACGAACGGCGAGGGCATCGGAATACCTCGTGAAACCGCTCAATGTTTTGATGTCGGTCAAGGTCCCAGTCTTGGCGTACAGGCGTCCTGCTGCCGGCGAGTCGATCAGTACATCACGCAGAGTCCCCACCTTTCCGAGGACCGACAAACCGTTTCCAATGTCGCCAAAGCCACCATCCGAGTCCAGGATCTGCATCAACAACCGACACGAAAGTCGGTTCGAACGATCGAGTCCCGAGCCATCTGCCATGACGAAACCGTCAACAGCAAGTCCATCAGCCACGAGTTGCTCGGTCACCGCGGCGATTCCCGCCTCTCGCGAACCACTCTGCTTTGCGGTGAATCCAATCTCTTTGAGGATCAACTCCGCAGTGTTGTTGTCACTGTTCGTCAACATCTCGGCGACGAGAGCACGCAACGGTTGAGACACGACGGATGCAATCTCGCCGACATCGCCGCTCACATTCCCCACTCTCGGAGGACCACCCACAGTGATGCCCCGATCGTTCAACAAACGTGTCAACTCGGTGGCCGCGGCAAGAGCCGGTTGATCGGGCTTGATCGGCGACGTAGCAAGCGTTCCATCACTGATCATCAACGCCCCCAGTGGACCAACCTCTGTTCCACGAATTCCAAGGCCGAGATTCGGCGAGTAGCGCTCGACGTCATATCGTGACTCGTCGCCAACCACCGACCCAGAGATTGCGGTGATACCTCTCGCTCCGAGTGCATCAACGAGATCTTCGATTCGTGTCTGATTGAACGTGGGAAAGAACTCTCGCGATGGATAATCGCTGGTAACGAGGACCGGGTCGCCGCCACCGACGAGGAAGAGATCTCCAACGACTTGGCCGCCTTCTAGTGATCCCCGAGCGGACGTGTTGAAGGTGTAGTCAGGTCCGAGCACCTTCAATGCCGCGTACGCGACAACGAGCTTCATGTTGCTGGCAGGTACGAGCGGGGTCGATGGATTGACGTCGATCAGGGACTTCCCTTCGACGTCGACACTGAGGCACGAACCTTCCGGCAAGGCGTTGGCCACCGCGACGAGACGACGCCGAACCGAGTTGATGCGGACCTCGTCCGAGAGCGTCTGTGGAAAATGTCGTGCACTGATGATTGGCGAAGCAACAGGAGAAAGCTCTCGTTGCGGGTGTGTCGAGACGGACGTCGCGACACCGTCGACGAATCGCCACGAGAAACCGAGCAGAGATCCGATGACGAGCGTCGCTCCCCCGAGCAGCGATGCAACGACCTTTGCCGACCCGACCTTGACGTCCTGACGTGCCTGTTGAAGTGGCTTCGACCGGTCAGGCATGTCGCAGTCCCCATCGCGTGGCATGTTCCAGGGCCCGAACGACCGATCTGGCACTGGAAAATGCGGGTATGCCGAGTTGACGAAGTCGTTCAACTCCAGGATTCGACTGGTCTGCGTGAGCGAGCTCTGTCGCAATCAGAATCGGCTTCGCGAATTGCTTCGACAGTTCGACTGCACGCTGTGCGTACTTCGTGTCTTGACCCTCGTGAAAGCCCACGATTCGATCGATTCCGTGGTCTGGATGAAACGGACCTTCCCGCATGAGTCGGGCCTGGTTGCTCTGGATGCCGAGGCCGAGAAAAATCACCGAGTCAACCTGCTTCGACGAGAGCAGTAGCTCGAAGATGGCCTCGACGGTCTCGCGTGTCTCGCCGCCAGCGGAATCGATCGGGTTTCCTCTACTCCACCGAGGCGGCAACAAGGAGTTGAGTTTCGTCATCACGTCGTCGCCGATCGTGGCCATTCGAAGGAGCGACGACTTCCCAATCTGGTCGGCAACGGCTACTCCCCACCCACCGACTGTCGTCAGCACCGCGACATTCGGGCCACTCGGAATCGGGAGTGTTGCAAAGACCGACGCTGCATCAAACGCCTCGTCGATCGAGTCACACACGGTTACACCGACCTGGCGACACGCGCCGAGGAACGCTGCCGAGTCTCCAGCAAGCGAACCCGTGTGGCTGGACGCCGCCCGTGCACCCTGAGCAGTCGTGCCGCCTTTGACGACGACCACAGGCTTGCTCGTAACCATCGGTCGAGCAACGTCAAGAAAATCCTTCGCCCTCGAAAGGTCTTCGAGGTAGGCCAACGCCACGGAGGTTTCGGTGTCAGCGGACAAGAAATCCAACACTTCCGGCACTCCCACATGAGGTGCGTTACCGACGGACAGCGCTCGGGAGATTCCGACGTTGCGCGACCTTGCGATGTTCATCCACGTGGATACGAAGTTTCCACTTTGGGATGCGATTCCGATGGTTCCGCGAGGCGGGTATGGGGCAACGATCTGAAGGCACAGTTCTGCAGGGGTGCTCACCAGACCTTGACCATTCGGACCCGCGACCGTGATGCCCAGTCGGATTGCTTCCTCGACCAACGCTCGCTCTGCTGCCGCGCCTACCTCATCGGCCTCTCGATAACCCGCCGTTGCGACAAACACCGCCTTGACACCCTTTGCTGCAAGGGCCTGAAGGATCTCGAGGTTCCCCTCCCGCGGCGTGCACATGAATGCGGTATCGACAACTCCACCTGGCATCTCTGCCACATCGGAGTATGTCTCCGCACCGAGGTAGACGTCTGCCCCGCGACCAATCGCGATCACTCGTCCTCGAAAGCCACTGGCCAACAAATTGTGGAGGGCAACGAAGCCGAACTTTCCTGGATGTGTCGATGCTCCGACGATGCACACACCCCGTGGATTGAAGAGAGGGTCTAGATCGACGTTCTTGCCCCATGATCCCTGAGTCTTGGGAGGACGCCCCCCTGTGGTGACGAGTGCGTCGACAGCGCACAGAGAACCATCGTCGCGGATGATGACCGGATTGATGTCGATCGACTCGATCGCATCATCCGCCATCGCCGAATTGAGACCGGCGACGAGAGAACTCAACGCTCCGATGTCGAGGGCTGCACAGTGACGAGCTCCCCTGAGCACGTCCCGAATACGAAGTTCAGAGACCATGTCGTGAATCGCCGACTCATCCACCGGAAATCGACGGATGGCGACGTCATTCAGTTGCTCGGCGAAGATTCCACCTGCCCCAATGAGCAAGCACGGGCCGAGTGACTCGTCCCTCATCGCACCGACGATCAATTCACGCGAACCGATGGTCATTTCGGCAACCGTCAGCGACACCACACCATCTTCTGGAACGATCCGACCAAGAACGGTTTGTGCCGCATCTCGAACGTCGGCTGGACCCGATAATCCAAGACGGACCAGTCCTCGCTCTGATTTGTGCGCGAGCGACGATCCGTTTGCCTTCACCACGAACGGGCCGTGGTGCCGAGATGCCCATTCGGCCGCGTCATCGGCTGACTGGACCACGGTCTCGGTCCCAAAGGGAATGCCGTAACGAGAAAGCAAGGCCTTGGACTCAGATTCGGAGAGACTGAGCCCGTTCTTCACGTTTCATACAGTAGTTGCCGTGCTCCAGCACCTCTCCGCATCACGCGCCCTCATCGGAGGTGAACTCCGTGGTCCGACCACGGTCGTCTGGGAGCACGGGGAGATCATCGAGGTCCGAGATGTCACGTCAGACGAACGGGTCTTCGACGGGATTCTCTCCCCGGGGTTTATCGATACTCAAGTGAATGGCGTTGGTCACGACCGCATCGTCGACGAGTCCTGCGATTGGACCCGACTGTCGCATGCGCTTCGATCACAAGGTGTCACGACATGGTTGCCAACTGTTCCGACGCAACATCCAGACTTCTATGTCAACGGTCTTGCACACCTCCACCAGAAAGTCACGCAGAGTCTCCCTGGGCTTCCACAGGCACTCGGCTTGCACCTCGAAGGTCCTCTCCTCGGAGCAAAGCCTGGAGCGCACCGATCAGAGTGGTTCGTGGCGGACGAAAACCGTGTTGAAGAGTGGCAGAGCGCCCGCATGGTCACCGTCGCCCCCGAACATCCCTTCGCGCAGTCAGTCGTTGGCATGCTGTCGTCGGCTGGAGTCGTCGTCAGTATCGGACACACCGCCGCGTCGCGCGAGGCCTATGACGACGCCGTGAACGCTGGTGCACGCCACGCCACGCATGTGTTCAACGCGATGTCAGGCATCGATCACGTCCACGGCGGCATCGCTGCATACGTGTTGACTGACGATCGAGTGACGTTCTCTGTCATCGCGGATCTGGTCCACGTCCATCCCAGCGCCATCCACGTCGCATGGCGAGCCGCTGGTGAACGCATGATCGTGGTGTCCGATCAAGTCGCGCTCGAAAACGTCAAGAACCAATCGACGACCGCACGCCTGATCGGCGCAAGTGTGGGAATGGATGCGGCCCTCAAGAATCTCGTAGAAGCCTGTGGAATTCCTGTGGCCGAGGCTCTTGTGATGGTCAGCGAACGACCGGCTCGTGTCCTGCGTCTGACCGACCGCGGGTTTCTCCGAGTGGGGCTTCGGGCCGATCTTGTGCTGTTGACGGAGGATCTCTCGGTACATACGGTCGGTTGCGACGGATTCCCGACGTCCGTCGTCGCCAACTAATCTTTCAGCGTGTCGAAACTCCCGAGATTGAGTCCTGAGACGGACGCTCTCGCGGTTTCGATCATTCGTGGCATCGCAATGGATGCGCCACTGAAAGCCAAGAGCGGTCATCAGGGAACGGCCATGTCGTTGGCCCCTCTTGGACATGTCCTCTACAGCCGGGTCATGCGCCATGACCCACGAGATCCCAAGTGGTACGCGCGGGACCGCTTCATCTTGTCGTGTGGGCATGCCTCGATCCTGCAATACGCACTTTTGTATCTGAATGGCTACGGCTTGGAGCTTGCTGACTTGCAGTCCTTTCGGCAATGGGACTCGGCGACACCGGGACACCCGGAAGCCGGACACACGAATGGCGTCGAAGTCACGACCGGTCCCCTTGGTCAAGGGTTCGCCAACGCCGTAGGAATGGCGGTTGCCGAGAGGGAGATCGCTGCTCGATTCGCTGACAAATCGGGTCACTTCACCTATGTCATTGCCGGCGACGGTTGCTTGATGGAGGGAATCAGCCATGAGGCTGCCTCGCTCGCCGGACATCTCGGTCTCGAACGTCTGATCTGCATCTTTGACGACAATGGCATCACCATTGACGGTGCGACCGGACTGTCGTGCTCGGATGACGTCGTCAAGCGATTCGAGTCCTATGGATGGCGGGTCATCGTCGGCGGCCCAATCGCAAATGACCTCGATGCCCTGGAGTCGATGTTGGTCTCGGCGCAAGAGCCATGTGGGAAGCCAACCTTGTGCGTGTTGAAGACGACGATCGGTGATCCCTCACCCACGCTCAAGGGCAAACACGAAGCTCACGGAAACCCCTTCACCGCGGAACACGTCACCGAGGCCAAGCAGGCGATGTCGATCCCGGACGAGCCATTCTTCGCACCACACGATGTCGTCTCGCGATATCGGGAGGTTGCTGCGGCGCGCGGAGCGTCATTTCGTGACGCCACTGGTGGTTTGCCGGCCGAGTTGCAGACGATCGATCTGGCGGCTGTTCGGGCAGCGCTACCCCAGTTCGCATCGGATGCGCAAATCGCGACGCGTGTCGCGATCCAAAAGGTCCTCGAAGCCACCTCCACTGCTCTGCCCCAACTCATCGTCGGGTCGGCCGACCTGACTGGAAACACCGGTGTGAAGGTGTCGAGCTTTGCGTCGCAACAGAAGTCCTCACCTGAGGGACGTCAGATCTATTACGGCATCCGCGAGCATGCAATGGGCGCAGCGAGCGTCGGCATGGCGCTGCACGGCGGGACGCTTCCCGTGTGCGGAACGTTCTTCGTGTTTGCTGACTACATGAAGCCGGCGATCCGGCTTGCTGCACTTTCCAAAGCGAAGGTCGTCTTCGTCTTCAGTCATGATTCCGTGGGTGTTGGAGAAGACGGTCCCACGCATCCGCCCATCGAACAGCTGGCGAGTTTGCGAAGTATCCCAGGACTGCAGGTGATCAGACCTGCCGATGGTGCAGAGACCGCCCAAGCGTGGATCTCCGCCCTTGAATTTGATGGCCCTACCGCTCTTGTTCTGAGCCGCCAGAACCTCCCTCAGACGACTACTGGCGTCGGTGCAACGGCTGGATTTGAGGTGTTGATGAACGGAGGCCCTCAACCCGATGCGGCAATCGTTGCAACTGGGAGTGAGGTTTCCGTAGCCCTCGAGGCCGCTCGCACGCTCGAACAAGTGGGAATCGTTTGTCGCGTGGTTTCGATGCCCTCGTGGGACCTCACGAGATCACGAAGCCTTGCCGCGTTTGAGTCTGCACTTGCCGGCTGTGGACGTTCGTTCTCCCTCGAAGCAGGATCCACCATGGGATGGCACGAATTCGTCGATCAGCCGATCGGCATTGATCGATTTGGTGCCAGTGCGCCAGGAAACGTCGTCCTTGACAAGCTCGGTATCAGTGGCAGTTCAGTCTCTGATGTGATTCGGTCGGCGCTCGGACGTTAGTCAGTGAACATTTCGAGGCTGTACACGGAACAAGCGCAGAGCCCCTGGCTGGACAACCTGCGGAGAGATGCGTTGGTTGACGGTTCGCTCCAAGCGTCGATTTCAAGCGGCATTCGTGGATTGACGTCGAATCCCACCATCTTCCAGAAGGCGATCTCCGGCTCGAAGCTGTACGACGAGCAATTCTTTGCTGCGATTGACAGGGGCCTCACCATCGAGGAGGCATATTGGGAACTCGTCGTGAGCGACATTCGAGCGGCATGCGACCTCTTTGCCCCCCTGCACCAGTCGAGCCGAGGCTCTGACGGTTTCGTCAGCGTTGAGGTGAGCCCTGCCTTGTGCCACGACGCGCAAGGGACCATCGATTCGGCCAAAGAGCTTTCACGAGTGATCGACCGATCCAATATGATGATCAAGATTCCTGCCACCGATGCAGGAATCAAGGCGATCTCCGCCGTGATAGCCGAGGGCATCAGCGTGAACGTCACCTTGATCTTCGGGCCCACGAGATACCGCGAAGTCATCGCAGCGCATCAATCAGGACTGGAGAAATTGGCGAGCACGAAACCATCGCTCCTGCCATCCGTGGCGAGTGTTGCGAGTTTCTTCATCTCTCGAGTCGACAATGCCATCGATCCACTCCTCGCAGGAACGACTCTCTCGATCGGCAGAACGGCGATTGCGCAGGCAAAGGTTGCCTATCAAACCTTCCTTGAACACGTATCGTCTCCGAACTGGAAGAAGCTCGCCGACAAGGGGGCTCAAGTCCAACGTCCCTTGTGGGCGTCAACGTCGACGAAGAATCCCGCTTTCCCGGCAACGCTTTATGTCGATGAGCTCATTGGGCCCCATACGGTCAACACACTCCCCGATTCGACCATCGAAGCTTTCGAACGCTCTGGAACCGTCACTCGGACACTTGATGTCGACGTCGATGGTGCGGCAGCACATCTCGACGCGGTGAGAAAGGCTGGTGTCGATCTGGAGGCAATCGCTCGACAACTCGAAACCGAAGGTCTCGATGCGTTCGCATCGAGTTTCGATGACCTACTCGCCACGTTGGCGTCCAAGGCGGCATCGCGTTGAGCGATGTGGATCGTGTCGAACGAGCCCGCGAACTTGCAGAGTCGGTCATTGATTCGTCGGTCACCGGAAGCGTGCGCGTTCGCTACCTCGACCTCGTCGAGACGGCAATTCTGCTCACGACCGACGAGCTGAGTGACCTCGACTTCAAGATCGCTGGTTCGGCCCTCCGCGAGATGCGTGAAGCATTCTCGATGTTCAAGCCGTACTCCCAGCTCCGCAAAGTCACGATCTTCGGTTCGGCACGAACGAAACCGCATGATCCCCTCTATGAAGAAACGGTCCAGCTCGCGCGATCGCTCGCAGAACACGGATGGATGGTCGTCACAGGAGCTGGCCCGGGAATCATGGAAGCGGGAATGGTCGGTGCGGGACGCGAGATGTCGATTGGCGTATCCATACGATTGCCGTTCGAGACAGGTGCGAATCCGATCATCGCCGGAGACGAGAAATACGTCTCCATGCGCTATTTCTTCACGCGCAAGTTGATGCTCGTCAAGGAGTCTCACGCCTTCGTCGCCTTACCTGGTGGATTCGGAACGTTGGACGAAACCTTCGAACTCCTCACGCTGCTCCAAACAGGAAAGAGCGTCCCGGTTCCGGTCATCCTGATGAATCCACTCGGTACGCCGTACTGGGAACACCTTGATCGTTTCTTCCACGAGGTCCTTCTCCCATCGGGAATGATCTCCGAGGACGACTTCGCCCTCTACAGCCTGGCTAACCACGGGTCAGACGCCGTCGCGGAGATCCAGCGGTTCTATGCCAACTACGACTCACTCCGATTCGTCGGACCGAACCTGTACATCCGCCATCGCCACGCCATCTCCGATCATGAGCTCTCGAATTTGAACACCGAGTTCGTCGACATCGTGTCGGAGCCGATCGTTCGAAGTGCACCGAGTCGACAGGAGCAGATCGAGTCCGAAAAGCTCAACCTTCAGCGCTTACGGCTCCGCTTCGACAAGCGGTCGTATGGCCGATTGAGAGAGTTGATCAATCGCCTGAATCAACTCGGCGAAGCGTCGTGATCGCCTTCTCGATCGAGCGTCGCGCGATGGTCAAATTTCGCTCTGTTTCTGGCCGCCGTCCGTCACCACGACTGTTCGCCTCCATCAACGCCTGAATCGCGGCATCGGCGAGCTCCTCGGAGATTGTCTCGAGTCGGTTGACCACATCGTCGATGTCCACGACCTTCAGTATGCCACCAGACTTTCACTGAGGTGCTCCATCAACTATCGTCGCTCAGGTGCCAAAGCCGAAGAACATACATGAGTGGTTGAGTTTTGATGACGATGATCGTGATCAAACGTGGATGTTCGATGAAACGTTCATGCGTTCGAATTACAAGTGCATCTACGGCGAAGGTTGCAAAGGGGTGCTCGACGACGATGCCACACATCTCCAGCAGGGTTGTTGCAGCTACGGTGCGCATTTCCTCGACAAGAAGGACCTCGCAAACGTCCGAAAGTTCGTCGCCCGCCTGAAGCCACACCACTGGCAGAACTTCAACAAGGGCCGCAACGGCAATTGGCTGATGAAGGAGCGCGACGGAAGCGACAAGACGCGACGAGTCAATGGCGCGTGCATCTTCCACAACGAGCCCGATTTCGAAGGTGGCATGGGGTGTGCGTTCCACATCGCAGCACTCGAGGCCGGCGAGAGGCCGATGGACTGGAAACCAGACGTGTGCTGGCAGGTCCCGATTCGACTGGACGAACTCGATGAAGACGATGGGCATCGGATCGCCTTCGTCCGCGAATGGAAGCGTCGTGATTGGGGCGGCGGTGGTGAGGACTTCCATTGGTGGTGCACCGACGACGCGTCTGCGTTCGTTGGCAAGGAGCCCGTCTACAAGTATCTCGCAGACGAGATCATCGAACTCGTGGGTCTACCCGTCTACAAGAAGCTGGTGACGCTCCTCGAAGAGAAGCGTTCGACGCCTCTGCCTCACCCGAAGGTGCGACGCTAACTATTTGCGATTGTTCTTCTTGCGGTCTTCGAGGTTCAAGTACCGCTTGCGAATTCGAATTGCATCCGGGGTGACCTCGACAAGCTCGTCGTCACCAATCCACTCGATCGCCGTTTCCAGCGTGTGCGTCACCGGAGTCGCAAGTTTCGGACCATCGTCGTGGCTGTGGGTGCGAATGTTGGTCTTTTCTTTGGCGCGCACGGCGTTCACGACCATTTCCTCTTCGCGAGAGTTCTCTCCGACGACCATTCCCTCGTAGATCTCGTCGCCTGGCGAAACGAACAGCGTTCCGCGAAGCTGCAAATTGTCGAGTGCATATGCGGTGGCAGTGCCGATACGGTCCCCGACCATTGCACCACCGGTGCGATGGGGCAACTCTCCAGCCCACGGGGTCCAACCGTTCAAGGCCTGATGCAGAAGTGCCGTTCCACGTGTCACGGTCAGGACGAGGGACCTAAAGCCAATGAGGCCGCGTGACGGCGCCTCAAAGGAAATGATCGTCCGACCTGGGTCGCCCGGCCGAAGGTCGGTGATCCGACCCTTTCGCGGTGCCAGAGCCTGTGTGATTGCACCGACGTACTCGTCGGGAACATCGCACGTGCCGGTTTCCAAGGGCTCGTGCTTCTTGGAGTC
>JACCDL010013831.1_pt1 | contig 11125 bp, 10 predicted proteins | sample 7441931 | NCBI WGS metagenome assembly JACCDL01 (sample SAMN15323437, study PRJNA562643) | freshwater metagenome | isolation source: river surface water | place: USA:Blue River Watershed | collected 2017-08-16 | reverse complement strand
CCTTGAATCCGCGCGCCTGCAGCAATGCTGCGAGGCTTGCCGCCATGAGACCTTTGCCAAGCGAGGAGACCACGCCGCCGGTAATGAAAATGAACCGCGCCATGGGAGTCGGGCCTTAAGCAATGAAAGGGGGAACGAGCAAGCGTTGCTTGCCGCAATCCACAAGTGAAATGGAACAGCCCGCCGAAAAGACGGGCCAGGACTTACGGCTTGGCGGGCGCTTCCGGCGTTCCAGCAGGCGCGGCGGCCGGGCTGGCTGCCGGTGCCGCCAGCGGATCGGCACTGACCGGCGGGCCGGCGGGTGCGACCGTGCGGTTCAGCGAGGTATCGAGACCGCCGCCGGACGAGGTGCTGGCCGCGATCGCAGCAAGGGCAATGCTCAGCACAATGAACAGCGTTGCCAGCACAGCAGTCGCGCGGGTCAGGAAATCCGCTGCCCCGCGTGCCGACATCAGGCCCGCCGGGCTGCCACCAACGCCAAGCCCGCCACCTTCCGACTTCTGCATCAGGATCACGGCGACCAGCAACGCGGCGACAATGGCCTGCACGACGGTAAGGAAGATGAATAGCGACATTAGGCGGCTTTCCGCTGGAGGAACTGTTGCCCGCGCATCTAGGCGCGGCGGGCGCGGGTTGCAAGCTTGGCGCTAGGCCTCGCTGGGATCGGCCGCGGCCAGCACGATCGCCAGAAAGCTGTCCGCCTGCAGGCTTGCCCCGCCAACCAGGGCCCCACCCACCTCATCGGCGGCCAGCAGTTCTGCGGCATTGGTAGCATTGACTGAGCCACCATAGAGAATCGAAATCCCTGCCCCGTCCGTGCCATAGATTGCTTGCAGGCGGGCACGGATCGCGCAGTGAATCGCCTCCACATCGGCCACTGATGGCACTCGTCCGGTCCCGATGGCCCAAACCGGCTCATAAGCCACAGTGACCCGAGCGGCGGCACCCTCACCCACCGGCAAGGACCCGTCAAGTTGGGCGCAGACCACCGCTTCAGCTTGCCCGGCATCGCGCTGGGCCTCAGTTTCACCCACGCAGACGATCACTTCTAGGCCGGCGGTCAGCGCAGCCTCGGCCTTGGCGCGGACCAGTTCGTTGCTTTCGCCATGCAGTGCCCGCCGCTCGCTGTGGCCCAGGATCGTGAACGTGGCACCGGCGTCAGCCAGCATGGCCGCCGAGATATCCCCGGTATAGGCCCCACTGACGGCAGCATGACAATCCTGCCCACCGATGGCCATGGCTTCGGCGTTTTCGGCCATCGACTGGATCAGAGTGAATGGCGGTGCCACGGCTACCCGCACGCTGGGATGGCGCGCCGCGCCGCGATCGATCGCCCGCGCCTCCGCCAGCATGGCCCGCGTGCCATTCATCTTCCAGTTGCCGACGATAAAGGGGCGGTTCGCCATGCCTGAATTCCTGCAATGTAATTGAGCCCGGGGGTTGCCCCCATTGGTAACCTTGCGCCTAGGCCAGCGGTGCCACCCTTGTCAAAACAGTCTGTGGATCAGGGCGTCGGATTGTCCGGTCAGTGACCAAGCAGCATTGCCCGAGCGCGAATTGGTGCCTAAAGCCGCGCCAGCGTCCACTTTGGGCGATCCTTTTTGTTCCTGGCGAGTTGGCATGCTGCAGTTTTTCCGCAAATCCCTTGGATCCAAGTTCGGTGCAGGCCTTGGGCTGAGTTTCATCTTGATCCTCGGCCTGGCTTTCGCCGCAGGTGACATCGCTGGAAACAACAGCTTTGTGGGCGTGAGCAGAGATCGCGCCGCTGTGGTCGGCAAGACCCACGTCGAGAATACCGAAGTCGAGCGGGCGGTGACCCGAACCGTCGAGAATCTGCGGCGCGAGCAACCGACCGTCACGATGAAGCAGTTCATGGCCGAGGGCGGGTTCGAACAGGTCTTGCGGAATGTCATTGACCTGAACGTGATCAACGAATTCGGCCGCAAGCATGGGCTCTATGTTGGCAACCGGCTAATCGACAGCGAGATTGCCAAGATACCGGATGTCCAAGGTCCCGATGGCAAGGTAAGCGATCAGCTTTACAAGGCGTTCCTCCAGCAGCGTGGCCTGAACGATACGCAATTGCGGCGCGAGCTGGGCAATTCGTTGATGGCGCGTCAAATGCTGGCCAATGCAGATTTGGGCGTCGCAGTTCCTGGCACCCTGGTCCAGCGCTTTGCTGCTGTCGTGACTGAACGTCGGACAGGCCAAATCGGATTGCTACCCTCTACAGCCTTCGTATCGAAGACCCTGCCCAGCGATAGCGAGCTTGGCACCTGGTATGCCGCCAACCAAGCGGCCTTCATTCGTCCCGAACGCCGGGTGATCCGCTACGCCACTTTCAGCGATGCAGTCCTCAAAACCGTTCCTGCTCCGACTGAGGCTGAAATCACTGCTGCCTACAACGCGAACAAGGCTCGGTTCGAAGCGAGCGAAAGCCGCAAGGTCAGCCAGCTGGTGCTGCCAACCGAAGCCGCTGCCAAGGCGGCGCTGGCCGAAACCGCCGGTAAGTCGCTCGAAGCCGTGGCCGCTGCCAAGGGGCTGACTGTGGCCAGCCTTGCGTCGCTGGGAAAGTCCGCGCTTGCGATCCAGACGTCCCAATCTGCGGCCAATGCCGCATTTTCGGCGCCCAAGGGCAAGGTGCTGGGTCCGATCAAGGTACCGCTTGGCTGGGTTCTGCTGCGGGTCGATGCGGTCGAGGGTAAGGCCGGCAAGACAATCGATCAGGCGCGAGCTGAACTCTTGCCCGACCTGATCGAGCAAAAGCGCCGTGCAGCACTGACCGACTTCTCGGCACGGATCGAGGAAGAGTTCGACAACGGATCGACCCTCACGGACATTGCCAAGGAACTGGGCTTGACCCTGACCGAAACTGCGCCCTTGCTCAAAGACGGACAGGTGTTCGGTCAGGAAGGCAAGACCGCACCGGCTGAACTGGCACGCGTGATCTCCACCGGCTTCTCGATGGAAGGTGAAGGTCAGCCGCAATTGGCGGAAGTGGTGCCGGGCAAGCAGTTTGTTGTTTTTGACGTCGCCCAGATCATGCCATCGGCCGCTCCGCCCTTGGCCGAGGTCAAGCAGCAGGCGATCACCGAGTATCAGCTCGAAAAGGGTGCCGCTGCCGCCCGTGCCGCAGCGCTGAAGATTGAACAGATGGTCAAGCAGGGAACTGATCTTGGCGCGGCCCTCGCCTCGCTCCGCCTGCCGCTGCCGCCGGTTGACCAGGTCAACCTGCCGCGTGAGCAGGTCCAGCAGATGGGACAGCAGACGCCGCCGCCGGTGGCCTTGCTGTTCAGCCTCGCCAAGGGGCAGGTCAAGCTGCTGGGTGCGCCGCGCAACCGTGGCTGGTATGTGGTCAAGGTAACCGACGTGATCCCGGGCAAGGTTGCCCCGAATGATCCACGTCTGCCGCAGTTCCAGCAGACCATGGCCCGCGTCACCGCACAGGAATATTCGGCGCAATTGCGCGCCGCCATGCGCATCGACGTGGGTGTGAAGCGCAACGACACCGCGATCAACGCGCTCAAGACCCGTCTGTCCGGCGGCAACTGAGCAGACTAGGCCGTGCCCGGGCTTCATAACCGCGATGTCGCGCTGGCCGCACTGGCGGTTGGCAAGCCCGCGCTGGTCTGGCAGCGTCTGATTGCCGATACCGAAACGCCGGTCGGCGCGGCGGTCAAGCTGATCGAGGCCGGTCGCGGCGATTTCCTGCTCGAATCCGTTCAGGGCGGTGAAGTGCGCGGGCGGTACAGCCTGCTTGGGCTCGATCCCGACCTGGTCTTTCGCGCTACCGGCGCCGGCTGCGAGATCAACCGCACCTGGCGACATAACCGCTATGGCTTTGAGCCTCTGCCGGGCGACAGCCTTTCCGAACTGCGTGCCCTGGTCGAAGCCTGCAAAATCGACGTGCCCCAGCCGCTGCCGTCGGCGCTGGCCTGCCTGGTCGGTTATTTCGGCTATGAAACCTATGGCCTGATCGAGAAGCTGCCGCGCCCGGCTCCCAATGCGCTCGGCTTGCCAGACATGCTGTTTGTGCGGCCCACCCTGTTACTGGTGTTCGACCGGCTTAGCGACGAACTGTTCGCCATTGCCCCGGTCTGGCCGGGCGAAGGCGCGCCAGAGCGAATGGTGGAGCTGGCCGGGGAGCGCATCGAAGCGGCCCTCGCCCGGCTTGCCGCTCCGCCGCCTGTTGCCGCGCGCACCGCAGACTTGCCCGAGCCTGCATTGCAACCGGTCCTGGCACGCGAAGAATATGCCGGCATGGTGCTGAAGGCGAAGGACTACATTGCCGCCGGCGATATCTTCCAGGTCGTCCTGGCCCAGCGCTTCACGACGCCCTTCGCGCTCCCCGCGCTCGACCTTTACCGCGCGCTACGGCGGATCAATCCCTCGCCGTTCCTCTATTTCCTCGACCTTCCGGGCTTCGCGCTTACCGGATCGAGCCCGGAAATCCTCGTCCGTGTCCGCGATGGCGAAGTGACGATCCGGCCGATCGCCGGCACCCGTCCGCGCGGCAAGACCCCGGAAGAAGACCGCGAAAACGAAATCAGCCTGCTGGCCGATCCCAAAGAGCGGGCCGAGCACCTGATGCTGCTCGATCTTGGCCGCAACGATGTGGGCCGCGTTGCCGAAGCCGGGACCGTGCGGGTCACCGAAAGCTACACGGTCGAACGCTACAGCCACGTGATGCACATCGTCTCGAACGTGGTCGGCAAACTCGACAGTGCCAACCACGATGCAATCGACGCCATGTTTGCGGGCTTTCCCGCCGGGACGGTCAGCGGCGCGCCCAAGGTCCGCGCTTGCGAGATCATCGCCGAGTTGGAGCCTGAAACCCGCGGCGCCTATGCCGGTGGCGTGGGATATTTCTCGCCCGACGGTAGCCTCGATTCGTGCATCGTCCTGCGCACCGGGGTGGTCAAGGACGGCACGCTGCACGTCCAGGCCGGGGCCGGGATCGTGGCCGACAGCAATCCGGACTATGAGCAGCGCGAATGCGAGGCCAAGGCCGGTGCCCTGATCGCCGCGGCGCGCGAAGCGGTGCGGGTAGCCGCGGAACCGGATTACGGCCAGTAGGCCGGGTTGACCCAGAGCGCTGCTCGGCTAGCTTGGGGTCATGCGCAAATTCATCCTGCCCCTGCTCGCCCTGATCGCCACGCCGCTCCACGCGGAAGACTGGCGTGCCAAATCGACCGAACGCGATGTTGTCCTGAAGGACTTCGCCTTTGCCGAGGGCGGCAAGATGGACGTCAAGATCCACGTCACCACGCTTGGCACCCCGAAAAAGAACGCGGCCGGGCAGATCGAAAACGCGGTGATGGTGCTTCACGGCACTGGCGGCAGCGGCCACCAGTTCTTCCGCCCGCAATTTGCTGACGAACTTTATGGCCCGGGCCAGCCGCTCGACATCACCAAGTACTATGTGATCCTGCCGGACAATATCGGCCACGGCAAAAGCTCCAAGCCCAGCGACGGCATGAAGATGGCCTTCCCGCGCTACAATTACGCCGACATGGTCGCCAGCCAGCAACGCATGCTGACCGAAGGCCTGGGCGTGAAAAAGCTCAAGCTGATCCTGGGCACTTCGATGGGCTGCATGCACGCCTTTGTCTGGGGCACCACCCGCCCCGGCTTTGCCGAGCGGCTCGCCCCCTTTGCCTGCAACGCGATGGAGATCGCCGGGCGCAACCGGATGTGGCGCCAGATGTCGATCGACGCGATCAAGGCCGATCCGCTGTGGAATGATGGCAATTACACCGCGGCTCCCGAAAGCGGCCTGCGCACCGCGCGCTATATCTCGATGATCGCGGGTGCCAATGCCTTGGCGCTGCAGACCGAATACCCGACCCGCGAAAAGGCCGAGGCCGCGCTGCGCAGCGGCTATGCCGCCCGCGCCACCGGCGATGCCGATGCTAATGACCAGATCTACCAGCTGGACAGCTCGCGCGATTACAATCCTGCGCCGGACCTCGCGAAGATCACTGTCCCGGTGCTCTGGATCAACAGTTCGGACGATTTCATCAACCCGCCAGAAATCGGCATGGCCCAGCAGCACGTCAAACTAATGCCCAAGGCGCGCTTCATCCTGTTCCCCTTCAGCCCAGAGACCAAGGGCCATGGCACCCACACCTGGGCCAAGTTCTGGAAGGCCGATCTCGCGAAACTGCTGACGGAATGAGCATTGCTGCGACTGCCAGCCGCCGGACACTCTATCCGCCGGTAGAGCCCTTCGCCAGCGGGATGCTCGACGTTGGTGACGGGCACAGCATCTATTGGGAACGCTGCGGCACACCCGGCGGCAAGCCAGCCGTGTTCCTGCACGGCGGGCCGGGTAGCGGCTGCGGCGCCAAGCATCGGCAACAGTTCGATCCCGCGCTGTATGACGTCCTGCTGTTCGATCAGCGCGGCTGCGGCCGCTCCACCCCGTTCGCCGGCCTTGAGGCCAATACGACCTGGCATCTGGTTGCCGATATCGAGGCCCTGCGCGAACTGGCTGGGCATGAACGGTGGATGGTCTTTGGTGGGTCCTGGGGTTCCACGCTCTCGCTCGCCTATGCCCAAACCCATCCCGAGCGGGTGACCGAACTGGTCCTGCGCGGGATCTTTCTGGCCAGCCAGAAAGAGGCAGACTGGCTGTACAAATACGGGGCGAGCGAGCTTTATCCCGAAGCCTGGTCTGAATTTGCAGGTCATATCCCGGCGGAAGAGCGGCACGACCTTGTCGCCGCCTATCACAAGCGGTTGACCAGCGATGATCCATCCGTGCGCCTCGCCGCGGCCAAGGTCTGGTCAATGTGGGAAGGCGTCACGGTCACCCTCTTGCCCGATCCAGACATGCTGGCGGACTTTACCGCCGACGATCACGCTGTTGCCGTGGCCCGGATAGAGAACCACTACTTCAGCCATGATTGCTGGCTGGAACCCGACCAGTTGCTGAAGGGCGCCCACCGCTTGCGCGGAATTCCCGGCGTGATCGTGCAAGGCCGACATGACTGCTGCACGCCGCCAGCTGCGGCCTGGGCGCTCAAGCAGGCTTGGCCCGAAGTTGAGCTGCAGATCGTCCCCGACGGCGGCCACCTATTCACCGAACCGGGCATTACCGACGGCCTGGTTCGGGCAACCGATCGCTTCGCAGGCAAGACTGCGGCTTGATTGCGGTCCGTTAAGGGTTCAAGGCGCCCGGCATGATCCTGGTTATCGACAATTACGACAGCTTCACCTGGAACCTGGTCCATTACCTGATGGAACTGGGTGCCGTGGTTGAGGTCGTGCGCAACGATGCGCTGTCGGCCGGACAGGCGATCAGCAGCGGAGCCGAAGGCTTCCTGATTTCGCCCGGCCCCTGCACACCTAACGAGGCAGGGATCAGCCTGGACTTGGTTGGCGCCTGTGCCGACGCGGGCAAGCCCTTGCTGGGCGTCTGTCTGGGGCACCAGTCAATCGGCCAGTATTTTGGCGGCAAGGTTGTGCGCGGGGGGCTGATGCACGGCAAGACCTCGCAGGTAACGCACGATGGCACCGGGCTCTATGCCGGCCTGCCCTCACCCTTCACCGCAACGCGTTATCACTCGCTGATTGTCGAGGACATTCCGGAGAGCCTGGTCGTCAATTGCCGCTCGGATGATGGCCACGTGATGGGTTTCCGCCACGCCAGCCTGCCGATCCACGGCGTGCAGTTCCACCCGGAAAGCATCGCTACCGAGCACGGCCACGCCATGCTCGCCAATTTCCTCGCGATCTGCGGCATCAAGGCGAAGGAACTGGCGTGAGCCGGTTGTTCCAACATCGTCACCCTGAACTCGTTTCAGGGTCTATTTTGCAAGGCAGGCCAAGGCTTGCGGAGAAACTCGACTGCGCGGCAAGAGCCGTTCCTGCGGTTTTCGGTCAATCGGCTCGATGGATGCTGAAACAAGTTCAGCATGACGACGCGGGGGTAGCTGCGTGAGCCTGTCGCTGGGGGACGCCGAGGCACTGTTCGGGCGGATGCTCGATGGCCAGATGGCCGATGATGAGATTAGCCAAACCCTGATCGAACTCGCCGACCGGGGTGAGACTGCGGCCGAAGTCGCTGGCCTGGTCCGCGCCATGCGCGCGCGGATGACCCGGGTCACCGCACCGCAAGGCGCGATCGACGTCTGCGGCACGGGCGGTGATGGTCAGCACAGCCTGAACGTCTCAACCGCCGTGGCGCTCGTTGTCGCGGCCTGTGGGGTCCCCGTTGCCAAGCACGGCAACCGGGCCGCATCTAGCAAGGCTGGCGGGGCCGACACCCTAGAAGCCCTGGGCCTTAACCTGGCCCGCGCATCGGAACTGGCCGAACAGACCCTGCCGGACCTCGGGATCGCCTTCCTGTTCGCCCAGGCCCACCATCCTGCGCTGGCCCGCGTCGGCCCGATCCGCAAGGCGCTGGGCCGCCGGACGATCTTCAAGCTCTGCGGCCCGCTGGCCAATCCGGCCGGGGTCACGCGCCAACTGGTCGGCGTCGCCCAGCCCGCACTGATCGCGCTTTACAAGGACGCGATGGAATTGCTCGGCACCGAGGCCGCGCTGATCGTCTCCGGAGCCGAAGGGCTGGACGAACTGTCGATCGAAGGCACCAGTTATATGGCTGCGATCGGCCTACCCCCGCTCCCGGCCGCACTGCGGCCCGAAGATGCCGGCCTGTCCAGCCATCCGCTGGAAGACCTGCGCGGCGGCGATGCAGCCTACAACGCCGAGGCCCTGCGCCGCCTGCTGATCGGCGAAGCGGGCGCCTATCGCGACGCCGTCCTGCTCAACAGCGCGGCGGCGCTGGTGGTTGCGGGCCAGGCCGAGGACTGGTTCGAAGGCGTTGAGGAAGCCGCTGAAGCGATCGACAAGGGCCTCGCCAAGGCGCTGCTGGACTGCTGGATCGAGACTGTGAAATGACCGACAAGCTCGCCGAAATTTGCGCCACGAAGCGGGTAGAGGTTGCAGCCCGCAAGCCACAGGGGCTGAACCATTGGCCGGCCGCCACGCCGGTGCGCGGATTTGAGGCAGCCTTGCGGGCCAAGGCGGCTGAGGGCTTTGCCCTGATTGCCGAAATCAAGAAGGCCAGCCCGTCAAAGGGCCTGATCCGCGCCGATTTCGATCCCCCGGCCCATGCCCGCGCCTATCAGGCAGGTGGCGCGGCCTGCCTGTCGGTGCTGACCGATGCCCCCTATTTCCAGGGGCACGAGGATTACCTTATTGCCGCACGCGCTGCTTGCGACCTGCCGGTGATCCGCAAGGACTTCATGGTCGATCCCTGGCAGTGCGCCGAGGCCCGGGCGATGGGCGCCGATGCCATCCTGATTATCGTCGCCGCGCTGGAAGACGCCGCAATGGCAGAGATCGAGGCTGCAGCGCGCGAACAGGGGCTCGACGTGCTGGTCGAAGTGCATGACGAGGACGAGATGGAGCGCGCGCTCAAGCACCTCCGCTCAAAGCTGGTCGGCGTCAACAACCGCAATCTCAAGACCTTCGAAGTCGATCTCGGCACGACCGAGCGGCTGGCGGCGATGGTCCCGGCCGACGTGCTGCTGGTCTGCGAAAGCGGCATCGGCAGCCACGCCGATTGCCAGCGGATGGCGCGCAGCAACGTCCGCACCTTCCTGGTCGGAGAAAGCCTGATGCGTCAGGCAGATGTCGAAGCCGCCACCCGCGCAATGCTCTTCGGATAGGCTGGCCCTGCGCCGCGCTTTCTGACAAGACAGCGGCATGACCAAGCTCACCCATCTCGACGAAGCGGGCAACGCCGCGATGGTCGACGTTTCGGCCAAGCCCGCCACTGAACGCGAGGCCATTGCCGAAGGCCGCATCACCATGTCGGCCGAGGCGCTGGAGGCGATCCGCGACGGCGCGGTGAAAAAGGGCGATGTGCTGGCCACGGCGCGGATCGCCGGGATCATGGCCGCGAAGAAGACCAGCGAACTGATCCCGCTGTGCCATCCGCTGATGCTGTCCAAAGTCGCGGTTGATTTCAGCTTCGAAGGCAATTCTCTCCGGGTCACAGGCATGGCGCGCCTCACCGGCCAGACCGGCGTGGCAATGGAAGCTCTTACAGCTACTTCCATCGCGCTCCTGACAATTTACGACATGGCCAAGGCGCTCGACAAGGGCATGGTGATTGGCGGTGTGCGCCTTCTCGAAAAGCGCGGCGGCAAGTCGGTCGATTGGCGGGCCGCAGACTGATGCGCGCGCCGCTGCCGCTGGAAGAGGCGCAGGCCCGGCTGCTGGCCCTCGCCAATGCCTTGCCGCTTGAGCGGGTCGACCCGCCCTCGGCACTGGGGCGCTGGCTGGCCGAACCCTTGATCGCTGCGCGGACACAGCCGGCCTGCGATCTTTCGAGCATGGACGGCTATGCCGTGGCCGAGAATGATCTTGCCGGTCCCTGGCGCGTTATTGGCGAAAGCGCAGCCGGCCGTCCCTTTGTCGGCTTCGTCTCGCCCGGTGATGCCGTTCGAATCTCGACCGGCGCCGTCCTGCCCGACGGTGCCGGTGCGGTGGTGGTGCAGGAAGATGTCACCCGCTCGGATGACCGCGTCATCCTCTCTGGCAAGGGCCCGGCCCGGCCGGACCTGTACATCCGCCGCGCTGGGTCTGACTTTGCCGAAGGCAAGGTGCTGGCAGACTTGGGCACCCGGCTGGGGCCCGCCCATGTCGCGCTCGCGCTCGCAGCCGGGCATCGCCATGTTGCCGTCCACCGCATTCCGCGCCTGGCCATTATCGATAGCGGTGATGAGCTGGCACCCGACCCGGCTGATTGCGCCGCGCATCAGGTCCCGGCCAGCAATGGTGCGATGCTCGCTGCGCTGGCCGCCAGTCTGCCGTGCAGCGTGACCAGGCATGGACCGGTGCCGGACCAGCTGGACGCGCTGGTTGCCGCGCTCGACGCTTCAGGCTCGGCCGACCTGATCGTCACCAGCGGCGGCGCATCGGTTGGCGATCATGACTTGATCATCCCCGCTCTTCGGGAATGGGGCGCGGAGCTAGAATTCTGGAAGGTGGCGATCAAGCCCGGCAAGCCCTTCGTGTTCGGCACGCTGGCCGGCAAGTTTCTGTTCGGACTGCCGGGCAATCCCGTGTCGGCCTTCGTGACGTTTCTGCTGCTGGTGCGACCGGCGCT
>JACCDL011150426.1_pt1 | contig 11127 bp, 7 predicted proteins | sample 7441931 | NCBI WGS metagenome assembly JACCDL01 (sample SAMN15323437, study PRJNA562643) | freshwater metagenome | isolation source: river surface water | place: USA:Blue River Watershed | collected 2017-08-16 | reverse complement strand
GCTGATTAAGACCGCCCAGCCATAGGCTTTGACTTTGGCTGTTGGCGCTACCCGGCTGGCGATCAGGTAAGCCCAGCCACCAATTCCACCGATCCAAACTAGGCCCATCAAGGCCGATGGCAGCCTGGCCCCATAGGACGAAAACCCGGTAATCGAGAACGCCGCCATCTGCAGCCAGTGAATCAAGACTGGCTTGTCAAAACGAGGGGCGTCCAACAGCCATGGGGAAATCCAATCTCCGCGAGCCATCATTTCTCGTGTTGCTTCGGAGAAGGCGCCTTCGTCTAGGTCTGTAAGCGGAGCGGACCCCAGGCTGGCGAATAGCACCAAGCAGGCAATGACCCAAGCCCCCAGGACAAACATGTGATCGGCGAGTTGGGGGCGACCGGAGCTGGCCTGTGTCATCCGCGATCTCCACGGGCCTTGAGCCAGAACCACAGTCCCATCACGCCTTGGATCGTCGCTGTTAGTCCGAACAACACCGAGCCGGCCAGCACCCCTTCCTTAGCGAATCCAAAGGGGGTGATGAAGGCCACGGCGCCTAATTCTCGGGCACCGAACCCACCAAGCGCTGCCGGCAGGATTCCGCTTAGAAAGACCCCTCCGCAAAGGGCTGTGAGCAGCCACCAGGACATGTCGACTTTCACACTTTGAAGGCAGAGCCAGAAGGCGGTTGCAGTCATGACTTGAATTAGGACCGAGATCACCAGCGTCTTCTTCAGAATGAGCAGCGCATTGATGATCTGAATGATCGCTAGGATCCATTTGCCGAATCGTTGTCGATGGTGTTCCACCTCAAATCGATGCAGCCAGCCCATGTGAAGCAGGCGCCCAAGAACTGGCGCCAGAGCGATGACCAACAGCGAGAGCAGGTAAGCCTGTCCCAGTGTAGAGTCAAACCATTCGATAGGACTACCACCACTGCCACTCGCCTCTGGCTGGTTTGCTCGATCTGTACCGGACATCAAAATAGCCACCACCCCGGCCGAAAGGCTCAACCAAGTGAGTCCCCAGAAGCCACTCACTCGGTCTAACAACACGCTCAATACGCTTTGATGCTTTGAGCCTTCAGGTGCCTTTTTTGAGATCGCCAGGCTGCGCCAGGCATCGCCCCCAACAATGCCCCCGGGCAGAATACTGTTGGCGCTGATGCCCTGGGCGTAGGCCGAGAGCAGAAAGCCATAGGGGGCCTGAATCCCTAACTCCCTGGCAACCAATTGCCATCGGTAGACGCAGATGAGGTTGGCGAGTATTGCCGGCACCAGGGCTGCAACAAAGAGTTTTAGATCAGTTTGTTGGAAGGTGGTTAGAAGAGCCTGGGGGTCCATCAGGCTTAACAGCCCCGCCAGCAGGGCCAAGCCCAGCAGCGGCCGCACAAACCTCATGCAAGGTCCTTGGGGTCTCGCAGAATGTACTGACGACGCCCCTTGGGCTCGTGGTAAATCCGAATCAACAACTCACCGATCAGGCCTACCGCCAACAGCTGTGTACCTACCAGGGTCAGCAGCACGCCCAGCATCAGCAAAGGCCGGCCACCGATGTCCGCACCCAGTGCCAATTTCTCAAAGGCCAACCATCCCAGGGTCCCCAACCCAAAGACCAACATCACCATAGCAATACCGCCAAAGGCATGAATGGGGCGATGCAGAAATCGCATGGTGAAGCGAATCCACAGCAGGTCCAGCATGACCCGAATGGTTCGGTCGATGCCGTACTTGGAGACCCCCGCAGACCGCGCGTGATGACGCACGGGAACCTCGACGATCTTGGCGCCCACTTCGGATGCCAAGGCCGGAATAAACCGGTGGAGCTCGCCGTAGAGCCGCAGGTCATGAATCACGCGAGCCCTGTAGGCCTTCAGGGCACAGCCGTAGTCATGCAGTTGCACCTTGGTCACTTTGCTGATCAGGGCGTTGGCCAGCTGGCTGGGGATTTTTCGAGAGACGGTGGCGTCTTGCCGGTCTTTGCGCCAGCCCGAGACCATGTCGACGTCGGGTTGGTCTTTCAGGATCTGAATCAGAGCCGGAATATCCCGCGGATCGTTCTGTAGATCGCCATCCAGGGTCACAATGAACTCGCCTTGGGTGGCGTCGAACCCGGCCTGCAGGGCCGTGGATTGACCGTAGTTTCGGATCAGGTACAGACACTTCAGCCAGGGGGTCTTGGCCTGCCAGTCGCGCAGCAAAACCCGCGAACCGTCTGTGGAGCCATCGTCTACCAGGATCAGCTCAAAACTGAGCCCTGGGGGTAAAAGCGCCTCGCCCACCGCCTGAATCAGGCGGGGGATGGTCTCCACCTCGTTGTAGATCGGGATGACAACGGAGATGTCTGGCGAGATAGAGGAGGGGCTGGCAGTCATGCCACCCATTCTACTGGGCTGTGATCCAGCTCGCCCGCACGCCCAGATCGGACTTGCCCTCTAGGCGAATGGCATCTAGCTCCGCCAGTTCCCCCGACTGGTCTACACCGATCTGCCTCGTCTGAATTAGGAGCACCGGCAGTTGAGCGTCTGCTCCCCCTTGTTTCGCCAACAGAGCCAGGTCTCGTTGCAGCTGCCAGTGGTTGTCTCTCAGGACGGTGGGGTTGAAGGCATAGACCTGCGCCTTCGGCAGATAGGCGGCCAGATTCGCCAGCAGCTTGCGGTCATCCGAGGCCAGAATGGGCATGGGATTCAGCTTGGCGATGACCATGGCCGCCTCTTTGTAGCCGGTAAGCCGAACAAATGGGTCACTAGCCCTTTGGCCCGAAAACCCCATCTCCTTTACCAACCAGGGTGAGGCCAGCAGCGCCACTGATGCCACCAGGTTGATCAGCAGGCTGCCCCACAGACCACTCGCTGCAGACTTTGGCAATCGTGCCCCGCGGCTGGCGCTATTGGCCAGCCACCAGGCGGCTACTACTAGGCTCATGCCCACCAGGGAGGGCGAGGCCCAGTTGGCGTGGGCTCTGCTGAGCGCGCTCTGGGTCATGACCACCACCAGCATGGGCCAGGTGAAGGCCAGCAGCAGGGTGATGGCTTGGGACGTTTCGGGCTCAAATGGACTGCGGTGCAAGACGCTGCGCCCCAGTCTGCGCAGGCTACCCCATAGAAACATGCCAATGACCAGTGGGCTGAACGTTAACCATTGGGCGGTAAAGAAGTTCCAGAGCCCCGCCAGGTTCAGACCCCTGTCCTGGCCTATGGTGATGTCTGCGTGGTGGACAATGGTTGGCCAGCCCCATTGGGCGTTCCAGGCCAGGTTGGGGCTAAAGACCAGCAGGGCAATCAGCCCGCAGAGCCAGGGTCCCGCGGTCAGCAATAAGCGTCTTTGAACCAACACGATCAGGGCCGACACCGCAAAGACCGCCATGGAGTACTTGGTCAGTAGCCCCAGGCCAGCGAAGACCCCGCAGACCGCCCACCAGGCCATCTGGTTTTGGTTGGCCTGCCCCGCCAGGCCGTCCCCCAACGTGAGGCCCCGGCCTAGGTCTTTGCTTGGCCCAATTGCCTTTACGAAGGCCCACAGGCTGGCTGACCACCAAAGCAAAAGCCAGGCGTCGGTCGTAGCGGCCTGACTGTAAAAGGCGGCTAGGGGGGCGAGCAGAAACAACACCGCAGCCCAGACGCCAATCTGCGCTCGATGGAACAAAGCTCGCGCAGTTGCGTAGACAAAAAATGCTGCACCGGCCAGCGCCAGGGGTTGTAGCCAACGCACACAACCCTCGGACCCAAAAAGACCACTACCGGCGCCCGAACCTGGGTCTGGGCAGGCCAGGGTGGCCGCGGATAGTGCCCAGGCGACAAACGGTGGCTTGGAGTAGTAACCAAGCTGCAATTCGCGAGACCAGACCAGGTACTGGGCCTCGTCGACCGACAGGGGAACCGGCCAGAGCCAGGCCATGACCACTCGAGCGAGCACCAAGCCGACCAACCCCAGTACTAGGGCGGCTAGAACGCGAGATTTCACGGAAAAGCTGTCGGCAAGCATGGCTCCATGATACGGATGTTGGCCAGGCCCAATTGATGAGAAAATCCAACCATGTCATCAGCCCCCCAGTTCGTCCATCTGCGTCTGCACTCGGAGTTTTCGATTGTCGATGGCATCACCCGGCTGGACGATGCGGTGATCAAGGCCAAGGCCGATGGCCAGACTGCGCTGGGTTTAACGGATCTGGGCAACACCTTTGGCTTTGTAAAGTTTTACAAGGCCGCCCGCGGCAGGGGTGTGAAGCCGATCCTGGGGGCAGATGTCTTCATCACCAACGCAGCCGATCGCGACAGCCCTTTTCGGGCCTTGCTGCTGATCCAAAACGACCGTGGCTACCAAAACCTGTGTGAGCTGATATCCAAGGCCTGGCTTACCAATGTGTACCGGGATCGGGGTGAGATCGACTTTGGTTGGCTACCTGAGTTTGCAGAGGGCTTGATTTGCCTGTCGGGTGCTCGACAGGGGGAGATCGGTCAGGCGCTGCTCAAGCAGACCGACCAGGGCTTAGAAGAAGCTTTGCAGGCAGCCGGTCGTTATCAACAGGTTTTCAAAGACCGTTTTTTCATTGAACTGCAGCGTGCCGGGTTGCCTGGTGAGGACGTCTATGTGCGTTCAGCCCTTCGGGTTGCGGCCGAAAAAAAGACTCCGGTTGTGGCGACTCACCCTATTCAGTTCTTGGACAAGGAAGATTTTCAGTCCCACGAGGCACGGGTCTGTATTGCTGGTGGCGAGACCCTGGGTAACCCGCGCCGTCGTCGCGACTTCACCGACCAGCAATACCTGGCTGGTCAGGCTGAGATGGCCGAGCGTTTTGCCGACATTCCTCAGGCCTTAGCCAACAGCGTGGCGATTGCTGCCAAGTGCAACTTGTCTCTGCAGTTGGGCAAGCCTCAGCTGCCCGATTTCCCAACCCCTCATGGCGAGAGCCTGGAGGACTTCCTGCGAGTCTCCTCGAAAGAAGGCCTGGAAAGACGCCTGAGCGTGCTCTATCCAGACCCAACCTTGCGGGACGAACGCAGACCGGCCTACCAGGCCCGACTCGACCTAGAGTGCGAGACCATTATTCAGATGGGCTTCCCTGGCTACTTCTTGATCGTGGCGGATTTCATCAACTGGGCCAAGAACAACGGCGTGCCTGTTGGGCCTGGCCGAGGCTCTGGCGCAGGCTCTTTGGTGGCCTATAGCCTGGGCATTACCGATTTAGATCCGCTGCCGTATGCCCTGCTGTTTGAGCGTTTCCTGAATCCGGAGCGGGTCAGCATGCCCGACTTTGACATCGACTTCTGTCAGGAGAAGCGGCAGCTGGTGATCGACTATGTGCGGTCCAAGTATGGTCGTCAGGCGGTCAGCCAGATTGTGACCTTCGGCACCATGGCCTCCCGCGCGGTGATCCGTGATGCGGGCCGGGTGCTGGAGCTGCCCTACAACTTCTGCGATCAGCTCTCCAAGCTCATTCCCGTGGTTCAGAATAAGCCACTCTCGTTGAAGGAGGCCCGAGAAAAAGAACCCATCCTGGCCGAGCGTGAGAAAAAAGAAGACGAGGTTCGTGAGCTTTTGGCCCTGGCCGAGCCGCTGGAAGATCTGACTCGTAACGTGGGGATGCACGCGGGTGGCGTGCTGATTGCCCCGGGCAAGATCACCGACTTTTGCCCGCTTTATCAAGCTCCATGTGCCACGGGTGAAGAGGGCGTGGTCAGCATGTACGACAAGGATGACGTCGAGGCGGTTGGCCTGGTCAAGTTCGACTTCCTGGGACTTCGCAACCTAACGATCATTCAGCTGGCCGTCGACACGATCAACCGTCTTTATCCAGATCGTCCTCTCAAACTTGAAGATTTGAATGGCTTCGATGATCCGGCGGCCTATCAGGTACTCAAGCAGGCCAACACCACAGCGATATTCCAGGTGGAAAGCCAGGGTATGAAGCGCTACCTGCTCAAGCTGCAGCCAGACAGTTTTGAGGACATCATCGCCATGCTGGCCCTGTATCGACCGGGCCCACTGAACTCCGGCATGGTGGATGACTTCATCCTGCGTAAGCAGGGGCAGCAGCGCATCAACTATTTTCATGACGACCTGAGGGACTGCCTGACCCCCACCTATGGGGTGATCGTCTACCAGGAGCAGGTCATGCAGATCGCCCAGATCATGGCTGGCTACACCTTGGGAGGTGCAGACTTATTGCGCCGGGCCATGGGCAAGAAAAAGCCAGAAGAGATGGCCCAGCAGCGATCGATCTTTCTAGAGGGCGCCAAGGCCAAGGGCCATCCGGAAAAGCTTGCTAGTGAACTATTTGATTTGATGGAGAAGTTTGCTGAGTATGGCTTTAACAAAAGCCATACGGCAGCCTATGCAGTCATCACTTATCAGACGGCCTGGCTCAAGGCACACTTCCCAGCGGAGTTCCTGGCGGCCACCATGAGCTCGGACATGGACGACACCGACAAGGTGGCGTTTTTGGTTGCGGATGCCAAGGCGAATGGCCTTGGTGTGCTGCCCCCCAGCATCAACGCCAGCGGTTACCGGTTTGAACCGGTGCTTGGGGTGGATGAGCAAGGTCAGCTTCTGGGTAGAGATTCGGCGCCACAGACCCGCGCAAGGGCCATTCGGTATGGTCTGGGTGCGGTCCGGGGGGTCGGTGAGTCCGCTGTGCTGAGCATCTTGAAAGCTCGGGAAGGCGGCCCATTTAAAGACCTCTTTGACCTCTGTTCCCGGGTGGACCGCAGGCTGGTGAACAAGCGGGCCATGGAAGCGTTGGTCAAGAGTGGGGCATTTGACGAGACCCACCCAGATGGCAAAGCCGGTCGGGCTCAATTGGTGGCGGCAATCGATCTGGCAGTCCGTATGGCCGAAGACGCCGCCGCCAATGCAGATCAGGTTGGGCTCTTTGGGGACGATGCGGGAGCGGGCTCGGCTGGGTTGGCTGCAACTCTGCCGGTCGTCCCGTCCTACTCCGCTCGAGACACTCTGTTAGAAGAGAAGCTAGCGCTGGGCTACTGCTTTTCTGGTTCGTTGTTTGACAACGTCGCTCAGGAGGCTCGCCGATTCGCGGCCATTCCACTGGGGCGGGCGATGCCCACCAAGGATCCTATTTGGATTGCTGGTGTAGTGACGAACAGTCGGGCCCAAATGACCCGACGAGGGATGATGCGGGTGATCGAGCTGGATGATGGCTCCGGTCGAATGGAAATAACCGTTTTCAATGAGCTCTATGACGCCCGAAAGCATGTCTTGAAAGTCGACGATGTCCTGATCATCAGCGCCAAGATCGACAACGACGAGTACTCGGGAGGCTTAAGAGGCAGCGCCATGGAGATTCTGACGCTGGCTGAGGCACGGGGGCGACATGCCCGGGCCATCCGCTTGGCTTTACCGGCAGACCATGCAGCCGAGGCTTTTATTGCCGAGCTCAGGAAATTGGTGAGTCAGGCCAAAGCGGCATCCTCAACTGGAAACCCGGTAAACCATGACCAAAAAACTGGCTGTCCGATCGTGCTGAAGGTTCAACAGGGACAACAGGTCTGTGAGGTGAAACTGGGCCCTGTTTATGCCCTAGAGCCCAGCGACCAATCTTTGTCCAAACTCCAGTCTGTCTTTGGCGATGGCAGTGTCTCGGTCGTCTACGAGTGAGTATGACCAGACCGGACTTCGAGCGAATTTTGATTGTCGCCACTCGGCAGATTGGGGACGTGTTGTGCACCACCCCACTGATGCACAGGGCTCGGGAGCTCTGGCCCCATGCGGTTATTGATGTCTTGGGTTACGAGAAGACCATGGGCATGCTGCCTGGTAATCCTGACATCAACGAGGTGATTGAATCGCCGGAGCACCCAAAATGGCCTGAATACGAGCGACTGATCAAACGCATTTTCCGAAAATACGATCTAGCAATCGTTACTCAGCCCAGTGACCGAGCCCATATTTACGGGTTGCTGGCTGCGCCAGCGCGCGTTGGAATCGTCCCAACCAGCAAATCTCACAACTGGTGGAAGAAGTTGCTTTGCCTTTATACCGTTGAATTGGATTACTGGAAACAGCATGTGGTGATTGAACGCCTGCGATTGTTAGATAAGTTCTGTTGCGAGATAGACCCAGATATCCCGGTCAGCCAGCGATCACACGCGTCGCTTGTCCCGCCCTCTGCCGAGCCACTTCCTCAAGACCTCATAGACTTTGTAGGCTCCGCCCCAACTGTCGCGATTCACGCTACTCCCATGTGGAAATTCAAGCGCTGGCCTGTTCAAAACTGGGCCGAGTTGATCTCTGCCTTGGTGATGGACGGTAAAAGAGTCGTGCTGACTGGCTCCCCGAGCCAGCAAGACAGGGAGCTAAATGCCCAAATACGATCGAGAGTCGCTCAAGAGTTTCCAAACGTCCCACTTTCTCAGGTGAGAGATTGCGCGGGGCAACTGACGCTGGGGCAGACGACTGCTTTGCTCAAACTAGCGCAATTCTATATTGGGGTAGACACGTCCATCACTCACTTGGCTGCTGCGTGCGGCACACAAACCATTGCTTTATTTGGTGCGACTGCACCGCCTAATTTCGGTCCGTGGCCTAAAGATGTCGTAGTTCCATCAGGCGCACAAACAGTGTGGACGCTTCGAGGAGAGGAACATACAGATGGGGTTCGCACTCAAATGACAGGAAATGTTCGGATTATTCAGGGACCCGGGGAGTGTGTTCCCTGCCGAAAGGCGGGCTGTTTGGATAAGTTTGAGAGTCACAGCGAATGCCTTGAGCAATTACCATCAAGTGCTGTCGTCTCCGCGTTTCAGAACGATTAAAAGATTGGAACTGAGGAGCCCGGAGGGCTGGGGGCGAAAGACCAGTCGAATAATTTTTTCTATTGTGCGAGCCACTGCCATGCGGAGCAGATTTTTGATCGAGTAGACCGGTTTGGCGAACGAGATCGGCGTTACGTCCCAGCCACCATGGATGATCCGAAGGGGCCGGGCTTCCTGCAGCCAGAGTTCGACTTTCGGGACTGTAACAACGGTTACGTGAGTTACATCCCCGTGCTGATTAGACAAGCCAAGCGGACTGTGGCCATTTGGGCTTCGGAGAATCACAATACCTCCTGGCGCTAGTAGCCTCTCCAAAACACTAAAAATATATGGAATCTCTGATTGATCGATGTGTTCTAAAACATCCATTAGGAGAATGCAGTCAAAGCTATTCGAGTCTGCTTCTCCAAGGCTCTTGTAACACTTGATGCCATGACGGCTTGCGCGGTCGACCAGGACTTTGTTCGTCTCAATCCCGCAGACTGTTCTTCCAGTGGAGCGCATGTAACCAAGCAACCCACCATTCCCGAATCCGACCTCTAGAACTTCGGCGTTGCGAGGAATCTGAAATTTTCGAACAAGGGTGGAGAAGTATATTGCTTCACGATCTGAATATTTCAAAAATTCAGACTCGGGCCACTGCTTCCAGTCTTCATAAGTCATTTTGTCGTTTCGCCAGCGCTTGAATTGGTTGTTCTATGTAACGGAAAATCAAGTAAGCAAGAAATGCAGTAAGGGTTACGTAGATCGCAAGCAGACCGGCGGGGTTCAAGTCATGAAACTTGGTCGAGCCGCCCACCAGCAATACGATGATCAATTGCACCGGGAAGTGGACCAGATAAACCGGATAGCTCAACCTCCCCAACCAAGTCGAAACAAAACCTGCTATCCGATTGGTCGTCCAGCAGGAGATTAACTTACCCCCGAAGACGATCAGTAGGCTAGATACCAACAGGAGCATGAACAGCCCTCGTAATCCGTGCGTTGTCAGATGCACCCCCACGCCAGACAAAACCAAAATGCCCCAGAAAAGCGCTTGTTGAGTTCGCGTTGGTTTGAGTTTTACAAACCTAGAGTTTTGAACCAACACACCCATTGCGAAGTAGCACAGACACTCCGATATTACGCCCCCAATTCCGGAGGACTTCATAATTAAGCTCAATAGGAAAACATACCACCACTTGCTCATATCAAAACGCAAAGTAAGTAGGAAAAAAAACAAATAAATCGGTATTTCTGTTGACACCGACCAGAATGGGCCATTAAAGCTGTAGCCCCTCTCCAGGCCCCATGCGCTGGCTCCTAGGATATTGAGAAGAAAGTGGTAAATGTCGTTGTTAGCGTAAACAAAAGATCGTCCATAGTGGTGCTCAACAGTTGATTGCAGACCCGCTACTAGGATTAAAGAAAGGTAATGAACAGGCCCAATTCGCCGCAGACGTTGCATAGCAAATTGACCCAATGTGAGTGAGCCGGTGACAATCTCGTCTCTATACCGATAAGCGAAAATAAAGCCCGACAAAGCCCAAAAAAACTCTACGCCATAATGACCATATTGGTACGCTGGCCACAATATATTGTCCAATGGAAAGCGGTTGGAGGGATCCGCAAAAACGCCTGAAATGGGGCTTGAACTGGCATAAAAATGCTGGAAGTGCCACACAACTACAGCAAACGCAAAGCAGCCTCTCAGAAACTCCAAGCCAAGCAACTTTGAGTGGTCTTGGGTGCTGTCTCGATGGCTGTTGTGGCTCAAGGTTTGGATGTAAGTGTGGGAAAATGAAGCGATGAAAGTCTCCATGTTCACATTTATTCGGAATGGCGCCAAGTTGGGCTATCCGTTCTTGGAGAGTATTCGTTCTGCACTACCCTTGGCTGACGAATACATTGTTGCGCTTGGCCCATCCGACCCGGAAGAACAAGATCAGACTCGCCAGTTGTTGTTATCGCTTAAAGAACCGAAGTTGAGGCTCATTGAGTGTGTTTGGAATGAAGGCATGCGAGTGGCAGGCTTTGTATACGGGCAGCAGAAAATGTTGGCCCAGAGCCAATGCAACGGCGACTGGGCTTTTTACCTTGAGGCCGACGAGGTGCTTCATGAGAACGATTTGGATAAGATTTATTCGAGCATGCAGCGGCATTTGACGCAACCCTCCGTGGAGGCTTTGGTTTTTGACTACATTCATTTTTTTGGGTCTAAACACTGGCAGGCCATATCACCTGGGTGGTACCGACGTGCACCACGGATCATTCGAAACACCATTCGTACGGTAGCTTGTGACGGACTTTTCTGGGATGTTGTGGTCAACAACCAGGCTCTTCGATGGCCCAGGGCTGCCCTGACCGAAGCCAAGATATACCACTACGGGCAT
>JACCDL011098017.1_pt1 | contig 11127 bp, 7 predicted proteins | sample 7441931 | NCBI WGS metagenome assembly JACCDL01 (sample SAMN15323437, study PRJNA562643) | freshwater metagenome | isolation source: river surface water | place: USA:Blue River Watershed | collected 2017-08-16 | reverse complement strand
TATACCGGCATCCATTAAGGCAGTACCCACATAAGCAAGCATGCGTGCCATACGAACCTCAGAAAATTTAGCTTCTACACCAGCTTTACACGCATAGCGATGCCAGTGTCCAGGAGGCGTATACGACCCGGGGCCATCCGCCCAATAATTTGCAATCGCCGCTTGAGCTCTTGTTTGATTCTTATTAATCGCCTCCAACTCCGCTAATTCCTTCTTGAATTCGGGAGAACCCTCCAAATATGGTATGGCAGGGCGAATCGAAATCATCGTAGCACGATCAAAATTCCACGTTTTTACCGTCCCATAATTAGGTAGCATCGGTGGACGCTTTGGTATTTCTTGACTTTCCCAAGGATTCACAAATCCCAAGGTTTTGGAATTTGCAATTAACGCCGGCACTACCGTTTGATCATTGGAAGCACTCATTCCATCTGTTTTCGCACGCGCCATCACCTGAGCTGCGACCGCTGATCCCAACGATGTTCCAGCCGCCACATCAGACCCCACATTCATGCCCGCCCATAGTCGAACATTCTTCGCTTCAGCTAATTTCCCAGCCAAAAAAGGCCCTTCTCCTGGGAACATGGCCAATAAAATCACATAACTTGCCTGGGCAACGACGGCATCCTCCGATGGATACGCAGGCAACGTACTTACAGGCAATAAAGGTTTTATCGAAGCATCTACCTCATATGGAGCCTTGCGTTTATACTGAAATTTAAATTTCCATGAAGCCACTAAGGCATCGTATTGTGCCACACTTAAATACGCCAATGCACGTGCCGTATAGGGTGGATTCGCAAAAGGGAAACGTGGATCTGCTAATGGATCCGCTGGATTGGGAACCGGGTAAATCCCAGCTGCATTGGCAGCAGGTGGTTGATTGTAGCGAGCAGCTAATTCCCTGCCAATTTCATTCCAACGTAATACTGCACCTGCACCCCAATATTGAATAGCGGTTTTTTGAGCTGGAGTCAACGACGGAATAACAACAGTTTTCAGCGAATCAATCTCCTTTAAATACGCCGCATCCGTAACCAAACGAGGAGCTGCCACGCTAACATCCGAAGAAATAAACGTTTTCCATGCACCCGCACTCACATCCAAATTGGACGGCACATAGGGTCTATCCACCTCTAAATCAAGCTCCTTCGAACAAGAAGTAAGTAAAACAAAAACTAAAAAAGTATATAAAAATCTCATCGAATTAAAGTTTAAATAAGTACAATAGGCCCACCGACAAACTCAACGATTGGCCTACATTTCTGCCATCCACGACGTAGGCAACGCGCGCGTTCACTCCCACATTCTTTGGTTGGTATTTTCCATACACACCCACCGAAGTCATCGTCATATCATTCGTCATGAAGGGCATGTCATTCCGACGAATGTGATCGCCACCCACACATGAAAAGTGTTCCGCAAAAACCTCTAACTGATTATCTTTTTTCAAATAACCTACCCGAAAAGCAGCATCAAACGCATCTGGCACAGCCACTTCGGATGTATTGTAAAAACGATCTCCCGCTAAGTATCCATCCCGATCAGCTTGTACCTTACTACGCATTTGATACGCAATCGAAGAATTAAGATAGATATGCTTCGGTAAATCATATGAGATAATACCCCGCGTAACAAAAGCCTTCGAACCAATGCCAATAGACATGGGCATAAAATCTGGTACATAATTCGAAACAGGAGCACTCACCCCCATGACACCATGTACAGTAAGTCCATGTGCAGAATACCCTTTCGCTTTCAGCCAAAGCGACGCATCTTGAAGACCCTGCTGACCCATCAAATTACCTTGCGATGCATTTGTTCGCACATAAGGTACGGCAGCAATGACATTGAGTTTTTTGGTGATTCCGTAGGCCAACATAGCCATAGCAGATTCTGTGGTAAGCCGACCGATATTTGGATTGTCCCGAAACAATTGATTCTCCCAGTAATTTGTCCATGAGGAATTACTATAAATCAACGCTCCACAACCTAACTTTTTGTTCATATAAATAGCATCATGCGGCATTTGCGCCATAGATGCCTGCCCCATCATTCCGATAAGGCAACATAAAATCAAGATATTTTTCATGCTTAAATTTTAAAATACACGTACGATTTTGAAGGCCTTTAGAGCTTCAAAACAAAAGAGTATCGAAAAAATTAAGCTTGCCTCGGAGGCGCGAAGAAATCAGCTGAGATCGCTGTAGTAGCTAAAACTGGATGAGATGGGGCTAACGAACTAGTCGGCCATTCCATAATATAAAGAACCCATGCAGACGCATGCGCACAATATTCTTTTACTAAGGTGTTAATTAATTTAGACTTAGCAGGCGCCTTTTCAGGTTGGTCCGACATATGCTCATTCACCTGAGCAGCTAAATCCAAGAAACGATCTCGGGCATTTTGATCCGAAACCAATGTAGTAACCAATTTACCATCGATAACCTGCTGGTCCTTCATCTGGTAAAAATTATCTCCCTGTTGAATTTCACCAGAAACTTCGTGCGGAACATCCCAATCCGTTGCATATGGCAATGAAATAGGCATTTCAACAACAATAGTTTCTCCTGGTTTAAATGTATCCGACCCCTGTGCTATAAAACGCAATGCAAATCCACCTGCCTGATACAGGAGAACAAACATTAGCATTATGGAGAGGATTCTTTTCATTTTTACCTGACGAAAATACGCTATTTTTCAATAACAGTTCCCAATTCCTGGGAAATATTTTTCTGAATATCCTTCAATGTGATGAATTCAAGCAATAAATCATTCATATCATTGCGATCTCCCGTGTATTTTTCCATCCGTTCCATCACATCTTGTAACTGCTGATCATTATAGACTTTCCGCAAACGCAAGACATTTTTATACGCCAAATCCTCCAACATCTCATGATCTTCCCTGACCCGAATTTCATGACGGTCCTTCCAAACCGCAGACAATGTATGCTTATCTGAAGAAACATCTATCGCAAATCGCTGAATTTCTTCATTGCCATGATGCAAATAAAACTCAGGTGAAGGCACGCGCTTCGCCGCAAATTCTTGTTGGCATATCCCCAAAATCTCCACAAACAATGGCGTTTGAAATCTTACATCTTCCAACTCATGCAATAAATATTCCATCAAAGTGTGACCAGGAGCTTTTTCCGGATCAACTTCCAAGTGACCAAAATTTACGAGTAAGCGAATGCACTCTGATTCTTGGTAAAAAGCTAGACTCTGAACTTCCGCAGGAGCATCCACTTCGGCGGCAAACAACGCGTTCATATCCACCTCATTTTGCGGGGATATACTTTGCGGCCCAGATCCTGCGGCCCGCTGATTCATTTTCTTCAAATGAATCTTATTCATTTCCGCGAGTAGTACATCTTCTTCCAAACGCATCATTTGAGACGTTTTTTGAATAAATAAACTTCGCTGGATGGCATCTGGTATTTTCGAAATACTTTGTACCATCTCCTTGATAAGTTCCGCCTTTTTGAACGGGTCATCTCCAGCCTCTTTCATGAAGAGATTCGCTTGGAATGAAATCACATCACGCGATTCCTGCTTGACATATTCAATAAATGCCTCACTCCCGATCGAACGGACATACGAATCAGGATCCTGTCCTTCTGGAAAAACAACTAGATTTACTTGCAATCCTTCCTCCAATATTAGATCCATCCCACGTAAGGCGGCCTTAATCCCTGCTGAATCCCCATCATATAAAACGGTTACGTGATTCGTAAACCGCGCAATCAACTTGATTTGCTCAATGGTTAAGGAGGTACCTGAAGAAGCTACGACATTTTTAATGCCCGCCTGATGCAAAGAAATTACATCAGTATATCCTTCCACCAAGTAGCAAATATCTTTTTGACGAATTTCATTCTTCGCTTGGGCGATGCCATAAAGAACGGCCGATTTATGATAAACCTCGGTTTCGGGTGAATTGAGGTATTTTGCTTGGTTCTTTGCATCGGACTTCAGGATCCGCGCACCGAAGGCAATTACTTTTCCCGCTACACTGTGAATCGGAAAAATGACCCGATTCCGGAAACGGTCATAGACTTTTCCTTCTTCATTTTTATTGGTTACCAGGCCAGCCTTCTCGATGATTTCTTGGCTAAATCCCTGTTTTAGTGCCGTCTTTAAGAACACATCCCAGCCTTCCGGGCTATAGCCTAAATCGAATGCTTGAATCGTTGCGTCTGAAAACCCACGTTCCTTAAAATAAGGAAGTGCGATAGAACGTCCTTCCTCGGATTCTGTCAACTGTTTTTTGAAAAATTCTTTGGCGAACTCGAGCATAATCAACAAACTCTCCCGCTCATTTTGACGCATGAGTTGGTCATCCGTCATCTCCTCCTCCTGAATATCGATCCCGTATTTTTTGGCTAAATGCCTTAGTGCCTCGCCATAGCCAAGCCCCTCAATATCCATAATAAAGCGGACGGAATCGCCTGCCTTACCACAACCAAAACACTTGTAGATTCCCTTACTAGGTGAAATGGAAAAAGAAGGTGTTTTCTCGCCATGAAAAGGGCAGCACGCCCAGTAATTGGCACCTTTTTTCTTAATGGTTACATAATCCCCGATCACGTCTGCTACCGCAGCCGTTTGCTTTATTCGCTCGACGGTTTCGGGATCAATGCGCATGTTATAATAATAATCCGGCTAATGTAGCTGATAAATAGGAAGCTAAGGTTCCAGCAATCAATGCCTTAAAACCTAATTTGGCAAGGTCCGAACGTCGCGAAGGAGCTAGTTCTCCAATACCCCCAATCTGGATGGCAACCGATGAAAAATTAGCAAATCCACACAGTGCGAAGCTCGTTATCGCGATGGTCTTCGGATCCAATGTTTCCTTCAACTTCACCATATCTAAATAAGCGACAAACTCGTTAACCACCATTTTCTTACCCATCAACGCTCCAGCCACTTCCACATCTTGCGAAGGAACTCCCATCGCAAAGGCAAATACAGAGAATACTTTTCCTAAGATTAAATTCATCGACAACTCCGGCAAACTGATCAATTGCCCAATTTGACCTAAGCCTAAATCTACTAATGCGATCAACGCAATAAAACCTATCAGCATCGCAATCACATTCAATCCAACTTTCAAACCCTCACTTGCCCCAGCCGCAATCGCATCGACCAAATTCGCATGTGTCTTGATGATATCCATTTTCACCATTCCCTCTGTTTCAGACTTCTCCGTCTCCGGAAACATGATTTTCGAAATCACCAAAGCTCCAGGGGCCGCCATTAAACTTGCTGCCAATAAATAGGCTGCAGGCACACCTAACGATATATAAACAGCCATAACACCTCCCGCAATACAAGCGAAAGAACCCGTCATTGAAGCCATCAACTCAGAGTTTGTCATGTTTTTCAAATAAGGCTTGATCATGATTTGTGCCTCCACTTGACCCACAAAGGTAGACGCCACGTTAGAAAGTGCCTCCGCACCACTAACGCCCATCAACCAGTGTACACCTTTGCCCATGGTCGAAACCACACGCTGCAAAACACCTAAATGATAAAACATATTCACTAAAACCGCGACAAAAATGATGGTAGGAACAACCTTGAAAAAGAAAATATATTCATTCCCTGCTCCAAAGGCCTTTGACATCAAATTACGATCGACCAAAGAACCAAATACAAACGCCGCACCTTTGTCCGCCTGACCTAATAAGGTATTAATGGAATCCCCCAGCCACTGAAATGTCGCCTGACCAACTTCTGTTTTTAAAATAAAAACGGCTAGGCCAACTTGCAGCAAAAGGCCTACGCCCACGGTACGGTAATTGATTGCCTTTCGGTTATTGGACATTAAAAAAGAAACGCCCAAAATCAAGACGATACCTAATAGACCTGTAAATCTTTCCATTTAAACTGTTGTAAGGTTGGTGGTGTAATTTGCAAATGTAATCTCTTCAATCAAATCTTCCTCACTGATTTTATAAAACTCCTGATGAATATTAAATGGCTCATCGCTCGCGACCTTCCAATAATTACCATCTTCTTGCATTTCATATGAGTTCACAGTATCACGAAGATTCCAATCCAAAATCGTTATGGCCATATTTTTGGCCCTTGGATTCACTAATTCAAATAACGACTCAATTCGTCGGTCAAAGCTTCGAACCATCACGTCTGCGGAACCGCCATAAACTTTCGGTTGCCCTGCACAATGAAAATAATAGAGACGTGTATGCTCTAAGTAATTTCCAACAATCGATTTAATGAATATATTTTCAGACAATCCTGCTCGCTGAGGACGAATGCAACAAATTCCACGAATGATTAACAAAACTGGGACACCCGCCTGAGAAGCCTTATACAAAGCCTCCATGGTATCTAAATCTTGCAAGGAGTTAATTTTCCAGCAGATACCCGCTGCTAGGCCTTGCGCATGATTCACGATCTCTTGCTCAATCATTTCTATTAAACGATTGCGCATATCACGCGGTGCGGTAATTAAATGCTCGTAATGCGTAGGCATCGAGTGCCCCGTAATTACATTGAAAAACTCCGAAATATCCTGCGTAATCCGCGAATCCGTGGTCAGCAAACCTAAGTCGGTATATAACTTAGCCGTATCTTCATTGTAATTTCCAGAAGATAAATGCGCATAACTCATGACATGCTGGCCTTCATTCCGAATAACCTGAAGTAATTTAGTATGCGTTTTCAGTCCTGGAATTCCATAAATCACAAAGCAACCCGCCTTCTGCAAACGCGTTGCCTCACGAATGTTATTTTCTTCATCAAAACGCGCCTTCACCTCAAATAATACGGATACGTGCTTTCCTTGTTCCGCAGCACGTAATAATGCATTCGCAATACGTGAATTTTTCGATATGCGGTACAGGGTAATCTTGATAGCTAAGACATTCGGGTCATCAGCAGCTTGCTCCAATAACTGAATGACCGGCTCAAAATTATTGTAGGGGTGGTGAAGTAAAATGTCCCCCCGCTTCATGGTTTCGAAGATGTCGCTGATTTGCACCGACTTCAATCCCAGCGGTGGCACAACAGCAGGGTTGGAAGCTAATTTGGATTTGAAATCTGGGTATTTTAAAATTTGCCAGAAGCACGTAAAATCAAGGATAGATCTTTTGACAAAAATATCTGATTTATCTAAGTTCCAGCGTTTCAGCATCTCCCCTAACAGGAATTCAGAATGCTCAGCCTCCACTTCAACGCGCGTAACGCGCCCTAAGCGGCGATCTTTAATTTTCTTCTTGATCTCATCCACAAAATCAGTTTCCGCGTCTTCATGCTCCACCACATCAAAGTCACCATTCCGTGTAATCCGAAACAAGGAGGTCGATTCTATTTCTACATTCCGGTAAAGAACTTGCAAGTAATGGCGAATGATTTTCTCAATGGACAAAAACAGCACTTTATCATCACGCTCAATGACATAGAAACGAGTTAGGTTTAATGGGATCTGCACAAAAGAAATTTTACGGTCCTTCTCTGCTTTACCTTTGGCATTTTTTTTATCCACAAAACCCACCGTAACGACACCAAAAATGAGGGTTTTGGCCAATAAACTTGGAAAGGTATGTGTATGGTCGAACACCATGGGTGTCAACATCGGATAGATAGTCCGATTGAAATACATCTCTACATCGGCAATTTCTTCTTCCGTTAAATCTTCCAACGAGGCAAGACACAAACCATTTTCAGGGAATAGTGGCAAAATTTCCTCGATAAACATCCGGTGTTTTTCGGCGCTAAATTCTTTAGCTGTTGAGATTAAGGCTTGTTTGAATGGCGTTTCACGTAAACCGCAATAATCGGTACGCTCCTTCCCAAAATCGATGTAATTATACAATGAGCCCATCCGAATGGTAAAGAACTCATCTAAATTAGATGCCGTGATGGCCAAAAATTTCAAGCGATCAAATAAACTTTTTGATGCATCGCGCGCCTGATCTAAAACACGTTCGTCAAATTTCAACCAAGAAATATCACGCGAAATATAACGTGACTTCGCAATCGTATCTTGCGCCTTCTGGGCCGACTTCTCTAGTTTCCGAACCGCATCGCGGGGAGCTACTAGATTCACCTTCCAGTTTTTAGGCTTCAGGAACGACAAAAGATTCCCGCTTGGGGAATCTTCTGACGCTTTGATTATTTTGTCTAATTTGGAATCACTCATGATTACGCTTGGGGAATTTGGTTTTTGATCGCTTCATAATCAGAACCTAGTCGGCCCATTTCTGTCGCCAAGAACTTCTGAAGCTCCAAATTAAATATTCGTTTTTCCTCGACGGTTAAGGAATCATATAGATCTTTTAACTCTTGATTAATCGATCGCTTTTCCGCCTCGGAAGCCGCGTGAATGCCACGCAAATGATAGGATTTGAAATCAAACTCCATCAGGCTAAACGTCTACTTTCGCGTATTTAGCATTCTTTTCGATGAAATCACGGCGTGGTGCCACTTCGTCACCCATCAGCATCGAGAATAATAAATCAGCCTCGATTGCAGATTCAACCGTCACTTGCTTTAACGTACGTGACTCTGGATTCATGGTTGTTTCCCACAATTGCTCCGCGTTCATTTCTCCAAGACCCTTATAGCGCTGAACACCTACATTCTCCTCTTTTCCTCCACCTGCTAATTCTTGAATCGCCAAGGTCCGCTGATCTTCCGTCCACACATAGCGAACTTGCTGACCTTTTTTCACTTGGTATAACGGCGGCTGCGCAATGTAAATACATCCACGATCCACCAACTCCCGCATGTAGCGGAAGAAGAATGTCAAAATCAAAGTACGAATGTGACTACCGTCAACGTCCGCATCGGTCATGATGATCACTTTGTGGTAACGCAACTTATCCATGTTTAACGCGCGCTCATCTCCATCTTTTCCAAAGGAAACGCCTAGCGCGGTAATCATATTTTTAATCTCCTCGTTCTCGTAGATACGGTATTCCTGCGCTTTCTCTACATTCAAAATCTTACCACGTAGAGGCAAAATAGCTTGGAATGCACGGTTACGGCCTTGCTTCGCCGTTCCACCCGCAGAGTCTCCCTCGACTAGGTAAATCTCACATGTCTCTGGATCATTATCTGAGCAGTCGGCCAATTTACCCGGCAATGAGTTCGAACCCAAAACCGTTTTACGTTGAACCATCTCACGCGCCTTACGTGCAGCGTGACGTGCTTGTGCAGCTAAGATTACTTTGGCAACGATTTGGCGTGCTTCTTTAGGATGCTCTTCTAACCAAGATTCCAACATATCCGACATCGCTGCCGAAACTGCACCCGAAACCTCTCCGTTACCTAATTTTGTTTTTGTTTGACCTTCGAATTGCGGCTCAGCTACTTTCACCGAAATAACCGCCGTCAAACCCTCGCGGAAGTCATCTCCAGCAATATCAATTTTCAATTTCTCTAGCGCACCCGACTTGTCCGCATAGTTTTTCAAGGTACGTGTTAACGCGCCACGGAAACCCGCTACGTGTGTTCCACCCTCGATGGTATTGATGTTATTCACATACGAAACAACATTCTCAGTATACGATGTGTTGTACATCATGGCAACTTGCACAGGCACGCCATTCTTGTCACCTTCCATGTAAATAGGCTCGGTCAACAAAGGCTCGCGTGTCGAATCCAAGTACGTAACGAACTCACGCAAACCACCTTCAGAGAAAAACTCTTCGGTTCGCGGGTTGCCTTCTTCGTCTAACTCACGCAAATCCGTTAATTGTACGCGAATACCTGCATTCAAGAAGGAAAGCTCACGCAAACGACCGGCAACGGTATCGTACTTATATTCCGTTACAGTAAAAATTGTTTCATCTGGCTTAAACAAGACAGAAGTTCCTGTACGATCTGTTTCTCCAATCTCCTTTACTGGATATTGCGGAACACCGATCTTATATTCTTGCTGGAAAATCTTACCCTCCCGATGCACCGTCACCTTCAAATCCGTAGACAAGGCATTCACACAGGATACACCCACCCCGTGAAGACCTCCCGAAACTTTGTATGTGTCTTTGTCAAACTTACCCCCGGCGTGAAGCACGGTCATAACAACCTCTAAAGCGGAACGCTTTTCTTTGGTGTGCATGCCCGTAGGAATACCCCGGCCGTTATCTTCGACTAAAATGGAATTATCTGTATTGATGGTTACTTTGATCTTGTCGCAATGACCGGCAAGCGCCTCGTCAATCGAGTTATCGACAACCTCCCAAATTAAATGGTGAAGACCTTTGAATCCGGTATCACCGATGTACATGGATGGACGTTTACGAACTGCCTCTAAGCCCTCTAGTACTTGAATATTATCTGCACCATAATTTGCCCGATCTTGAGCTGATGTATCTTGTGCTTCTGACATAATGTAATTTAAATGTGTTGAACGAGCTCATTGCTTCACCCGTGATTTCTTGTTTATTCCTAGCCTTAAAAATAAAATTTTTAACTGAAAAATCCTAATGCTTGAAGTGACGAATTCCCGTCATCACCATGGCCATGTCGTTCGCATCGCAATACGCAATGGAATCTTGATCTTTAATCGAACCACCCGGCTGCGTTACCGCAACAATTCCAGCGTTTCCGGCAATTTCTACGCAATCAGGGAATGGAAAAAATGCATCGGATGCCATAACCGCACCGTTCAAATCAAAGCCAAATTCTTTTGCCTTTTCGATAGCTTGTTTCAAGGCATCTACGCGTGAAGTTTGACCGACACCGGAAGCCAATAATTGACCATCGTTTGCCAATACGATTGTATTTGATTTCGTATGCTTGCAAATTTTCAAAGCAAATGCCAAAGCACGCTTCTGCTCGTCTGTAGGGACACGTTTTGTCACTGTTTTGAAGTCAGACACCCCTTCTGTCACTAAGTCTTTATCTTGTTCCAAAACCCCATTCAACAAGGTCTTGAACATTTTCTTAGGGAATTCAACCGCATTACGCTTCAATAAAATACGATTCTTTTTGGTTTGCAATATCTCCAAGGCCTCCGCTGTAAATGAAGGAGCAATTAAGATTTCACAGAATAATGGATTGATGGATTCAGCGGCAGCTTTATCCACTTCGTTATTCGTTGCCAATACGCCACCAAAAGCCGAAACCGGATCGCAAGACAAAGCCTTAT
>JACCDL010762898.1_pt1 | contig 11131 bp, 15 predicted proteins | sample 7441931 | NCBI WGS metagenome assembly JACCDL01 (sample SAMN15323437, study PRJNA562643) | freshwater metagenome | isolation source: river surface water | place: USA:Blue River Watershed | collected 2017-08-16 | reverse complement strand
CCAAGTTTTTGAATAAGAACATCTTTCTTACTTGCTTCAACAACCAACTCTTCAACTAATGAGATAATTTTCATTTCAATAAATTCTTAATATTTTTCACGTTCTCAAACAACTTATAATTGGTTGCATATGTTGCGAGATTATCTACCTTAACAGGTCCACTTTCACGTGTACCATTCTTTTTATCGTTCATGACGATATTGATGGTTCCTTTTTCACAATCAATTTTCATTGACGGAATATAAATTGAGAATTCCTCATTTTCGATTCTATCTCTACCTTTGAATACCTTTTGTACCACATCATTTAATGTTTTACGATATTCGATGCATTGTTTCATTCCCTCGAAATCTTCAAATACTTTTTCAAAGTATTCTGTGATTGGTTTCTCCAAATCTTCGTACTTCACATCATCGGTTTGATGGTCCCATATTCCCTCATAATCGTTATCAATATCATAATGACTTACATATTCATCTAAGACATCATTCATGTAGTTTTCTTTTCCGTCGATTACTTTGTAATCCTTTTTTGCTAAAAACAATAAGAGATATGGTATTTTAACTAATGCTGCTTCTTGTCTACCATAATTGTTGTCAAAATCAATATATTTCTCAATTGCATCAACTTCTAATTGTGCTGCATCTTCATAGTGACCGGCGTTTTTATTAACATAAGTGCTACTATACCAATCCCAAATGTTATCGTTTTCTGTGAAATTATCATAATGGTCATTTTTAAAATCTTCATAATCACGATATCCGTGTTCCGATTTTAATTCTTCCTCATTCCTTTTAAAATATTCTTCTAAATAATAAGATAACGTATCTTTAATGTAATCACTATCTTCATTATTCATTCTATCCCACAGAACTTCACTACCATCTCTAGCCTCATATTGATAATAACTCAATGTGTCGTAAGTACTTCTTAAACCACCACCATATGAAGTTTTAAATGCAACAATTAATTGTTCCCCTTCAATATCAATTGAGTAGACATCGTCATCTGTTATTAAATCTTCTAACGCCTCAACATCTTTATTAATCAATGCAGTAATTAATGGATTTTTCTTCGCAGTACCCGAAACTAATTTGTTAACCAATATTGAAGCGTCTTCATCATCAACAGCATTCAATCTATCAATTTGTTGTCTTAATGTTTCATCATCCACGTCATCTTTGATAAGTGATGGGAAGAAGAAGTGTTTTACATCTTCATTATTATTTAAAAACTCTTTTACGTTGATTCTCGCATCTTCTTTATCCATATATTGTTTGGATTGAAAATGGAATTGATATTTCTCGTTGATGTCTGTTTTATTAATTAAGATGTATAGGTGACCTTGTGAGTGATATCGGGAATATAAACTACCTCTATCTTGGTGTTTTGGATTTAAGGATTGTGGTCCCCATGTTGTACACCACTCCGTATTAACACCTAAATAACAAGATGCTCTCTCACTAAGAGGGACATAAATGGTCCATTTTTCACCATCAAATACTTTGCGGTACTCTTTCTCATCTAACGCGGAGATAATCGAACCAAGGTCACGTGTGTCCCTTGCATAGTACCCTTTTACCACATCATATAAATCATTTAAAGATTTAATTTTATTAGCATCAAGTGCAATACTATGTTTGTAAACATATTCCAAGTACTCTTTGGCTCTTGGTAAATCCTCAGGTTTTAATGTTTTCTTTCTATATAGATTGATTAACAATTTAGCATACTTACCAATACGTTGGATACCATTTTGATTTGACTTACTCTGTGGGTCAGACATAACGATTTGATTGAACTCTTCTCTTGGAATGTCCTTGTAGTATGAGTTATAAATCTCATCGGGAGTTGCCTCCAATATTAACGATTCAAGTAAATCCGTAAACTTCATTATTTCTCTACTTTAATTGTTTTTGAAAACGGTGCAATTGATGTTAATACAAATCTTCTATTCGGAGCGGTTTCTTTTGTTGTGGTTGGTTTTTCTTTTGTCCAACCCGGTCCAAACTTGGTGGTTTCACCTGCACCCACATAACCAAATGTTATACCCGTACCCTCCAATTTAGCATTGAGGATGTCGGAAATTTTCTTTGCTCTATATTCTGATAAACACTTGTTATACTCACCTCTATTAGGTTTGGATTTACAAGGTCCATATTTTCCTGTTATCTTTTCACTCGGGTCAGCATCGATACTGGCATATCCAATAATTTTTGGTTCCCAATTCATAATGTGTTTAACCAATTCATTACCAAATCTGTTGATACCCATTTTAATGTCACTAACAAGTTTATCAACTTGACCCATTGCGGTTGTTTCATCACTAAAGTTATCTTCGTCGAATTTAAATGCATCTACAATGTAGAATGATAATTTAAATTCTTTTTCTGTTGCGGTTGTTCCCGTTGTCGTTGTTTGTTTACCTTTTGTAGATGCCATAGTTTCCACACCAGGTCCTGAGAAGTAAAACTTAGCCAATGCCAATTCTAAATAACCACTCTCAAGTATGGCACCTGTGTCCTTGTTCACAATCATTGGTAAACGATTGGTATCAAAGTACGTCCCAAGAGGATATTCTTGACCGGCAGGTATTGCACCTTCTAATTTACCCCTTTTAATACCGAAAAATGATAATTTAAAATTACCATCATTTCTACCTTGTGTTGCCAAAATAATGTCAACCATTCCTTTTAAAATCTCTTCTTCAAATTTCGGATACTTGGTTAAGAAATCTGCAACTTTAGGGTCGGCTTTAACCTCATCCAATAGCTCCTCGGTTTTAATCTCACCAACAAGGTATTTTCCTCTAATCATACCGGTATAAACACCGTTAGATACTTGATTTAATTGTATTGGTGATTCCAATACTTCACCGTTAATTGATGTTTTAAGTACTACAGAGAAAGAACCATCTTGATTTTGTTTAACCCTAATCGTATAACGATTAAGTAGTTCTGTCTGCATTTTGGGTAATATTGTTGTATTGATTAAATCCTCAATGTAGTGAATTGCATCTTGAATTGATATGAATGTTGGGTCACTCTCCCTTTGTTCATTGATTACCTTTTGAACCAATTTTAAAATATCACTTTCCTTTAATTTGATAACTTTTGCCATTTTGCAGTATTAATATCTATAAATATGTCAATAAACCACTTATAGGTCTTGAACTTTTGATTTTTCACTCAGTATTTATTCTAGTACTAGAACTAGATTACTAGAAGCAATTATAAGAATACTAGAATATACTGGGTATTTTTGAATTTTTCCACCCAACATATATAATTTCCAAAGTATTTATTGAAAAAGTCACTTTAATGAAATATATTATTTCCGAATCAACGTATAGAAATGTGAACAAAAGATTGGTTACTGAGAATTTTGAACCGGACAAACTTTATCATAGAGAAAGTTTGGTAAAACGATTACTGGCTAAAAATTCAAAAGGTTTTTATATTGCACCAAAATCAATTAGAGACGTTGTTGAGAGATTACCGTACATTGAATGTACTGATTCTCAAGGGAATGAGACTACATGTACTAAGATTCCTGAAGTAATTCATGTTTATTTAACCGGTAGATACTAATGAAAAAATTAATTAGAAAGATATTACATGAGGTAGTCGCCCCAATGGACGAAATGGACCAAAAGTTCCATTCCAAGGAAAGAGTATTGCAGCGTTTATCTTCTAAAGATAACTTAGAGGTTAGAGTGGTTTACAAAAAACCAAATGAGGGTGTTAAATTCAAAAGAGTAGGAACCTATTCGATACCAAGTGACGTTAAAGAATTAGTTCAAAAAAAGATTAATCAAATTTTAATGGTGGATGTTGACCCTAACATTAAACTTGGTGTAATCATCCATAGATTCTCAATTCCACCATCAGACATTGATTTTTACGATTCCAATATTAGAACGGAGGCGATGAAATTAATGGTTGATTTTGATGGTGAATTCTATCTTCACGATATGGACACAAATTCAACGGGTAATATATTTTTCTGTATTGTAAATGAAAATGCAATCATCACTTCTTACTACACAGGAAGTCACTCACTTCACCCTGACAAATACAGAGTTGATGCGATAATCGAAGCGTCAGATATTTGGGATTACAGGGTGAAGAACTAATTGGTTGCCATCGAACCAATTAACAATATTCCGAATACTATTATCATTACTCCTATCCATCCGATAGCGTCTTCCAAAAATTGCAGTGTTTTACTTTTCATGGTGTGTTTGGTTTACAATAAATAGCATAAAAAAGGGAGACAGGTAGCGAATCCGTCTCCCAACTCCGTGAACTAGTCCCGGTCCTAAGTGGGGTCTTCAAACCCCGACTGTCTTTATTTCCACTGTGATTTACACCAGTTGACTAAACCTCTACCGATTTTAATAGTTGCTCCACTTTTTTCAATAGTCACAAGACCACCTGACATTAGTTTCTGCATCATATTTTTAAATTCTTGAGCATTAATCGTGATACTACCAATCTTACTTTTTGTTGGTACGATAACCGCACCGCCATCCTTAGTATTCCACATATTATCAATTCCTTGTGGGAATGTTCCTGTGAACATACTTGATACCTGAACACATAGTGTGTTTCCTTTATTATCTTTTAGGAAACCACCTGCAGGTTCCAACTTATAAATGTTGGGGTTGGCACCAAAAGTCAACGCACCTTCATTAATGTCATTAACTTCCTTATCGTATTCTTTAAATCTATCAGGATTTGCATCCATTGCAGATTTTGGGAATAATCTTTTCTTTCTTGTATTAGCTAAAGAACGACTTCTTTCATCGATTTCACTATCGATAATCTTCTTTAGTTGTGCTTCGGTAAAAATGTATTTTTTCATGTTGTTTTTAATTTATTTACAGTTCCATAAAACCGGGTCGGTTTCAAATAAGTTTTTAAAATCTAAGAACACAAGTTCAGCGAGTTTCACAAGGAAACTTCTTTGGATATCCAACCCACAACTAACGCTGATTCTTCCAAGTCCTTCATAGATGTGACATCTTAAAAGACGAAGGATTAACCAAGCTCCGATTGCGATGAAAACACCCGCCGGTAATCCCAATAAGAATACCTTAACAGTTTCCCATGCTGCGAGTGCTCCGGCTTGTTCATTAACCTGTGCCGGTTGTTCTTGTGGTGCTGGTTGTTGTTTATCTTGTCTTTTTTGTCTTCTCATCGCTTTAAGGTCCTGAATCATTGCTTTGATTTCATCCTTAGTTGCGTTTGGAAGAACGGGATTTAACATCTGTGCAACCTTTGCTTTCGCATCGGTAACCTCAGGTGTTTCTGGACCTGTTTGAACATCTTGTGCACTAATTCCAAGTCCCTTTATTTCTCCTGCAAGTGAAGATAACATTTGCATACCTTGAGATGACTCAGGACTGTAGCAGTTCTCCTCACCTTCATTAATTTTTGATTTACAGCAGGATGATTTAGGTTTTTCATATAGACCTCTGATGTGGGCTCTATCTGATTCTGAGATGATAATTTTTCTATTCATTAGATATAAGGTTGTATGTATTTAGCGTAGAAGGTACCTCCTGTTTCGGGTTTACCTTGTCTTATTCCCATGTAGTACTTCATTTCTGCATCACTTACCGCAACTTCCGATTGTGGAACTGCATCACGTAAGAAGTAATACTGTTTATTGTAAACGTATTTAATTACTTTATCGATTTTACCATTTTGATTGAAGTGGAACACCCAACGAAGTATTGGTTCGGTATATGGGTCTTTAAGAACGTTAACGTTCCATTTGATTTCAAATGCCATTGCGTATTTGATGTTTTCTTCTTTTACACCACCAACTCCCGCACACATTTCGTCCATCATTTTACCCATTTCACCTGAATGTCTTGAACCACCTTCAGAGTTCTTTCCATTACAATAGTATGAACCTGTTAATACCATGTTCGATGTAATGTCTTTGTATGTTCTGATTTGGTTTACTGATGTGATTGTTTTAGTTACACCTGTTTTAGCAATTTCATTTTGGTATTTAAATCTCATTTTAACCTCGATGTATTGACCCGGGTTAGCAAATGATGCTTGATTTCTTTCTTTATCGATTTTACCACCGGTATTGATAACCAAACTGTTGTATGTTGCACTTGCTGCAGGATTATCTTTAATACCTCTTTTAGGTAATTCAGCTCCTAAGAACTTTCTAAACGTTTCTGCTCTCTTTTTTGAGAGTTCACTATTAAGTGAATATAATTGGTTTGATGTGTCCTGTGGGGTTTTTGGGAAAGATAAGTAATCGTTCTCTCTATCATATGGGGTTGTTTTTCCTCCCCATGAGTTACTTGCCCCTGCGGTAACGATGATGGTGTCCAACATCATTTGTCCGCTCTTCAACATTGCATCACCATTTGGTGCTTGTTTAATCTTTTCAACTAAACCTTCAACAAAAGGTGCCAAGAATGCTGACGGGTCCGAAGAATTTGCGGCATATGTGGATTGGAATTTATAAACCACATTCACTGCCGTTCCTTGTGCTTCCGCAATCAAATTCTCGGTAATGTATTTAAATTGACTTTCTGTAATTATTAACTTCTTCATTAAGTAAGATATATGATATAAATAGTTTAAAACCTTTATTTATATTGAATTTGTGTAAGATAAAAGGTTCTACCTCCGTAGTTGATGTATTGTGTGTTTCCTTCCAAATCTGTTGATTTATACAACGTAAAGATTTCGGTGGATTCTTCCCCTTTAATTACGATTCTTTTTTCCTCAAATTTTATTGCTCTCATAAAATTTCTTTAAAACTTCGTTGTTATGTTGAATCAATTTTGCCGTTTTCTTAATTGATTTTCTGCTCTTCGGTTTTGGACGGTCCTTTTGTGCTTTTGCCATCTTCAAAGTGTTTTGTGTATATTTTATTTGATTCATCGATACTATCTTTTATCCATTTATTAAGCAGAACGTTTCCGAAGAACCAACCCAAAATAATTGCACCAAAAATTGTAACAATAATCATATTTAATAAATATGGTGTCATTATTGTTAATTGTAAAGAATAATCAGTTTTTGTTGTTTAAAAGGGACATGAGTGGAGGTCATGCCGGTATGTATGGTTTTGTGGGCGGAACCGCTGAAAAGAATGAAACCCCAACCGAAACTTTAATCCGTGAGGTAAAGGAGGAAATAGGTATGGATATCTATAATGTGAACTTCTTAAAGAGGTACAATCACAAGGGTAAGATTATGAACATGTTTTATATGGTGGACAATGATTTCAATGACCAAGATATTCGTTTAAGTGATGAACACACAGGATGGAAATACTTCACATATTATGAACTCACACAAAACAGGGAGGTAATTCCAACCACCATATCTATTGTCAATGATTTCTTAAAGACCCAATAATCAATCCCGGCGTACGAGTCCCGGTTCCGGCGGGTTGTTTTTCTCAAGTATTATTTGTATCTTTCTCTTATGAGAAGAATTATCAGTATGTTCACCATGAAAAGAACCGATAGAAGTGGATTCACGGATATCGTCAGTGGTGAAAATGTAAGATATTACAAGGATAAATTCGGGGACGAATACATGGCGGCATACCCATACTATCCATTTAAATTCAGGGTTAAGATATGAAGATAGAAATAGAGGATATCTACGGACAGGTATACATTATACCAACAATTAAGATAACGCATACACGTTATTTAAACGGGGAATATGAATTAATCTTCGGATGGCTGAAGTGGTATCTGGTTATCAGAACCTCCTCGGGTGTGTGATTCATTATATTTCTCCATAATGGTATTAAGAAGTTCAATACCATCTGATTCCCCAATTAAGCAATCACACTTCTTATAGAGGTTCACAAGATGCATCTCACCATATTCCTTAATGATATAGGTTATATGTCTTAATGATATGATGCACTTGTTAAATCCCATATAAGTTAAAAATTAGAGATGGTCATAAAGAATGCGACCTTCAATCTAATACCGATTCTCTTTAAAAGTGGTAAACTTTTAAATTCTTCGGTACGGAAGAAATCTTCGGGTTCATTAAATTCGTTGTTCATAAAATTTACTTCTTTGTTTCTGATGCATATTTCACACCCATGATGGTGCCGATAATACTAAATGAGTTAGTTAAAAGGATTCCAAATAGGTTTGACCACGTGGATTCGATGATTTTAGCGTCACCACCTTTAAGGAGTACCAGAAGGTACAATAGGGATGTTACAATTCCGACACCGATAATCACCCACAGAGCGACCTTAACGATGGTACCGATTAACTCGGTTTGTGTTTTCTTCTGTAAAACATCCAAATCGTTAAGGGCGTTGTCCTTGGCTTTCTCGGCTTCAACTCTTGCTTTCTCCGCACTGTCCCTAAGCTGATTACTTTCTTCTAATGAATGTTTTAAATCCTCCATTAGTTTCATGTTCTGTAGGTTCGCGGCTTCGAGCTCCTTATTCTGTGACTGAACTTGTTTTGTTACATCAAGACGTTTGCGTCTTAATTCGTTGTCACGAGAGATACAGAACTTCAAATAATCATTAAATTCTGTATCTCCGTCACTTACCGTTAAAACTTTAGGGATATTTCCCTCTAAATAGATTTTCTTTTCTTTAGCAAGTTTTAAAAACAGTTCCCTATTTTCTTTGCTTAACTCCATGGGATTTATTTGTAAATCTTAAAGGGCATGGTTTTGTTCTGATACCCTTCGTAATCTTTTTTAAACTCCAACAATCTTGGTTCAATATCGTCGGATTTAATAATCCAGAATTGTGCCCCAACCTTCTTGGCTTTATTAATTTCAATCTCATCTTCCGATGATGAGATGATTCCGATAACGCAACCATTGCCATAATCGGTGTTAATCTTTCTAATCATCTCGATGCCGTCGAATGATGAACCGATGATGTTCAAATCAACGAACACACAATCGGGTCTTTCATGATTCGGGTCATCGGGAAACCATTTTTTAAATTTGGCATCCGCTTCATCCGAACTGTCCAACGATTCAATGGACAGTGCCATATCCAACATCGAACATGCGTCTTCGAAAACCAGGTGGAACAGGTTTTCATCATCAATTAACATTAATGTATCAATCATCTTTTTTATATATTAAGTAGTTATAATTTTCATTTTGGTTCCATGTTCCAATCTCTCGGAGGTAATGGTGAATTTATGTTCTTTCAGAATTTCCACACAGATATTCAAACCCAATCCCGAACCGGATTCTTTCTGTCCTTCTTTTCTGATGTATGGTTGTGATAATCTAATAAAATCTTCATTGCTCATACCTCTACCGTTATCTTCGATACAGATGGTATTGTCCTCACTATATATTTTCACCCACTTGGTTGGGGAATCGTTATACTTCAAACCGTTTCTAATGAGGTTATCAACTGCGGTACAAAACAAGGGTTCATTAATCTCCAAATCTTTTGGTAAATTATCATCAAGAATAACTTGTTGTTTATAAGCGGTCAACCTCAAATAATCCGAAAGGATTTCCTTAACATCTTTCGGGGATTTGGTCATCTGTGCATCTTTCTTTACCAAGTTCGTAAACTCATATACTCCTGAGTACACTTTCTGTGCGTGACGTAAACCATCTTCAATTAGTTGAAGAGGGGATGATATGTTTAATTCAGTAATGGATTCTTCGGGAAGTCGTCTTCTAAGGGATTTAATTCCACGTGGGAGGTAGGTATTAATACCTGAATGCATATCGTGTCGTATAATCTTTGCTGCGTGTTCCAAATAGATATTCTTCTTACCTAACTCATTGGATACTTCTTCCTTCTTTCTAAGGAATTCCATTACAACCATAAAAAACGGGGGCATGAATGCAATGACACATAGATAACCAAATAAAGCAGATGAATAGGTATTGGAGAGTAAACCGAATACAACACATGTTTGAACCGAAAAGAAGGTTAACATGATTAATCCGGCAATCACCAATGATATTCGTGACCTTAATGATATACCATTTAAGAAATTCATTATAGTTCCGTTTTCTTTAACCCGAAATATTCAAAAATAAACTTGGAAGGACAGAACTTCGTCCAAACTCCAACATTCAACATAAGGATTACAAATCCGATAACCCACCAATTGTTTAATACCAATCCCGTTAAAAGGACCAATGACATCAGTAGGTATACTGCTCTAATAGATGACCAATTTTTCATAATAGTATGTGTTTAATAGATAAATAGTTGAAATAAGGTTAAACCTTGAATTATTTTTTATTCAACTCTCTATACTTCAGGTACACACCAACAAAGAATGCCAACCCACCTGAATACACCACACACTCCTCATATGAACATCCGAGCAATCCGAGAATAATGAATGAGATTGCCATAGAACCAAATATTGTCCAAAAGAACTTTATAATATGGTACACTATAAGAAAAGGTAAAACCATAAGGACAATCAGTGCACTTACAATATAACTAAGAAGAGTTATTACCTTATCTTTCATATAATATAAATAGAACAATACAAGGGTTCCGATTTTTTGAAAAATTTCCGGAAAATTCTGGAAACGGTTTTACCCCCGCTTTCGGATTTTTAGATTTTTTCCCAAAATTTTTTTTCTAAAAATGACCCCCCACTTCCGATTTCTCGGATTTTTTCCGGAAAAATTTCTGTTACGGCATTGACCCCCCTTTTTAACCCCCCCAAAAACCCTTATATAAGGGGGGATACGGGAGGGGGGAGGGGTACACCCCTATGGTGGGGGGTAGATGTAGGGGGGTTTGCCAATCAAATTCAAAAATCCATCACAGGGGAGCATTTCCTGTGGAACTTGCCAAACAAATTATTTCCTGTCCCGTCTGTCCCCGAAAAAAACTTTCTTATTTGGCAAAAAAAAATATAAAAAATAGTTGGTTATATGTTTTTTTGTGTATCTTTGATATACCAAACAATTAAAAACTATTCAAGTATGAACAAAATGAAAATCGGTCGTGAGGAATTGATTACAATTCTCAACCAACAAGAAAAGGGAACTTTTGTAAACTTGGTTACTGAAACCAAAGTAAGAATGAACAAAAGAAACAACCCTTACTTTGACAAAATTGTAAAGAGGTCAAAGTGTAACTACCTTTTGGGTAT
>JACCDL010178467.1_pt1 | contig 11133 bp, 9 predicted proteins | sample 7441931 | NCBI WGS metagenome assembly JACCDL01 (sample SAMN15323437, study PRJNA562643) | freshwater metagenome | isolation source: river surface water | place: USA:Blue River Watershed | collected 2017-08-16 | reverse complement strand
TCGCTCATGAGTGCGTTGACCTCTTTTCTGACTTCAGCAATGATTTGTTCATTGCTAGCGTTCATCAGGACTTTATCCATGAGTTGCACCATTTGTGCGATTTCATTTTCCTTAACACCTCTGGAGGTAAGTGCTGCTGTTCCAACACGAATTCCGGAAGTGACAAATGGAGATTCAGTGTCAAATGGCACCATGTTCTTGTTCACGGTGATATCGGCAAGTACTAATGCATTTTCTGCATCTTTACCAGTAATGCCTTTTGAACGAAGATCGATGAGCATGCTGTGGTTGTCGGTGCCGCCAGAAACAATGTTGTAGCCGAGTTTAACGAGTTCTGCTGCAAAGGTAGCCGCATTGGATTGTACTTGTTTCATGTACACTTTGTAGGTTGGGTCAAGTGCTTCGCCAAAAGCAACTGCTTTGGCTGCAATGACGTGTTCAAGTGGCCCACCTTGAATACCAGGGAAAACCGCCGCATCTAGCAAGGCGCCCATCGATTTGAGGTTGCCATTGTTCCAACGCAAACCAAAAGGGTTTTCGAAGTTGTGGCGCAACATGATGATGCCGCCTCTAGGACCTCTTAAAGTTTTATGTGTAGTAGACGTTACAATATGACAGTGCTCGAGTGGATCATTGAGCAAACCAGCGGCAATAAGACCGGCTGGGTGTGAGATGTCGGCTAAAACCAAGGCGCCCACTTCGTCAGCTACCTTGCGAATGCGCGCGTAATCCCAGTCACGGGAGTAGGCAGAGGCGCCACAAATGATCATTTTTGGTTTTTCGCGTCGGGCAGTTTCTTCCATGAGGTCGTAATCGACCAAGCCGGTTTCTTTAGAAACACCATAGAAAAATGGTTGGTATAATTTACCAGAGAAATTGACCGGTGAACCATGCGTGAGGTGGCCTCCGTGAGAGAGGTCAAAACCTAAGATTTTGTCGCCGGGTTGTAAACAAGCCAAGAATACAGCTGCATTTGCCTGAGCACCAGAGTGAGGCTGAACGTTTGCCCAAGTGGCACCAAAGAGTTGGCACAAGCGATCAATAGCTAATTGCTCTACTTTGTCAACGACTTCACAGCCGCCATAATATCTTTTTCCAGGAAGACCTTCAGCATATTTATTGGTGAGTACAGAACCCATGGCCTGCATGACGTCATCGCTCACGAAGTTTTCCGATGCGATGAGTTCAATACCGTGTAATTGACGCTGTTTTTCAGCGGCGATCAAATCAAAAATAGCTTGGTCTTTCATGTTCAATTAAATTTTTTACAAATATGGGAAGAATGCTTTAGATAGCGTTTTTAAGCATGAATAATTCGACGAATTTCATGAAGTTGATGCGTTTGTTGTTCAGCAGCGGGATTATAAATACCACTTGGTAATAGCGCATCGGTTCTGACTTGCCCAGAAGCATGAATGATGTCTCCATTTTCGGTAACAATGCCAACATGATGAATCTTGCCTTTCGCATTGATGAAAAACGCGAGGTCGAGCGCTTGACGCTCCTCATAGCTTACCACAGCCCCAAGTTCTGCCTGTTGATACGCATCTCTTGGCAAGTTGTAGTCAAGCAGTCTGAAAACATTTTGCACAAAACCCGAGCAATCGATTCCAAAGATGCTCCTTCCTCCCCATAAATAGGGCGTATTAGAGAATGCTTCAATGTACTGCCAAATGGATTGTTGATTGTAAGCTTCCAAAATTGAATTTTGTGCTTCATCCTTAAGCTGATAGCTGAATGCGCCAATTTGGAAAAGCGCATCTGTTCCAATGAAGACACCTCCAGGCAGTAATTGTGTACCAAGCGGGCCTAGAATTTCTAGCAGTGGCTTGTTGTTAGCAGTTTTGGCATCTAGCCAGCGACGCAACTCTTTTTCGGTTAGTGGTAAAACTTGCTTAAAGTCTATGTAGCCTTCATAGCCATCGTGAAGGGTTCGGATCTGCAGCCAGGGCATATTCAAGCTGATTACTTCAAGCGCCTCACCAAAGAGCAGTTGCGTACACTGCTCTGCAGCATCTGAGGGCTCAGTTCTGACCGGAATGACGGCAAGTGCGCAAAAAGCGTACTGCTGCTTGGCTGTTATCCATTTGATTTTCTCACTCATTGCGTCAAAATTAGCATTTTCGAGGCGATATTTGACTAATTTTACCTTATGAAATCTGACAGCAAACCACTTATTTTAGTCACGAACGACGACGGCATAGGTGCCAAAGGTTTGGCATCTTTGGTTGCTGTTGCGCAAGGCTTTGGAGAGGTAGTGGTGGTAGCACCCGACAAACCGCAGTCAGGCATGGGGCACGCCATCACCATCCACGACCCGCTGCGTCTTGCAAAGTCTGATTTACATGCGCCTTCAGCAGCTTATGCGTGCAGTGGTACACCAGTAGATTGCGTCAAGTTGGGCATCTATGAAGTGTTGCACAAAAAGCCAGACCTTATTCTATCCGGCGTCAATCACGGCGAGAATTCATCCACGAATGTATTGTATTCAGGTACGATGTCTGCCGCAATTGAAGGGGCAATGGAAGGTATTCCAGCTATTGGTTTTTCACTAGCAAATTTTGCACCCGACGCTGATTTCAGCGCTACTCAATATTATATCGAACAAGTACTTACCTTGTTTTTTCAAAATGGCTTGGCTCCAAACACTTGTCTGAATGTCAACATCCCTGATCTTCCACTTGATCAAATCAAAGGAATTCGGGTTGTGAAGCAAGCACATGCTTATTGGGCCGATCGTTTCGAAAAAAGACAAGATCAATATGGGCGCACCTATTTTTGGCTTACCGGTGAATTCTCAGACCTCGATCAACGACCAGATACCGATTTACATGCTTTAAAAGAGGGTTATGTCAGTATTGTACCTACGCAATTTGACCTTACTGCCTACGCACACATTCAATCTCTAAAAACTTGGGAACATGAAGCAAAATCTAAATAAGTCCTTTTTTACAGGGCTAGCAATTGGTGCATTGTCGCCGCTGCTCTGCTTGCCGATCATCGTATTTATTTTGTCTCAATCTTACGGGCAAAGTTTTCAGTACTTATGGCACCAAACGCTCAGTTTCCCCGACTTTTTAAGTCGTTATCTTTCCTTGGGACTGATCGGAAACTTAGCTTGGTTTTATTATTTCTTAAACCGAGAAAAGTATTTCCACACAAGAGGCATTGTTTTTGGAATGCTGCTCTATGCACCTTTTATGGTTTATGTCAATTTTGAACACCTTTTTTAACCAAGATTGAAAACAGCCCCAAATGTTTATCTATTATGCGGAGAAGCTTCAGGCGATCTGCATGCTGCCAATTTAGTAGCTGCTTGGAAGCAACTGAATCCCGATATTTCGTTTCGTGCTTGGGGCGGTGACAGGTTGCAGGCAGAAGGGGTGCAAATCGATAAACATATTCGAGAACTTAGCTTTATGGGTTTCTGGGAGGTTTTTAAAAATTTACCACTGATCCGCAAGCAATTCAAAACTATTCAAAACCAGTTACTTTCGCAAAAACCCGACCTACTTGTCTTGGTCGATTACCCGGGCTTTAATTTGCGCATGGCCAAATGGGCCAAAGATCACGGCATTCGTGTGCTTTACTATATTTCACCAACGGTTTGGGCTTGGAAACAAAAAAGAGTCTACCAAATTCAGAAAAACGTCGATCAACTTTTTTGTATTTTGCCTTTTGAGCCTGCATTTTATGCAAAATTTGGTGTTTCGGTAAAATATTTTGGACACCCCTTACTTGACGAAATCAAGCGACATCAATCTCGTGCAAGTGTAGCTAAAGATTCAGATAAACCTGTTTTAGCCTTGCTTCCGGGTTCTAGAAAACAAGAACTCGAGCGCATTTTACCCATCATGCTTCAGGCGTCTAAAGCTTTTGAACTAAGCCATCAAATTGTTTTGGTTTGTGCACCGCATATTCCCTTGTCTTATTATCAGACTTTTGAGCTAAGCCCTGAACTAGTTTGTGCGCAAAGCCATACCTATGATACCTTACAAAGTGCAGATATGGCCCTCGTTACCTCCGGAACTGCTACGCTTGAAACGGCGCTTTTTGAGGTTCCACAGGTAGTTTGCTATAAAAGCTCCGGATTGTCCATTTGGCTGGCCAAAAAGATTGTCAACATCAAGTTTATTTCTTTAGTCAATTTGATTCTAGATAAACTTGTTGTAACCGAACTCATTCAAGAGACTTGTACAGTGGAACACATGACGCTTGAGCTCAATAAAATTGCTCCTCAAACCAAAGGTCGGACAGAACAGCTCGAGCAATATCAAGCGCTCAAATCGGTATTGACTTTACAAGAAGCGCCAAGTCACTTGATTGCTAAATCGATGAATGAGTACCTATGATAAGAATAATGATTCTTGGCTTTGTATGGATGCTCTCTAATCATTTGGAAGCACAAAACGTGCGCATCGGTATTTTTACCGGGACCAAAATCAAGGAACTGCAAGTACAAGTAGGTCAGGGAACCTATTTTCTTCAAAGCAAGGAAACAGATCAAGAATTGAGTGCATTGAAAGTTTTGTATGCTTCAGAAACCTATCAATTTAGAATTTACAATGGTTTGGTGCAGGTTTATGCCAAAGGGCAATTGTGCTTGCAGGGTAGTCAAATCATACTTAGCCAAAAACAACAAGAGGATTTCTGCAATTGGACGGTCTTGAGCCCATCCTCAAAAATGAGAGCGTATGAAGGCGATTTCGAACTTACCGTATCGAAAGGCGAATTGAAACTCATCAATGTGCTGGATATTGAAACCTATTTAGAAGGAGTAGTAAGTTCTGAAGGCGGTTCAGGGCATCGTTTGGCTTACTATGAGGCACAAGCGGTTATCTCGAGAACCTATGCACTCAATAATATAAACAGGCATCAAAATGAAAATTTTGCTCTTTGTGAGCGCGTGCATTGTCAGGCTTATCTCAATAAAAGAACTGGAACTGCCTTAATTGATTCAGCTGTTCAACATACCAAAGGCTATGTTTTACTCGATGCAAACGCACATTATTACCCAACCTTTTTTCATGCCAATTGTGGCGGGCAAACCTGTGAGCCACAATATATTTGGAACGAGCAAATCAACGGATTAACAACATTTCAAGATACATTTTGCATCCATACCAAACAGGCAACTTGGGTCAAGAGCATTCCTTTACAAGATTGGACCAATTTTTTAGTCAAAAAATACAACTTTCCGCTAACAGATTCCATGAGTGTTGCCCTGCTTCAATCTTTTGTACAGCCACAAAGAATGGCTTTTTACTTACACCCGGTGTACGGCATTCCGCTGCGCGACTTACGCGAGCAATTTAAGCTCAAATCGACGTTTTTTGACGCAGTGGTGGTAGGAAGTGAAGTCATGCTTTACGGAAAGGGCTTTGGGCACGGTGTGGGGCTTTGCCAAGAAGGAGCAATGCAAATGGCCAAGAAAGGTTACGCGTTTGACCAAATCTTACAATATTATTATCCGGGTGCCAGCCTAACAAAGTAATGCGCCAAAGACTTTGATGCTTACTCTTTGGTAATTACAAAAATCTCTTCGTCGTCTCTTTTAAAGAACTTTTCAGAACGGGCATAGGCCTCAAGTTCATCTAGACGATGTAATTTTCTGAGTGTTTTTTTGGTGTCTTTGAGTTGCTGGTGCATTTGTTCGTCTTGCTGTTCAATTTGGGAAAGTTTGCGTTTTTGACGCACCAAAGTAAAGATATCCCAATCGTCAAGGAAAAGAAAATAAACGGCAAAAATGATACTTGTGAGTATATATTTGTTCTTGAGCCAATTGGGAATTTTTTTCAGCATGCTAGTGCGTTGAACTATTGACCTTCAAATCTTTTGAGTTTCACTTCATAGTATGAAATCCACTCTTTGTCGTACTCAAACCATTTTTCAGCTTTCTGCATGATTTTACGGGCGGTGGCAGCTGAGGTATCTTTTTTAGCTTCTGCTTGTGCAAGCAAGGCTTGTGTACTGAGAATAAGGCCAACCCGCAAAGCGTCCTTATCGGATTGTGTCCAGTTTTCGAAGTCCTTGTCTTTGATGTTTAATAGGTTGGGTACTTCTGTTTTCCAAATGAGGTTGGCCGTTTTAGCATCTTTGTTGTTGTAGCGGATAGCGGCTTCTACAAATTTAATGGCAACAGGATTTTTAGAAATAGTACTGTAAGAATCACAGGCCTCAAGCATGCCACCTAAGGTTTCAGCAGTTTTTTCTTTGTTGTCGTTGCTGTACAGAATGGGGTAGTCGTCTTCTGTTTCGAGTAAGAAGCGAACACCGTTGTTGAGCAATTCTTGTTGAATGCCATTGAGCCACATTTTGTGAATAGGCATTTCAAATACACCGTTGGCATCTCTTTCAATGGCAGTGGCACAAGCGGTTAATGCTTCTTCAAATGGATCTTGAATCATAGGATCTTTGAGTTGCTTGCGGTACACGCCAAATAAGCCTTTAGCCAAGAAAATATAAGGAGTAGGGTCATTGGCATATTTTTCTTTCACAGAGTAGTCTCCAGCTCTTTTTACCAATTTGATAAAGTTAGAGTCTGCGTGGAGCTGCGTAAGTTCGTCGAGGTTGTTGGTAACTGTAATGTAGTTGTCGTAGTCAACAGAAAGATCGAGTTCATCGGGTTCTTCTTGTCCTTTTTTCAACTTCTGGTTCGGGTCAATATAAGTTACAGACAAAGAAACAGAGTAGTTTCCAACTCTTTTGAAATCGAGTTCGAGATCTCCTTTGGTGAGGTCCCCCTTAGTGATTTCCCAATCCTGACCTTGAATTCCTGAGATAGCCCATTCCAAAGATCTTTGTTGGACGCCATTTTTGACAAAATTAGATTTGAGCGAAACTTTGGTTTTGGCTTCTTGAAGTTCCTTTGCCTTATTTGCATCTGGTTTTTTACCAGTATTGGTTTCTTCTAGTTTTTCGTCGTCGAGTGTGATCACGCGTTTAGAAGAAATGATATCTAAGGTAGGTTTTTGACCAAAAGCGTTTGTGGTAAATAGTGTAATGAACGCGCTTAGGACAAATAAGGATTTTAGTAAGTTTTTCATAGTTGTTCTCATGAAATGATCAATTCTGTTCGAAGTTAATAAAATTTATTGATGGCTCTTGATCAAAAGATTTAAGATTTCCTGAGCCGCTAACGCAATTTTAGTACCAGGTCCGTAAATACCGAAAACACCAGCATCGTACAGATAAGCGTAATCTTGAGCCGGAATCACACCGCCAGCAACAACCATGATATCCGGGCGGCCTAAGTGCTTGAGCGCCGCAATCACGGCCGGCACCAACGTTTTATGCCCTGCGGCTAAAGAAGAGACACCCAAAACATGCACATCGTTTTCAATAGCTTGTTTGGCTGCTTCTTCAGGCGTTTGGAAAAGAGGACCCATGTCTACATCAAAGCCAAGATCTGCAAAAGAACTGGCAATAATTTTTGCGCCACGGTCATGACCGTCTTGGCCCATTTTTGCAATCATAATGCGCGGTCTTCTGCCTTCAAGTACCCTGAATTCTTCGAGTAAGCCTTTGGCTTTGATAAAATCTTGATCTTGCATAATTTCTTTTGCGTACACTCCGCTAATGGTTTGTATGGTTGCTTTATAGCGACCGAAAACTTCTTCTAAGGTAGCAGAAATTTCACCTAAGGTGCAACGCGCTTGTGCACAACGCACGCAAATTTCTAACAAGTTTTGATCGTTTGTAGCTGCGCTTTTGAGTTCTTCCAAAAGTTGAGCAACTAATTTTGCATCGCGGTTATTTTTCAGAGTTTGCAGTCTGGCAATCTGTGCGTCTCGAACTTGCGTGTTGTCAACCTCTAAAATATCAATATCTGATGCTTCTTCCGTTTCAAATCGATTGACGCCAACAATTACATCGATTCCAGCATCAATGCGTGCTTGTTTTTTGGCAGCTGCTTCTTCAATGCGCAATTTAGGAAGACCTGTTTCAATGGCTTTTGCCATGCCGCCTAGTTCTTCAATCTCTGAAATCAAAGCCCATGCTTCATCAATGAGTTCTGCTGTTCTTTTTTCAATTTCGATACTGCCCGCATATGGGTCAATAAATTGAGTAATGCCTGTTTCTTTTTGCAAGAAAATTTGCGTGTTTCGGGCAATTCTCGCAGAAAAATCTGTGGGCAATGCAATGGCTTCGTCAAGTGCGTTCGTGTGTAACGATTGCGTGCCGCCAAGTGCTGCTGAAAGTGCTTCTAGGCAAGTTCGGGCCACATTGTTAAACGGATCTTGTGCAGTCAATGACCAACCTGATGTTTGGCAATGCGTTCTGAGCATCAATGATTTACTAGATTTAGGCTCGAATTCTTGGAGCATTTTCGCCCACAAAACTCGGCCAGCTCTAAGTTTTGCAACTTCGGTCTGGTGGTCCATGCCAATGGCCCAGAAAAAGGATAGTCGCGGTGCAAAATGGTCGATATCTAGACCAGATTGAATACCTGTTCTGACATATTCGAGTCCGTCGGCTAGTGTATAAGCCAATTCAATGGCCGCTGTCGCACCTGCCTCATGCATATGATAACCCGAAATAGAAATCGAGTTGAATTTTGGCATGTGTGCCGAAGTATAAGCAAAGATGTCGGCAATAATGCGCATTGAAGGAGCAGGCGGATAAATATAGGTGTTGCGCACCATGAATTCTTTCAGAATGTCATTTTGAATGGTGCCGCTGAGTTGCGCTTGACTCACGCCTTGTTCCAACGCACTCGCGATATAAAATGCCATAATGGGTAGCACTGCACCATTCATAGTCATCGAAACAGACATTTGATCCAAAGGTATTTGGTCAAACAGAATTTTCATGTCTTCAATAGAATCAATGGCTACGCCTGCTTTGCCTACATCGCCAAGTACTCTTTCGTGATCGGAGTCATAGCCACGATGTGTGGCTAAATCAAAAGCGACGCTTAAGCCTTTTTGACCAGCAGCTAAATTTCTTCTATAAAAAGCATTGGAAGCCTCTGCCGTAGAGAAGCCGGCATATTGCCTGATGGTCCATGGTTTGGCTAAATACATGGAGGCGTACGGGCCACCTAAAAATGGTGCTATACCGGAGCGAAACTGCGTTAAAGGATGTGCAACTTGATTGGGGCCTTGATAGCCTTTCTCATTTTGATGGGCCTGGAGCTGAATTCTTGACATACTAAACGAGTTCGTAAATGAGATAAGGAAAACCTAAATAAGTCGGGATGTTTGCCCATTGCTTTATTTTGGTTTCAAATGTGTTTTCAAATTGATTGACGCCAATCAGGAGTTGTTGCCCTGTATGGTGTCTTTCTATGCGCGCTTCTCTTGTTTGCGCAATCAAAGGCGTAAAGTCAGTTAAATCATTGTACTGATCGGCAAGAATTAAGGCTTCCCATGATTGCGTCGTTAATGCGGCCGTAAGTGCTTCCACGACGTGTGCATCTTTTAAAGGATCTGCTGTGGTTTTGAGCTGTGCTTCTTCTTGGATTAAGTTGCCAATGTTGAGGGCCATTCTTCTGGAAAAATCATCAGGACCATCTGTGCTGAGTGCATCATAGGGTTGAACGGCAATGGCATCACAAGTGCCAATCACAGCACTTAAAGCCTCTGTTGCCTGACGCAAAAGATTGGTAAAAGGATCTTTCAGACTTTTATTTGAAAAACCGGTACTGGCCAATAAATCATAAGAAATTGTCACCTGATGAATGGCTTCTAGTCTTGAAATCAGTTGTCTGAATGTTCTGAATTTAGCGACTTCGAGAAAGTATTGACTGCCTATTCCCAATTCAAAAATATAGTGTCTTTTGAGCGCGTTGTTTTCTAAGTCGCGGTGCAGTTGCCAAAGTAAGACACTCAATTGGGTGCTGATGCTCGCGCCAATTTGCTGTAGTTCAAAGGCTGAGAAAAAATTGCTTACTACACCTTCACTATAGAGAAATTGAATATGCGCTTTTTTAGCAACCAAAGCGGCTTGTTCAAACTGCTGCAAATTAGAAACATCATTTAATTGTATCCAACAATCAATGTACGCGACCTCGATGTTTTCTAATACTTTTTCCCAGTTACAGCTTGCCTTATGGCAGGTTAAAAATAAGGCTGAAGCACCTTCCATAAGAGCCGCCAATAAAATTCGGTTGGCTTCTTTTTCTTCTTTGATTTCATAACGAAAAAGATTGCTCCAGGTATCTTTACTTTTGGGCGGAATGGACAAAACTTCGGGTATGCATGTAAGGTCTATTTCGAGACCCTCAATAGGATCTTTAAAGTGCAGTAAATCGGTCTGGTGTTGCAACTCTTTGTGCAGCTGAGCAATCCATTGAGCTTGCTCAATAGGAGGGAAAGGAAGTGCTGTTTTTAGCATATATAAATGTGTCCCCAAATATACGGAATCTAGGTTATTTCTGCAGAAATTCCTGAAAAGAGCTACAGCTGCTCGGGTTACTTTTGGAGCATGAAAATAAAACATTACTTGTCCCTTCTTTTTTTAGCTCGACTTTTTCTTGTTCCACTTGAAAAAGCCAATGCTCAAGTGATGTTCAACATGCTTCCACTCGGAATTCAACAGAACAGGCAGCAACAAAATCCGGCGGCTTTTGGAGAGAAAGATCACACTTGGCTGCAGGTTCAAGGAGTGTTTTATGCACAAGTACCTGCATTGCAAAGCCTGGCGCTAGATGTCAAAAAAAGGCTCGATAAAATTTACCTTGATCAATACCTTTCAGTTCATGGAATCCGCTCGTTTCAGGATTTACGGAGTTATACAAATCTAGGGCTCGAACTCAATTCTTATTTAAAAGTAGGTATCGGTTTGGGTTTTCAGACGCTTTTTCAACCTGCTTTTTATGGTCAAACTTGGTGCGCTACGGCTCGGTTAGGTCTGCAACTTAAATGTTCAGCACATGACTGGTTTGGTTACACCTTTCAAATTCATTCGGTGCCCTTAAAAAACACCATGAATTGGGCATATCATCATCAGGTAAGTTCAGGTCTTGAAGTATTCGCAAACATAAACTGGGCCTTGTATTTGCTGCCAACCTTACAAATTGGTTATATCCAACAACTTGAAAATTATCGCCTTTGTTTTTTTGGTGCTGTTCAGCCACAGCATTTCGGATTCTATATTGATAAAAAACAAATCAAGCAATTGAATTGGTCC
>JACCDL010404067.1_pt1 | contig 11142 bp, 9 predicted proteins | sample 7441931 | NCBI WGS metagenome assembly JACCDL01 (sample SAMN15323437, study PRJNA562643) | freshwater metagenome | isolation source: river surface water | place: USA:Blue River Watershed | collected 2017-08-16 | reverse complement strand
GGGTTGCAACTAAACTTGTAATCGTTGCTGTTCCAATGCAGAGCACAATGACGCTCAAACTTTGCGTAATTGTAATTTCCGGAACATGAAGACCAGCAATCTCATGCCAACCAACCGCATGGCAAGCATGGAAAATGAGCTTGATTCCGATAAAGCCAAGTACCACTGATAGACCTCGCCCAATATGGATCAACCGCTCCATTAATCCGCCAATAAGGAAATAGAGCTGACGAAGTCCCATGAGGGCGAAAACGTTGGCCGTGATTACGATGTAAACATTCTGAGTTAATCCAAAGATTGCTGGAATTGAATCGAGTGCGAAGAGCAAATCCGTCATGCCGAGCGCAATCAGCGCGATAGTAAAAGGCTTAACGCCTCTTTCTTGTAGAACCCGGATGATTCCACTTTCCTTCTCATCTTCTCCGTGGGTAGCGCTCTCGGCGTACAGTTGTATAGCGGTATAGAGCAAGAATGCACCGAAGACAAAGAAGACAGCTTCAAATCTTTCGATGACAGCCGCCCCAACGCTAATTGCAATGACGCGAAGGACAAGTGCAATAACTATGCCGATAAGTAGGGCAAGTTGTTGACGCTCTTTAGAAATCTTAAGTTTGGTAAGAATAATGACAAAGACAAAGAGATTGTCGAATGAGAGTGAGTATTCAGTAAGCCATCCTGCAAAAAACTCTTGCTGAGCTTGCGAGTCAAGCCAACTACCAAGTGAAATACCAAATCCAATTGCCAGAGCTACGTAGAACGCGGTCCACCCCAGTACTTCGCGCATTGAGGTCTCTTTATTGCGATTCTTGATTGCCCAAGTAAAGTCGAATGAGAGAATCGCCAGGAGAGCAATTATTGTCACTAGCCATTCAGTAGTCGAAACCATTGTGGGAGACTAGCATTCTCTCCCGTGAGCACAGATCAACTCGAAGATGTATTCGCCGAGATTGAGTCACAATTTGGCGCTCATCAAAGTTTGGTGCGAGTCGTACTCTCTGGCCGTCGCCGAAATATGCAAACTCCACATGAGCGTATTGATTTGCGCCCGGTCACTATAAAGAATTCTCTCCAAATTCAACTCACATATAGTGATGGTCGAGCGATGACCACAAAGAATTTCCTGCCCGAAGATGCTCCACTCGCTCACTTATTGCGAGCCGGTTATGCCAATATTTTGCTAGAACACATTAACGGGACAATCAGTGTTCGTATCACGAAGAAAGGTGAACCTCTTATTCACCGTACCTCCGAGAAGCGCGAACAGGTGCTCGAGCATGACCGCACAAAATCACGATTGCTAGCCCCTTCTGATCCATTTTTGATTGCGGTAGGAATCTCTGATGCTCAAGGAAGCCTTAAACCCAGTAAGTCTGATAAGTATCGGCAGGTAGAAGAGTTCTTGCGGCTCTTGACCCCGGCCTTATCCAATGCGATTTCCGCAGGCCACATAGCGACTCCTACAGAAGAACGCCCATTGACTATCGCAGATCTCGGATGCGGTCATGCATACCTAACTTTTGCGGCTCATCAATATCTGCGACAAATAGGAATTCCTGTCTCGGTGGTAGGAATTGATGTGAGAACAACTTCCAGAGATCGCAATAATGAGATTGCCAAGGAACTTGGTATCGCTACAACCATTGAATTTCGCGCTGAAGAAATTTCAGAGACAGAATTGAAATATGCGGATGTGGCTATCGCCCTGCATGCTTGCGATACTGCAACTGATGATGCGATTGCTTGGGCCGTAAAAGCCGATGCAAAACTTGTACTTGTCGCTCCATGTTGTCACCACGACATTCAGGCCCAAATGAATGAGATTCCTGAACCCTGGGTAATCATGACTCGCAATGGCATTATGAAAGAACGCTTGGGAGATCTGATTACAGACACACTACGTATGCAGCTCATGAAGTTGCATGGATACAGAGTTGAAGCAATTGAATTTATTGGAGGAGAGCACACGCCTCGAAATCTGATGATTCGAGCAACACGGACAGGCGCCAGCGCTGATTCAATCGAAAAAGAGCGCTACGAACAGATGCTCTCGCTCTGGAAAGTAAAGCCTGCACTAGCAGCCCTGCTCAACCATTAGACTTCTCGCCATGTCTAAGGTACTTGCATCTCTTCCAGTTGGCGAAAGAGTCGGTATCGCCTTTTCCGGCGGTCTAGATACTTCTGTAGCAGTTGCTTGGATGCGCTCTAAGGGAGCCGTACCTTGCACATACACCGCGGATTTGGGTCAGTACGACGAGCCAGATATTGATTCAGTTCCGGGGCGCGCAAAAGAATATGGCGCAGAAATCTCACGTTTAGTTGATTGCAAAACTCCGTTAGTCGAAGAAGGCCTGGCAGCTATTGCATGTGGCGCTTTCCATATCCGTTCGGGCGGTAAGCAATATTTCAATACAACGCCACTCGGTCGCGCAGTAACAGGAACTCTGCTCGTGCGTGCAATGCTTCAGGATAAAGTTGAAATTTGGGGCGATGGCTCCACTTACAAAGGTAACGACATCGAGCGCTTCTATCGTTACGGTCTACTTGCTAACCCAAATTTGCGAATTTACAAGCCTTGGTTAGATGCTGACTTCGTTCGTGAACTTGGCGGACGTAAAGAGATGTCTGAGTGGTTAGTGGCGCACAACTTGCCATACCGAGATAGCACTGAAAAGGCTTACTCGACAGATGCCAATATTTTGGGCGCAACTCACGAGGCAAAGAATTTGGAACAGTTGGATGCATCCATCGAGATTGTCTCTCCGATTATGGGAGTTAAATTCTGGGATGCAAGCGTTGCTATTGCCTCTGAAGATGTAAAGATTCAATTTGTGCAGGGCCGACCTGTTGCAATTAATGGCAAAGATTTCACAGATGTTGTCGCTCTCATGCAAGAGGCAAACGCAATTGGTGGTCGCCACGGTCTTGGTATGGCAGATCAAATCGAGAACCGCATCATCGAAGCTAAATCGCGCGGAATCTATGAAGCCCCCGGAATGGCGCTGCTCTTCATTGCATACGAAAGATTGATATCTGCAATTCACAATGAAGACACAATCGCTAATTATCATGCAGAAGGTCGTCGCCTTGGCCGTTTGCTGTACGAAGGCCGATGGTTAGATCCACAGAGTTTGATGCTTCGCGAATCATTGACACGGTGGGTTGCATCAGCAGTTACTGGCGAAGTCACTCTACGTTTACGTCGTGGCGATGACTATTCAGTTATTAACACAACTGGCCCAGGGTTGAGCTACCACCCTGACAAGCTATCCATGGAACGCACCGAGGATGCTGCATTTGGTCCTACAGATCGCATTGGTCAATTGACCATGCGAAATCTGGATATCGCAGATACTCGTTCAAAGCTCGAGATGTACCGCGATCAAGGCCAACTTGGCGGCGGCGAATTCAACCTAATTAAGGAGCTCGAAAATTAATAGTATGAGAAAAGTTCTTGCCGCAGTCTTTGTCGTCGTTCTTATCACCGCAACTATTCTTGGAGGAATTCAATTGACCGGATCAGAGCCAACGAAGCTTCCCACAGTCTCAGCAGCCGCTGGTCAAGTTCCTTCTATTTCAAAACCTGATGGAACACCACCTGCCGAATTAACAACAGAAGACATCATCGTTGGAACTGGCGCAGAAGTTCTACCAACATCGACGTTGACAGTTCATTATGTTTTGATGACGTGGTCTGACGGAAAATTGATTGAATCATCATGGTCGGGCGAACCTGCAACATTCCCACTTGCTCAAGTAGTTGAGGGTTGGCAAAAAGGTCTTCCTGGAGCAAAGGCAGGCGGACGTCGACTATTGGTAATTCCACCAGCCATGGGTTATGGGGCAAGCGGAGCGGGTCCAATTAAGCCCAATGAAACTCTCATCTTTGCCGTCGACATAATCGCGGTCGCCTAAAGAGAGTTACTTCTTTTTAAACCAGACTGTTGTACCTGCTGGAATCTTTCCATTAACAATTGGTTTAGATGAGAGCAAGATTTCACCCTTTGGCATGGTGTATTCCTGCGCTCTGAAATTAGTTATGCAGTTCCATCCATTTGGGCGCGAATAGTGCAGAACTGATACATCGCTGGTCTTATGCCACTTGATCTCTTCCTTTGTTTGCAACTCTTTGCGAAGTTCAAGTGCTTTGCGATAAATGGCCAGCGGCGAGCTTGGATCTCTCTCTTCAACCTCAACTGAGTATTTGCCAAACCATTGTGGTTGCGGAAGATGCGCGCCACCAGTACCAAATCCAAATGATGGCCCAGATTGTGTCCACGGCAACGGCACGCGACAACCATCTCGTCCTTTATCTACTTTGTGATTTCGCAAATACTGCGGATCTTGAATTGCAGACTCTGGAATATCCGTGACTTCGTGTAGCCCAAGCTCTTCACCCTGGAACATATAGGTGCTTCCAGGTAGCGCCAAGATATATAGCGTTGCAGCAAGTCCGTTATTGGTACCAGATTCCATATCTAAGGGATGCGATGTTCCGTTGCTGAGCATCCAATCGCGTCGGTTTACTCCTGGGTTGAGACCCATTTTGGTGGCATGACGAATCTGATCGTGGTTAGACAGAGTCCATGTACAAGTCGATTTATTCTTGGCGGCGAGCTCAATTGCCTCCTGTGTTGCCACTTTGTATGCACCGGCTTCAAATGGTGTTTCAATAAAGCGGAAATCAAAGCACTGACCAAGCGTCTTAGTGCTTGCATAGAGTGGAAGTCGATCTGGGTGTACGAAGGCCTCGGCCACAGCTACACGAGGAGGATCGTAGGTATTAAATAGCTTGCGCCACTCTTTATAGATCTTAAATAGGTCATCGCGATCGGCAAGAATTCCCTTGCCTTTATTTCCGCGTTGTTCGAGTCCTTCAAAGACATCTAAATTGCGCAATGGTTCAGATAAATCTTTCTTGAGCGCGTGAGCCACATCGATACGAAATGCATCTACGCCTCGGTCAGCCCAGAACTTGAGTGTTTTCAAGAAATCTTTCTGTACTTCTGGGTTATCCCAGTTGAAATCAGGTTGTTCAGGCGCAAACCAGTGCATGTACCACTGATTATGTTTTCCACCCATTGCAGATTCATGGGTCCACGCACTTGGGGCGAAGTGTGACACCCAATCAGTTGGCGGAAGTTCACCTTTTTTACCACGGCCATCACGGAAGATATATCGATTACGTGCCTTGGATCCTGGCTTAGCAGCGATTGCCTCCTGAAACCATTCGTGCAGATTCGATGAGTGGTTAGGAACGATATCAACATAAACACGAATGCCAGCCTTGTGAAGACCTGCAAGCATCTCGTCAAAGTCTGCAAGAGTTCCAAGTTTCGGATCAACGTCGCGGTAATTATCTACGTCATAACCACCATCAACTAGAGCAGATGGATAGAACGGACTAAGCCATACAGCATCAATATTGAGAGATTTCAAATATGGAATTCTGGAGGTTATTCCCTTGAGATCTCCAATCCCATCACCATTGGAATCAGCAAAGCTGCGAGGATAAATCTGATAAACGGAAGCCTGACGCCACCAATTCTTATCTTTACTCAAACCTGAACTCTTTGGCATGCGCGGAACTCTACGCAAGGGCGCCAGGGTTCGATAGCAAAAACCACAAATTGTGACGGAAATGAAATATTTTTGCAGTTTTGTGCAGAGCCTTTTTAAATTCCCTATTCTTAGCGCATGTCCCTCATGTTGACCTTAGATCTGCTCGCCACTTTTGCTTTTGCGTTGGTGGGGGCGCGTGTAGCTGCAGATAAGGGTCTTGATTACGGCGGAATAGCATTTATCGCCGCAGTTGCATCACTTTCGGGTGGAACGCTGAGAAATGTTTTCTTAGGAATTCGACCCGTATGGATTATCGATCCTTGGATTGTGATTAGCGTGCTATCTGCAATCATCCTGACTTTGGTCTTTCGCAGAGTTACTCATATTGGAAAGACTCTTCTATTAATGGACACTTTCGGTCTGGCGGTCGCTGCCATGTCTGGAACTCAACTTGCATACGAGATGGATGTTGTCTGGTTCGGCGCGATTTTCCTAGGAGTCATTACCGCCGTAACTGGGGGACTGGTTCGCGATGTGCTCTGCCAATTAGAGCCAGTGCTTCTACACCGCGAAACCATTGGAACATCGACCCTCATTGGTGCATCCACTTATGTCGCACTTCACGGTCTTGGATTCGCGGACAACGTAGCAGCTATCGCTGGTGGTCTCGTCGTCATTGTGACCCGCTTAGTTTCTATACGTTTTGATCTTCACTTACCAAAATTTGAGAAGAACTAGCGTTTCTATGAAGTTTCACAAGAGAGCCCTGTAGGTTTTGGCTATGTCTACAGAGCTTGAGATTCTCAAGTCCCTCGAATCTGAAGCCATTGAGATTTTCCGAGAAACGGCGTCAACTTTTCGTAAACCGGTCCTCATGTATTCGATCGGTAAAGATTCCTCGGTCCTGCTCCACCTAGCCAAGAAAGCTTTCTATCCAGGGCCAATCCCATTTCGATTGCTGCACATCGATACAACCTGGAAATTTAAAGAGATGATTTCCTTTCGAGATAAAGTTGTTGCGGAAAATAATCTGTCGCTAATCGTGCACACTAATCCAGAAGGCGTTGCTGGAGGAGTGAACCCATTCACCTTCGGAATATCTGAGTACACCCGGATTATGAAAACTGTGGCTCTGCGCCAAGCTCTAGACCTTCATGAGATAGATGCTGCTATTGGTGGCTCTAGACGCGATGAAGAAAAATCTCGTGCCAAAGAGAGAATTTTTAGCGTACGTGAAGCAGGGCATCGCTGGGAACCGCGCGCACAGCGCCCTGAATTGTGGCGCACCTACAACCCGAAGTTAGCTCCAGGTCAGACCATGCGCGTATTCCCACTTTCTGACTGGACAGAATTAGATATTTGGCGCTACATCGCTCACGAAAAGATTGAAGTTAATCCACTCTACTTTGCCAAAGATCGACCAGTAGTAATGCGCGGCAATCAAATCATCATGGTTGACGATGACCGTTATCAGCTCAAAGATGGAGAAACTCCAGAGCCAAAGCGGATCCGATTTAGAACCCTTGGTTGCTACCCGCTCACTGCAGCGGTGGAGTCGGAGGCAACCACTATCGAAGAAGTAGTTGAAGAGGTATTTCAAGTTAAGTTGAGCGAACGAGCAACCCGCCTAATTGATGGCGCCAACGAAGACTCTATGGAAAAGAAAAAGCGCGAGGGATACTTCTGATGCAACTCCCTATCGTTCGTTTACTTACCTGTGGCAGTGTTGACGATGGCAAGAGCACGTTAATAGGTCGTTTACTTGTAGAAACCGACAGCATTCCTTATGACACGGTGGATACAGCGCGCCAGATTCGACGAGCAGGTTCAACTATTCCAGCAGGAGAAATTGATTTCAGCTTGCTCACCGATGGTTTGGAGGCAGAACGCGAACAAGGAATCACAATTGATGTCGCCTATCGTTCAATGTCGCTCCTCGATGGTCGACGGTTGATCATTTCTGATGCCCCAGGTCATGAGCAATACACCCGAAATATGGCTGTTGCCGCCTCACGAGCGCATATTTCGATCGTACTCGTTGATGCCACAAAAGGGGTTCGCACTCAAACTCTTCGGCATTTAACAATTTGCTCACTCATGGGCGTGCAAAGAGTGTTGGTAGCAATCAATAAACTTGACGCAGTCGGTTTCCAGGAAAGTATCTACACAGATATCAAGTTAGAGATCGAGAAAACTCTCGCTCGACTCGATTTATCAGATGTGCATTTTATCCCGCTGAGCGCTTTAGCGGGAGATAACGTTGTTCAGCGTAGTAGCCAAACACCGTGGTACCAAGGCCCGACTCTTCTTGAGGCAATTCAATCGTGGCAACCTGCTAAGAGCGCGAGCGCAACTGCGCGTATGCGAGTGCAATCAATTTCGCGCGCTGATGATTTTCGTGGCGTGAGCGGAACAATTCATCAGGGCGACTTCGCTCTGGGGGATGAAGTGAAAATCTTTCCAAGCAACAAAGTTGCTAAAATTGGTCGGGTCATTTATGACTTTCAAGATCAAAAGTCTGCGCTTGAAGGTCAGGCGGTAACGCTAGTTCTTGAGCCTGAGGTAGATGCAACTCGCGGGGATTTGATCGCAGCCTCAGGAGAAGATTTGCACCCCTCAGATCGCTTTAACGCACATCTTGTTTGGATGAATGAAGAGGCTCTGATTCACAGCCGCTCATATCTATTTATTTCAGGACCAACTCAAACTCCGGCAATTGTTACCAAAATTCGCCATAAAATTGATGTAAATACTGGCGAGCACGTCGCAGCCAACACTCTTTCCATGAATGAGATTGGTGAAATTGAGATTGCAACCAATCAACCTCTAGCGCTATTGCCCTATACCCAATCTCGCGAATTCGGTAATTTTATCTTGGTAGACCGCCTCAACTTCCAGACAGTCGGCGCAGGAATGATCAGGCACACACTTCGCCGCGGGGAAAACATCACGTATCAAGAATACGAAGTAAATAAAGCAGCTCGCGAGAGCGCCAAGAACCAGAAAGCAAGAGCAATTTGGTTGACCGGTCTTTCTGGTTCAGGAAAGTCAACAATTGCTAACGAGTTAGCAAAAAGACTCCACGCAATTGGAATGCATGCCTATGTTCTAGATGGCGACAATCTCCGTATGGGGCTTAACGTCGATCTTGGATTTACCCCAGAAGATCGAGCTGAGAATGTCCGACGCGTCTCTGAAGTTGCCAAGTTAATGGTGGATGCAGGACTGATAGTAATTACAGCTCTGGTGAGCCCATTTGAGGCAGATCGCCAACGCGCTCGTTCCATCTTTGACGACGGTGATTTTATTGAAGTATTTGTCGATACCCCGGTAGAGGTGTGTATCTCACGAGATCCGAAAGGACTATACAAAAAGGCCAAAGACGGTCAGATTCCAAACTTCACAGGCATTGGACAAGATTATGAGCGCCCATCGAACCCTGAATTAGTGCTTGACGGAACTGCTGATGTAGATGCAAATATCAAGATAATTTTGGAGAACTTATTATGAATTGGATCTTCTTTGCTCTCGCGGGATCGCTCGCACAATTAATTGATGGAACTTTGGGAATGGGCTTTGGACTTACAAGTTCGACCCTTTTGCTAACTTTGGGCGCTTCTGCAGCGGTTGCATCTGCAGCGGTGCATGCTGCTGAGATTGGAACGACCCTCGTATCTGGTGCTTCCCATTGGCATGCGGAAAATGTGGATAAGAAAATATTGCTCAAACTAGCCGTTCCTGGCGGAATAGGCGCACTTCTTGGCGCCACATTCTTATCGTGGATCGATCTTTCAAGTGCAAAGATCTTCATCTCTACGCTTTTGCTACTACTCGGCTTCTTATTGCTCTATAGAAATGTATTCCCTTCAACGCAGCCACAACCATCGGTAGAGCTCACCAATCCTCGCTACCTTACATATCTTGGTTTCACTGGTGGATTTGTAGATGCCTCTGGAGGCGGGGGATGGGGTCCAATCGTCACTCCTACCATGATGACAACCACAACAGTAGAGCCTCGAAAAATTATCGGAACAGTGAGTGCGGCGGAATTTATCGTTGCTGTATCGGCTAGCGTCGGATTTCTTGTAAATATTAACCGCCTCAATATTGATTGGTCTGTTGTTGGTGGCCTTGCACTTGGCGGTTGTTTGATGGCACCTATTGCTGCACGAATTGTTGTTATATTGCCTCGCAAGCAAATTGGAATTTTGGTGGGAATAGCCGTTATCGTCATTAACGGCTATCGAATTCTTGCAGGCTAGCTAGAACTGTTTTACGACAATTCCCTTTGAATCTAGTCTATTCAGGATCTGAAGGTAACTTTCTTCAAACTTTTCTGGGTTAGCAACCTCTGCCTTCCACCTACCAGCATGCAGTCGCTCCGGAATTAGTTCATCGGCAAAATACTTTTCTAGACGGTTATTCGGTTCAAGATTGAGAAAAGCCAAAATTCTTTGTAGGGCGCTTTCACGATTATGGACGACGAGATCTTCAATTCTTACTTCAAGAACGTGGTCTTTTGGAATTGTCGAGAGAGAAGAGTGTGCTTGAGAGATGCGGTTTTCCCACCACTTGAGAGCTTCGCGATGGCTCTTTGGACCCCATTTCTCTTTAACTACAGAAGAGGCAACATCGCGACCATCCCGAATGACGTTGATGAATTTGCTTGTTGGAAGTAAGTCAAAGATGAGATCAGATTGCATCATGTTGACTGGAGTGGAATCCCCAAAATAGCGTTTGGGTTTATCTTGCATCTGGGCTACCGAGAGCGATTCAAAGAGCTGCCGAGCGGCGCCTTTCCGATCTTTCCGATACTGCGCTCTAAATACTTCAAATTCTCGCTCCAAGATTTCACGTGGAATACCTTGAACTAATCCACGAGTTGTTCCCTTCTTGCCTTTTTCTGACCACCAAGTCCCAAAAATTTCACTCTTAAAGGAATCTATTTGGCTGCGACCGAAAAGCGGAAGTGCGCGTGCTGCCAAATTATTACGTCGCGATTTAAGAGTTTCCTCAAATCTCATGGGTCTAGTGAATACAAGATCGATGAGCCCGTGACGACTAGTCAGGTATTTAATTTCTCTCGGCATACTGGCATGAAACTCTGGATGGCGACTAAGGAGATTGAGCAGAATGGTCGTACCACTGCGCCCTGTACCTCCAATAAAAACTGGAGTGAAAAGATTCGCCATGTCAGGACTGTAAGGCTCAATTTGAATACGTGGGGCGATATTCTTCTCAAATGGGAAAGTCTCCGATAACTCACAAAGTTATCCCCGTCTTTGTCGGCGGTACGGGGCGAAGCGGTACGACTGTGATGGGTGACTTGCTAGGTAACCATCCCGATGTGCGCACGAGCACCCCTATTGAGATCAAGTTTCTCTCAAATAGATCTGGGCTCCTTGACGTGGTCTTTGGGCGAGATGGCTCGGCAGAAAAGAAAGAGTCAGTCTCGATTCTTCATTTTCGAACCTATCGCAAGCGTAGACAGCGTGAAAAAGAGAAGCTCGCAGCAATCCTGGCTGAGTTCGAAGATTTTGTGTGGAATAAATGGTGGGATATCGACGCGCCACCACCTCATGG
>JACCDL010642188.1_pt1 | contig 11146 bp, 14 predicted proteins | sample 7441931 | NCBI WGS metagenome assembly JACCDL01 (sample SAMN15323437, study PRJNA562643) | freshwater metagenome | isolation source: river surface water | place: USA:Blue River Watershed | collected 2017-08-16 | reverse complement strand
GCATCGGTTCACCCCGGTGGCGGAATACCTGCCGTGCTAGGTGGCACATTGATCGCCAATAGGGCGATGCTGAGAAAAATTGGGAAGCCAAAGAAATAACTAGCTGTTAGGAATAACCATGACCAAGCTTCAGAAGCCTGCAACCACGTCCGTTCCAATCTCCGAGCTACTAGCTAACCGCTGGAGCCCTAGGGTTTACGACCCTAGCCACGAGGTGACCGACGAGCAGGTGCTGAGACTCGCTGAGGCTGCCAGGTGGGCGGCATCGGGGAACAACGCCCAGCCTTGGCGCTTCGGCTTTACCAAGCGCGGTGAGGAGCTTTTTGAATCGATCTCAACCGTTGGTCTCACAGGTTTCAATGCATCATGGGCACCTAACGCCTCGCTTTATGTTCTAGCTTTTGCAGACAAGGTACGAGCCGATGGCACCGAGATTGACCGTCACGCGGCGTACTTCAACAACGCGCTTGCAACCAGCCAAATTGTTTTCGAGGCCGAGGCCATGGGACTCAAGTCCCACTACATGGGTGGCGTAATTCACGATGAGATTCTCAAGCTGGTTGGCATTGAAGATGCTTGGCTAACCTGCGTCATCACCATCGGCGCTCAGGGCGATGCCTCGGCTGTAAGCGATGAATTGAAGCAGCGTGAGTCAACACCACGAGAGCGCAAAGCGCTATCTGAAGTAGTTATCACCAAGCTGTAAGACGCTAGGCTCTAGTGGTCAAAACTAGAGATTGGCTAGACAGATTTCTGAATCAACGAAGATCAAGTTCAGTGCCGCTTTTCAGCGCCTCTGGACAGCGAGCGCAGCCAGCAATCTAGCTGACGGCCTGCTAAAGACCTCGGCCCCGCTGTTGGCAACCACCCTTACCAAAGACCCTTTCTGGATCTCAACCATCGCTGCCCTGAGCATGTTGCCTTGGCTGTTCTTTGCTATCCCAATTGGTGGTCTGGTAGACCGCATCAATCGCCGAAACATGCTGGCGGTTGCCAATACCCTCAGGCTAATTGCAGTCATCATCATTGCCACAACGACCGGTCTCGGGCTGATTACCCTGCCAATTCTGCTTGGCGCAATCTTCATCTTCGGTGTTGGAGAGGTAATTTACGACACCACCCTGCAGTCGATGATGCCTGAGGTATTGACCAAAGACCAGCTCGATCGAGGCAATGCCAGATTGCAAATTGCAGGTATCACCCTGGCTGAGTTTGTTGGAGCGCCGATTAGCGGTTTATTGTTCGCAGCATCGATTGCACTGCCGTTCTACTTTGGTGGTGCCGGCATTCTGCTCGCGGTCTTCCTGGTGCTAGCAATTCCACGCGCTTACTCGATTGTTGAGGTTTCGCCCAAGTCAAAGGCTCCAACTGGCTTTTGGGAAGATGTTCGATTTGGTATTCGCTACCTCTATGAAGACAAGGTGCTGCTAAAGCTGGTTTTACTCACCTCTTCCATCGGCTTCTTCTTTTCGGCATCTTCTTCGACAATGGTGCTGTTTCTTACAGAGACGCTGAACACTCCGATCGCGCTATTTGGATTCTTGTTTGCAGCTCCTGCTGTTGGGGCGCTGGTGGGGTCGATTATCGTTCCAAAGATTTCAGAGCGTTTCGGACGAACTACCACCATGGCCTGGTCCATCTTTCTATCGAGCGTGTTGGTTTTCATTCAGGGCTTTTCGCCAAACTACTGGGTGCTGGCGGCGCTGGTGACAATGGGTTCGATGGTCATCACCGGCTGGAACATCCTGCTGATGTCCACCTACCACCAGATAATCCCGGGCGAACTTTTTGGTCGCATCCACGGCACTAGAAGAACCCTGGTTTGGGGACTGATGCCAATTGGTTCGCTATTGGGTGGCGTGTTGGCAAGCATTGATCTTCGCCTGCCATTTATCGCAGGCGGTATTGCCTGCTCAGTGCTTGCACTATGGGGCTTTAGATTCATCGTCAACCTAGAAACCGCCTGGACCAAGAAGGATTAGAGCAATTGAAGCGCTACGTGATTTACGTGATTGACACCGCAACTAACACCGGTGGCCCAGGCGAAATGGCAGCCATCGATGCCTTCAATGATCACCTGCAGTCCAACAGTCACTGGATTACCGCGGCTGGCATTGGTGCCCCGACGACCGCCAACGTCATCGACAATCGGCAAGACGCAGGCAAAGTCACACCAGGATCACTGTTTGATTCCGAAGAGTTCTACAGCGGCTTTTGGCTTATCCAAGCCGAGTCAGATGCACAGGCACACGAGCTAGCGCTGGCCGGTTCTAAGGCTTGCAACCGCAAGGTTGAGCTGCGCCCATACCTTGGGCAGTAGCGCAAATAGTTGGCTTTAGACTGACACCAGCACAGGCTTAGAGCACGAAGAGGTGGTCACCATGACAAAGCCCCGTTCCATTGCAGCAATCCGTAAGGTGCTAGCCGCAGGCTCTCTAGTCTTTGGGCTGAGCTCAATCGCACTGATAGCCGTGCCAGGAATTTTCAACCAACTACTTTGGCTGCCAAACAATCCAGAACTTGATTGGGCAATGCGAATGATTGGCATTACCTTTGTCGCACTCTCGGGCAACATGTATTCGGTTTCCAAACATGGCACCGACAAAGCTGTCTTTTTCTCTGGCCGCTTGATGCTGGTTTGCGCAGCAGGGCTTGGAGTCATCACCCTCACGATTCCAACCAATGGAAGCTGGTTTGCGCAAGCCTACGCATTGGTTGGATTCGGCTTCAGCGCTGCCTACGCCTGGGCTTTGGCCAGGAAGTAGCTGTGTCTCAAAAACCTCAGCGCGCCATCAAGCGAGCAGTTGCCGCTGGTCGAGATGACTACGACCTGCACGATCAGGAGTGGCAAAGAATTGGGTTGTCAGCCCCTGCCCGGCGGGCACTGGTGGATGCCAAGCTCTACAAGGTTTCTGACCTAAGGAGAATCTCCCTGGCAGAACTAACCGCTCTGCACGGCATGGGCAAGTCTGCAATCGCTCGCATCAAAGTGATTATGGAAGCGAAACGCATCAACTTTAGGTAGCGGGACAAATCACTTCGATGCATCGGAAGGGCGGGCTAGTTGCAAACAATATCCAATAGAGCCTGGGCCCTGATCCTTGCCTGCCATCCGATACCATGCCTAGCCGTTGCTTCCTTTTCCGGAATGCTCGGGATTGGTTTCGGGCTGCCGCTATCTAATGCTGTGCTGGTCTTCTTCGTGGTCCTGATGCAACAAATTAGCGTGGGGCTATCAAACGACTGGATTGATTACAAACGTGACAAGGTAGCAAACCGGCAAGATAAGCCAACGGTGAATGGCTCGGTGAGTGTTGCCCAGCTCCGAACCGGATCGCTTGTCGCTGCAGCGCTCGCTCTCTTGGCGTCATTTGGAATGGGGCTGGGGCCAGCTGTTTTGATGATTGTCATGCTCGCTGCAGGCTGGGCATACAACCTGGGCATGAAGCTTAATTGGACCTCGGTGATTCCCTATGCGGTGGGTTTTGGAACCATTCCGATCTTTGTCGGGATGGCCGCTCCCGAGCCGTTCTGGGTGGAAACGTGGATAGTGCTGGCAGCCGGGCTACTGGGAGTATCGGCCCACTTCGCAAATGTTTTACCTGACATGCAGGCGGATCGCCTCACCGGAGTAAGGGCACTGCCTCACCTTTTGGGTCAGCGGCTCTCGGCAATTGTGATTTCAGTAAGTGCAATGGTTGCAACGTTACTTGTGGTAACCCAATCCGAGAATCTCCCTGCCGAGGCTGCGGTTGCAGGCCTTGCGGCAACTTTGATCTTGGTTGGTCTAGCGAGTGTTCTTTCGCTCAGAAAACAGCCGCCCAAGTTAGCGTTTTCGCTTTTGATTTGGGCTTCGCTGGTAAATGTGCTCTTGCTGATGTTTGGCGCTTAGCCCTTGCGCTTAACCCAAATCAAACCGCCAAGCCCTACCAACAGGACCACGGTTGGAGCTACAAAGTCCAAAGCCGAGAACCAATCGGTTTGGCTATTGGCAAGAACAAACGCGTAGCCTGCCAATCCCATACCAACCATTGCCCAGGCGATGCCTTTTGAGGTTCTGACGTCGATCCGATTTAGCTCTTCACGAGTTTTAGCGACCAGCTTGTCGCAAGAAGGGCAGTTGTAATCGGTTGGAGAAATTGCTACATCGCAGTGAGGACAGTTCATCTGGCTAGCTTAGAACCAAGTCGCAATATGGTCCGTCAACAAGCAGTGGTTGTTCGATGAGACTGACTACTAAACACCTAGCTCATCGGAGATAACTCGCAGGTGGTCCTGCGAGATCTGGTGTCCACCGAGGTGTCTCAACCAAGTTACGTTTGCACCAAACTCCTTTAGCTGCTCGACCCAGCGTTCACTCACCTGAACCGGAGCGTAGGAATCTTGGTCGCCGTTAGCGAGCCAGATTCGCTTGCCGGTCAGGTCAACTCGGTCCACCTGGGCATAAGGAATAGTCGAACCAAACAAAGCCGCACCCACCAGTAGTTCTGGGTGCCGCATCATGAGAGCCGACGCGGTGTTCGCACCATTACTGAATCCGGTAGCGAAGATGTTGCCTTTGTCGAAGCCATATTCGCTGGCCGCAGCGTCAATGAATTCGGCCAGTTCTGCAACAGCCTGGTCGATTGATTCCTCGTTGAAAGTGCCGTCGGGATAACGCTCAAAGTAGCGATTCATCCCACCCTCTAGGTGCATGCCGCGAGGCGAGAGCACTGAGGCCTGTGGGTCAAGTGCTTTTGCCAGCGGGAGAATGTTGTATTCGTCCGCTCCGGTTCCATGCATCACCAGGATGGTTCTAGATGAAGTCCCCTGCTCAAATACATGCGGGCGTGAAAGGTCGTTGTTTGCCATTTGACTAGACCCTTATCTTTGGCAAAGAGTTTTCGATTTGCTCTCTGCTCGGTTCCAACCATGGCGGGAGCTTTAGCTTGCGACCAAGTTCCAAAAGTGGCTCGTCAGTTGCAAACCCTGGCTCATCGGTTGCAATCTCAAACAGCACACCCCCGGGTTCTCTGAAGTAAATGCTCTTAAAGTACTGGCGATCCATTACCTCAGTAACTGATACGCCCTGCTCGCGAAGCTCTTGCTGCCACAGCTGCATGGTTGCAAGATTTGGTGCGCTGAAGGCGACGTGGTGGACAGTGCCGCCGGCCTGCAACCCACGCTCCGATACGCCACCAATTACCTCGACCTGAGCACCCGAAGATCCCGCACCCATGGTGAAGCTTGCGCGACCCGAGTTCTCGGATGAGTAGTTCATTCCAAGCAGTCCTTGCAGCATGTATGCCGTTGGGTCGATTACAGATTCTGAGAGTTCGACAGCGTGCAATCCTCGAACCGCATGCTCCGAGGGAATGTTGCCAACGCCGTCCCAGCCACTTCGGCTATCGCCAGTGGTGCCCACCAACTGCAGGCGCATGCCGTCATAGTCGCGTAGTTCAACCAGTTCATTTCCGGCTGCATCCTTAGTTCTCGAGGCTTCAATACCCAGAGAGCTAAGGTGTTGAACCCAAAACCCCAGCGATTCCGCAGGGACCGAAAAGGCTGTGGCACTGGTCATACCTGCGCCGTCGCGCCCTTTGGCCACTCCAGGCCATGGGAAGAAGGTGAGGATAGACGAGGGTGATCCCTGCTCATCTCCGTAGTAGAGGTGCCAAACGTTTGGCGCATCAAAGTTGACGGTTTGCTTGACCAACCTAAGACCGAGCACTTTGGTGTAGAAATCTACGTTGCGCTGTGGGTCCGAGGCAATGGCAGTCACGTGGTGAATGCCGTGGGGGTTGATTGTCATACGTCTCCTGTCCTAGGCAACAGGCTCAAACACACTTTTATTTCTACTCGAAGCGAAGGGCGTCAATTGGCTCTAATTTGGCAGCGGTTCTAGCTGGCCAAACACCAAAGACAATTCCAACCACCAAGCTAAAACCAAGAGCCAAAAGCACAGTCTCGAGCTGGATCGAGAAGACCCAATCGCCAATGATCGCCAGGAAGTAGGCGGCTATTTCACCCAGAATCAAACCAACCACACCACCTGCGAGCGAGAGCACGATTGCCTCAATCAAGAACTGCGTGAGGATGTTGGACTGCTTGGCCCCAATGGCTCGCCTGACACCGATTTCACGAGTTCGCTCACGAACCGAAACCAACATGATGTTCATGATTCCAATGCCACCAACCACTAGCGAGATGCCGGCAATGCCGGTGAGCAATAGTCCCAGGGTGTCGGTGATGCTGCTGACCGCAGCAATCAGCGAAGCCTGGTTCGTGATGGTGTAGCGGGCGTCTGTGTCAGCACTTAGTCCATAGCGCTCCCTGAGCAGGCGATCCGATGCAAGCTGCAGAGCATCCACCGCCTCTGGGGTCTCTGCTTGTACAACGATGCTGGACACATACGGATACTGGCTGAATAGTTTTCTAGCCGCATCCAATGTCACGTAAACCCGACCGTTGGTTCCAAAACCGGCCTGGTCATCCAGCACCCCGACAAGACGGAAATCTTGGCCGTTTAGCTTTACGGTCTTGCCCAGCATGTCCGAGGTCAATCCCAGATCATTGGCAGCATCCGCTCCGAATACCACGTCTTTCGAGGTGGCGGCAAACTTGCTGTCAGATAGATAGGAACCCATCGCGATGTCGGGTTTCACCGCAGCAAAATACTGCGAGGAGACGCCGACTAGTCGGGCATTTACACGCGCGTCATCGGTTGCGATGGTGCCCTCATTTTGAGTCTGCACGAACATCACCGATACACCATCTAGCTCTGCAAGCGCGTTGGCATCCTGCTCACTCAGAGCATCCGGAGCCATGGCTGTGATGTTGAGCTGGTTGGTGCCCAAAGTCGCCAAAGACTTATTGATTCCCTGGGATGCGCCATCGACGATAGAGGTCAACGCGACGATTGCCGCAACACCAATCACCACACCGAGCATGGTTAGTAGCGAGCGAACCTTGGTGGCCCAAATGCGATTTAGGGCAAGACGTGCGGTGCCGAGAAGTCTCACTTCGCACCTCTTTCGTCACGTTCAATAAGACCGTCTCGCAGGAACACTCGCCTTGGAGCACTGGCTGCGATATCTAAGTCGTGGGTGATCAGGATGATGGTTCGACCCTCTTGATTTAGTTCTTTCAAAAGCTCAATAACCTGGGCTCCGGTCTTGGAATCAAGAGCACCGGTTGGCTCATCTGCTAGCACGATGTCTGGGCTGGTCACCAGCGCTCTAGCGATTGCAACGCGTTGCTGTTGACCTCCGGAAAGACGGTTTCGATCAAAGTTCAAACGCTCACCCAGACCCAGGCGATTTAGTATCTCGGTGGCAGCCAACTTGGCCTGCTTGGAACTTACGCCCTGATACAAAAGCGGTGCCATGACGTTCTCAATTGCTGTGGTGTTTGGCAGCAGCTGAAACTGCTGAAACACAAAGCCAATGGCCTTCGAGCGCAGACTGGTTAGCTGATTGTCATTGAGTTCGCTGGTTGGATCCGAAGCGATTTTCACAACACCTGAACTAGGTCTATCCAAGCAACCGATGAGGTTCATCATGGTGGACTTACCACTACCGGATGGTCCAACAATCGCTACAAACTCACCTCGCTCGATAACCAGGTCCACGCCGTCGAGCGCGACCGTTACCTGGTCACCAACCAGATACTCGCGTCGAACGTTTTCAAGTTCGACAACTGGATTAGCCACTGTTTCGAGCCCCTGGAGGAGGTCCGAAGTTGACCGGTGCTGGAATGGTGCCGATGACACCGGTAATTACCTTGTCGCCTTCAGCAAGACCAGAAGTGATCTCAACCAGGCTGTCTCCGGCAAGTCCAAGTTCAACCGCTACCGTCTCGACAGTTTGCTTGCCATCGGCATCAACCACCAAGATCTCAACCTCAGGGACATCACCGATTAGAGCGCTCATCGGAATCGCCAAAACGCCTGGCTTTTTTTCAACCTCAATCTCCGCGGTTGCGCTCATGCCAAATCTGGCACCGGTTGGAACCAGGGACACATCAACCAAAACCTCATACTGCTTAATGCCGCTGACCGACTGAGCGACCTGTCCAATTCGAACAACCTCACCCTCAAAGACTGCGTTGATGGCATCAAGTTCGATGGTTGCCTTCTGGCCTAGGGTCACAAGATCTGCGTCGTATTCACTGACAAAAACCGAAACGATTGGCTCAGCACTGCCGATAGTTAGAACCGAGCCTGAGGTCCTAAGACCCGCTGCGGTGTCAATTGATCTAACTAGACCGTCGGCGATTGCAACAACCTCGACGCTCTGTCCCATTTGGTTTAGGTAAGAGAACAAAACATCATCTGCCTTGACCTCATCGCCAGCGGCAACTTCGATCTCTTCAATCTCAAGGCTTAGGCCAAACTGCACCGGAATGGCCGGTGAGCCATTAGCAGAAATTAAAACCGGCTCTTCGCTTGGTCCATAGGCAAGTAGCTGCGACTCGGCAAGCTGCCCATTAGCGGACACGGTCTTTATGACCTCGGTTGACTTGACCTCAAAGGTCTCATACTCGGTGACTGTGTTCAGCCCGCTGTAGACAAAACCGCCGACTACCGCTGCAACAACTGCGGTAACTCCAACCAGCCAGGGCCAACGCCGCTTTTTCATATCTGCTTCTCTCGTTAGCCGCCTGGGCGGAGGATTGTGTCTCTATTAGGTAAAACTGCCACAACCACCCGAAAGATTCCTGTGGATTTGTGATGAGTGTTAGTTGCGATAGCTAGCGCGAGCCAAGCGATCTGCAATCGCCTCTGCCAAACCATCACCTTCGGGAGTAACAGCAACAATCCGAGTTAGGCCCAAATCATCTGCCTTGCGAAGCGCTGCGTAAAGATCTCTTGCAAATTCGCTCGCATCTTTTGGAGCGGCCAACCTGGTGACTCCCGCCGGTGTTGCGACACTATCCAGAGCAATAAGCCCGTCCCCTGGCTCAGGGTTTTGGTTTAGAACCAACTTGGCATTCGGTGCGTAGTGGGACTTCAGGGAACCACTGACTCTAATTTCGCCCTGGTCGCTCTTTAGTTTGAGCGAGGTCACTGACTCGACCTGGGCCGCTGTTACTGCTCCAAGCCGCAGGATTGCTGGCTGGTCGGAGGTACAGTCGATGATGGTGGATTCGATACCAACCTCAGACTGTCCGCCAGAGAGAATCAGGTCGCCATCACCGATATACGCTCCCAATTCCCGCTCCACCGCTTCGGCGGTAGTGGGTGACACCTTGCCAAAGCGGTTCGCGCTCGGAGCTGCTACTCCCATGCCGCCCATGGCTTCAAAGGCTGCCAACAACTCGAGTGCGATGGGATGGTTCGGGATGCGCACGCCAACGGTGTCTTGTGATCCGGTGACGAAATCACCTGCCAAGTTAGAGCGCTTGAGGATCAAAGTCATAGGTCCTGGCCAAAAGGCCGAAGCTAGTTTCGCAAGATACTCGGGCTGGTAGCTTGCCCACTCCATCGCCTTCTCCAGAGAGCTAACGTGCACGATCAGCGGATGGTTAGCCGGTCTTCCCTTGGTGGAGTAAATCTTTGCCACGGCTTCTGGGTCGGTGGCGTCTGCCCCCAGGCCATAAACGGTTTCAGTCGGGAATGCGACTAGGTTTCCGTTAGCGAGTGCCTTGGCTGCGGCAGTGATTTCGTTGTTCATAACTTGACCAATTATGGGTTACAGCCGTCACAGCGGGAAGGGTCAATGCTGGTAATCCCAAGATCTCGAAGCTCAAAGAAATCGCATGCCACACAACCAAGTTTTTCGCTCTTCGCAATCCTTGAGTTGACCTCGCCACAACCAACGCATGTGACACCAAATTCGTAGGAGATCTTTCCAAAGCCAATCTCGTTGCAGCTCGGGCACTCAGCCGCAATTCTGGCAACCAACTTCGCTGCGCAGGCTTGAATGTTTGCCTGTCGAGAAGGTGATGACATCGCTCTGAAATCGCTCTCCATTAGCGGTTCATAGCCTTCCGACCAGAGCGACTCAATGCGGCTTCGCAGTTGATCTAAATCTCTTAGACCCTTTTCAATCGAAAGCGCAGACTGCTTGGAATAGCTGAGATTCACCGCGTGATTTGGCAAATCAAAAACTTTGAAGATCGCATCCAGATCACTTCCCGGTGACAGAGTCTCTGACTTAGCCACGATGTTGGCTGATTGATGGGTCTCATAGATCGTGATGTCGCGACTGAGGCAAATCAGCACCAGCAGCTCATGGTCAACCGTCGCCCATGGGATTGCGGGGTTAGGGGCGATTGTTCCCTCGCTTGCAATCCCATAGTCCAGACCGAGCTTTGCAGCCCCAGCCTTGGCCTTGGCGATTGCGGTTTCTAGGGGAGAAGAGAGCCTTGGTGTCTCGCCAGAGAAAGTGCCAAAGACATCGGTGTCAATCTCGGCTAAAACCAGTTCAAAGTTTTCCAAGAGCTCAAACGCCGGCAAAAGCTGATCGAGCTTGCCGTGCTTTGTTGCGAGGGCGACTTTGTGTTTCATCGAAAGCTCAAACCCATAGAGCGGGGTTGGTATTTCGAGGCCCGTTAGCTAACCACAGACTCATGGACTAGCCTTCGAGCTTTTTGGCTTTTGCCCCATCGGGCCAAGCAACCACGCAAACCTTGTTGCCAGATCTATCGGCTAGCACCCACCAGGATGGCGCTTCTGAGCTATCAACAATCACACCCCCGGCTACTACCGCAGCATCCACTCGACCCTGGGCATGCTCTTTTGAAACCGAAACATCGATGTGCATCGCGTGACGAAGAGGCTTGTTTACATCTAGGTCTTGCATCCAAACATTGGAACTAATTGCCAGAGGGTCGATGCCCGCGTCATCGAGCATCGGCTGGTAACCAAGTACCGCTCGCCAAAAACCAACGTCTATCGCATCTGGTTTAGCGGCAATTGCAAACTGCACTTCTTGAACCATGCTTGGGTCTCCGACAGCACCTTGATTCTTTGCAATCTTGGAGATTTCACGGGCAAGTTCGATGTGCTCTGGCTCGGTGTTCCAGACCTCACGCGTGAGTCGCATGGTGAGGCTCTTGGTGACAATCGACATGTGCGCAGCAGTGCCATCGAGCCCTGGCAACTGAGCAATCGCCTGCGCAAGCTCGGCGGCAGCGGCAAGAGTCTTGGTTTGAAAAACAGCCG
>JACCDL010960725.1_pt1 | contig 11160 bp, 11 predicted proteins | sample 7441931 | NCBI WGS metagenome assembly JACCDL01 (sample SAMN15323437, study PRJNA562643) | freshwater metagenome | isolation source: river surface water | place: USA:Blue River Watershed | collected 2017-08-16 | reverse complement strand
GACCTTGGTTTGAGCACATTAAGACCTGTGGGTTTACGGATGAGTGGCTTAGCGAATACAACGCTCTAATGGCAAAAAAGGAGCATTTATTCGAGCCACACATGAGCGCACCCACAGCGACGCTTATTTTGAAGCATGCGCACCATTGAATAATTTATGAGCACCGAAAATCAAGACAAACCAGCGGCGGATCACTGCAAACTCCTGCATTGCGAGCCCTTGGTTCATACTTCAATTTACTCAAGATCGTTACGATAATTCTTGAAAAATAGGGCAGTGTCAAATAAATCATCGACAAAAATAAATAATGTAGATTTCTTAAAATCAGGAAGCCGAGATGGAACAAGTAACAGTCATAATTAACAATCGCGATCTACTTGATTGGCCGTCGGCTATGTGTCAAAAGATATCCGATATGACAGGTCTCCACGAAATTATTATCTTAGACAATGGGTCGACAAATATTGAACTTTTGCAATGGTATAAATCGTGCCCTTACAAAGTGTTATTTTTGGGAAACTTAGGTCATCGGGCCCCATGGGATTCTGGGGTGCTAGCGCACATAAAAACAGATTTATACGTTGTTTCTGATCCAGACTTGGATCTATCACATCTTCCCAACGATACGTTGCTGCACTTAGCCGGATTATTGGAGAAATATCCATCCGTTGGCAAGGTTGGGCTGTCCTTACGAACCGATTGCGTGGAACCAGGGTCGCATTATTATGAACACGTTAAGAACTATGAGGAGGGACGGCAGCGGGAGGTGCAGAATGAAGAGTTCTATGCGGCACCAGTAGACACCACATTCGCCATTTACAATCGAAAGCTACTATCCGAATATCGCGTATGCGGCATTCGATCGATTTACCCCTATTGTGCTCGTCATATTCCGTGGGAGATAAACGATCCACAAGGAGACTTTAAGTATTATCTTGAGCGTTGTAATGAATCATCAAGTTATAGGACCTTTACTAGATTTTCTGCTGATTCTGAAGTAATGAGTCATTTGTACTCAAGACGTACTAAAGGAAAGGTATCTACTAAATGGTCATCCTATTTTAATATCTACGACTTCTGGCTGGCTGGACTGCGTGATGATTCACTTAATGTACTTGAGATAGGGGTTCAAAATGGAGGTTCGCTTGAGCTCCTCTCTCAGTATTTCAAGAATGCGAATAATATTGTCGGGGTGGATATAAACCCTCTTGTTAATGCTTTATCGTTTGAGGACCCGCGTATCAAAGTATTTTCGGGCGCGGCGCGGGAAGAAAGCACATTTCATGAGCTTTATGCAGCGACACCGGATGGATACGACTTGATAATTGATGACGGGTCGCACCATTCTTTGGATACTGTTTTAAATTTTGTCATGTACTTTCCCCGACTCAAAGCTGGCGGTTTGTACCTAGTAGAGGATATGCATTGTGCGTATTGGGATGAATATGGTGGCGGTCAAAATAATCCACGATCCGCATCAACATTCTTTAAGTTGCTAGCCGATTTAGTGAATATGCAGCACTCGAGAGGAAAATTTAGTGCTTATTCGATTTTTGAGGATTTTTTCCAAGAAGTTAACTTCCCAAAGTGTCTCATTGATGACTCGATTTATTCTGTCTCATTTTATAACTCGATGTACGTTATTCAAAAATCAAGCCTAGGCAAGGTGCCGTCCCTCGGTGACTGTGTCATCGTAGGAGATGAAGCTAAAGTCGATGATCGGGTTCTAAGTCATAGAGTCGCCCAGTAATCCTAAGATTCAAGATCTTAAGTTGACTATTACCGCTATTAAACAAGAGACTCTTATGGCTTATCATCAAATCGAATTGTTCCAAGATTCCCTAATTAGTTAACTCTACGCCTCATTTTACTAATGCAAATTACCCTTCCTCATTTGTTTAGCTGCCTTCGAATTCGTAAGGTGGAGGAGAAGATCATAGAGCTCTACCCCTCCGATCTGATTCAAAGTCCTGTGCATCTTTCTATCGGTCAAGAGGCGGTGGCTGTAGGGGTTTGCGCGCATCTTGAGCCAACTGACTGGGTTTTCATAAATTACCGAGGACACGCTTTTTACCTCGCCAAGGGCGGCCCTTTGCCAGAGTTTTTTGCCGAGCTTATGGGCAGGCGCACCGGCTTGAGTAAGGGCAAGGCGGGGTCTATGCACCTAGCTGCCCCGGAGTATGGAGTGATCGGCGCCTCTGCGGTGGTTGCATCAACTATTTCGCATGCTGTCGGTTCGGCGCTTGCTGCGAAGATAAAGAAAGAATTCAAGCGGGTGTTCGTTACCAACTTTGGTGATGGCGCAATGGAGCAGGGTGTCTTTCACGAGTCCCTTAACTTTGCGGCGCTTCATAAGCTGCCTGTGCTTTTTTTGTGTGAGGATAACGGACTAGCGGTACACACCGATGTTATGGCCCGACAGTCCTTTAACGCGGAAGCTCTCGTTGGAGCATACGGAATCCCATTTTTGCATGTTGAAGAGGGATACGACCCCCAATTAGTCGCAATGGCTGCATCTAGGGCAATCAGTCACGTGCGTTCGAATCAAGCCCCATTTTTTTTAAGAGTTAAGACCTGTCGCTACCGTGAGCATGTTGGTCCGGGTGAGGATTTCTTCGGAGACTACCGCTCCGAAGGGGATCTTGCCGAGTGGAAGGCAAAAGACCCATTAATCACTCGCATCGCGGAATTAACAAGCTACGAGGCGGGGATACGAGCGGAAATCGATGCTGCCGTTGAGTTTGCAATGAATTCCCCTTTTCCGACCGAAGAGGATTTGTTAACCGATGTCCTCTAGAACCTATCGTGCTGCATTAGCGGAGGCAATGAACTCTGCAATGAATAACCATGATCACACGATGATTATTGGTCAGGGTGTTGCGGACTTTAAGGGAATTTTTGGCACGACACAGGGGCTAAAAGAGCGGTTTCCTGATCGTGTGATCGAAACGCCCATCGCTGAGGACTCCGTAGCGGGGATTTGCATTGGCGCTGCACTAAATGGCCTCTACCCGATCAACACGCATATTCGTGCGGACTTCGGTCTACTAGTATTCAACCAATTGGTGAATCTCGCTGCAAAATACCGCTACATGTTCGGCGGGCTGTTCGAGGTGCCCTTGATGATGCGTATGGTTATCGGACGAAGTTGGGGTCAGGGTGCCCAGCATTCCCAAAGCCTGCAGTCATTGCTGGCGCACATCCCTGGCCTCGTGGTGGTGATGCCCTCAAGTCCGTCCAGTATTTTGGCTAGCTATAAATACGCTATCGAGAATCATCGCGGGCCAGTCGTAATGCTCGAGCATCGACTTATGTACGAATTAGAGTTTTCTGGAGATGAACCGGCGCCGCCAGTAAACCCTCTCTTCGGAAGCATGCTTGTGAGGGAAGGGTCTGATGTAACGATTGTTGCAACATCGGTCATGGTGCTCGAGGCGATGCGCGCAGCAAGCCACTTGGAGAAGTTCGGAATTTCTGTTGAGATTATCGACCTGCATTCTATTTCCCACCCTAATAAGTCAATTATTATCCAGAGCGTAACGAAGACTCGGAGGTTGATTATCGCTGATACATCATGGTCTGGGTACGGGGTGGCTTCGGAAGTCGCGAGAATTGTTTGCGAGCAGAGCCCCACTTTGTTAGCTGGACCTATGGTAAGTCTGGGGATGAAAAATTCTCCCTGCCCGACAGCGAAGGTTTTGGAGGATCTGTATTACCCCGATGTCCACGATATTGTAACGAGCGTTACTAAACTCTGCGGGCAAGATATGGACGTAGCTATACCGCCCCCAAAAAAACAATCTATGACAGATTTTTACAAACACTTCAAGGGGCCGTTTTAAACTAACCTTTACGTTATCTCACGTTGAATTTATTCTTTAATGAAAGACATGGAGAAATGAGTAGCTTAACTAATTCTGACGGTTATTCGGTAATTTCAAACGCTATCAGTGAAATTGCAGCCGAAAAGGTGAGGTCAGCATTTTTAGAGGCAGATTATGATTTGATCAGGCAGACGCGACATGGGCATTTCGGAAGGATGTTCCCCGACTCTTCGACACCTCTTCCCGCCGAAGATGAAGTTTATACAGCCGAATTTGAGAGATCTAATTTTTTGGAGCGTTCTGAGCTTGTCACGAGTGTATTTAAGGAGCAGCTACTACCGAAGCTAAAAACCTACTCTTCTCGAGAGTTAATGAGGTTTGACCTCAGAGCATACAGGATGAATCCTGGCGGTCATTTTCGGCTTCACCTAGACGATTACACTGCCGAGATTGGCTTTATATGGTATTTGTCCAAGTCCTGGAGGCTAGACTGGGGAGGACTTCTTTTGACTGTCAACCGCGGGCTCGATATACGTGTCTTTCTGCCGGAGTTCAATCAAGTAATAGTTCTAGAACATTTGGCTAAGCATATTCCGCATTGCGTTACTAGGGTTGAGTCTCATGCAAAGGAGGCGCGTATGATGTTGGTCGGATTCCTGTCATGAACTTTGAAAATAACCATTCATACATTAGCCGCGGTTTTATGTGCTTAGAGACGTCTTTTGGATTTCTTTGTTAAGTAGCTTGCAGTTTTTTTGGGAGATCCAAAATAGATTTGTTCAATTCAAAGAACTTATTATGTATGTACTCTTGAGGTCCTAATGTTTAAACTAAATGAGTTTTTGCAAGACGCATCTTATTTGGGAACCGCTACATGTCGAGAGTTTAATCAAACTCCCCTTGGCTGTATCGACGTGGGCTCAAGGGGGGGGGTAACATCCTACTTGGATCCAGTTGCGGGGATTTCTGCTGTGCTGGCGTTTGAGCCTGATCAGCACGAGTGTGCTCAGCTGAGGGAGCGGTCTATTGACTACGCTAAGTTCGAGGCGAGTCCACTGGCGCTCTCAGCCTCCTCCAAACAATCAAGTCTTTACTGTCTTAAGCGCAGCATTAACAATAGTTTATTAGCACCCAGCCCGCACTTCGCGACCAGATACTCTGTCGAAGGATTTGCGGTTGAGCGAATAGAAAGCATAAACACAGTCTCAGTTGACGAAATCCTCGGTAAGATGAGATCACCTTTCAGGTACGGTGAATTTTTAAAACTCGATGTCCAAGGCGCAGAGCTGGAGGTTCTGAAGGGGGGCGGCCACCTACTCAATGAGATCACCGTCGCTGCAGTTATTGAAGTTGAATTTTGTGAACTTTATCTCGGGCAACCAAAGTTTTCTGACATTGATCGCTTCATGCAAGAAAAAGGTTTTACTTTTTACGGGTTCGCAGATCAAAGCTACCGTTCAGCCTCGATGCGCGGGCTTTTGAATCGTAAGGGGTCAGCTTGGAAAGAGCGGCTGATTGCTGCAGATGCGGTCTACTTCAAGGATCCGTTCGAGAGGAAGGGGTGGAGTGGCGAGTTTACCGGCAGAAATACCTACGCTCTACTTGTTTGCACTCTTATTTTGGGTTATTTTGACCTCTCTAAAGAGTTGCTGAAGTTACCTGTCTTCGATGGTGCTGAAAGGAGATTGTTGAGTTCATTTGTTGAGAAACTTGCAACTAGTCCTTAATGTGACTAATCTTTCATTTGATAATATTCATTCAATAATATTAGACTTGTACCCCTTGTTAGTTAGGTCAACTACAGAGTTAAAAATGGCGAATTATGAAAGTTAGTCTCGCGGAACTGGAAGAAAGTTTCGGCGCGACAAGTGGATTTAGTGATAGCACGAAACGACTATTTGAGTCGCGGGATCTTAGATATTGCGAGTTGAGTGCGGACGAGACTGAAAAACTAATAAACTCAATCGAAATTAAGATAGACCAGGGGTTTGCAAAGGTTGGCTCGCACCGCGCGGACGTCTGGGAATCGGCGTGGGCTGAGGTTAAAGACGCCTTTTTCCTCTCAGGTATGGATCCTAAGGTGTTGAACCCGAATTTTATTGGTAGTTTCGACTACTTGCGTTATAACGGCCGTTATGTCAGACCGCAAGTAAGAGAATTCGAGTTATTTTTCTTCGAGATTTTTCGCGACTGGTTGTTTTCGACATATGCATCAGCTTTTGACAGAATATACGAGTTTGGTAGCGGAAGCGGTTTTAACTTAATTGAGCTTTCTTCAAAGTTTCCCGGTAAGGAACTAGTCGGTTTTGATTGGTCTGAATCAGCAGTGAAAATTCTGAACGAATTTGCGGGTCATATGGATTTAAATATCCGAGGATCCAGATTCGATTTCTTTAACCCCGATCAGACGCTCAACATCCCTAGCGATACCCTTGTCATGACCTTCTGTGCGTTTGAACAGGTGGGAACTGACTTCAATCCGATGCTTGATTTTTTGCTAGCCAAGCGCCCTCGATTGGTTATCCAAATGGAGCCGACTCTTGAGTTTTACGACTCAAGTTGCAGATTCGATCAGATCGCCATCGAATACCATAAAAGCCGCGGTTATTTATCGGGATACCATACTCGACTGTGTGAGCTTGCGAGAGATTCTAGAATTAATTATCTCCGTGCAAAACGCCTCAATTTTGGTAGTGCATACAATGAGTGTTATTCTCTGCATGTTTGGGAGCCGCTTTGAAGATCTTGGTGGCAGGTGCAACCGGTCTGTTAGGTTCCAACTTAGTTTCCCTGCTTAGCGCTTCTGGCTACGAGGTTTTCGGGATTCGGCATGAACGGCCTCCTCAGGTGGAGCAAAAGTGCGTGCGATACATGAGGGCAGATCTTAGAAGTCCCGCGGAGTGTGAGAGTACTACTCGGGATATGGATATTGTGTTCCTCTGCGCCGCAGTTACAGGTGGAGTTTCCACCGAGAAAAGCCTAACATCCCCCGTTATTGACACACTCCGGATTAATGCGAACTTGTTGGACGCCTCGGCGAAACAGGGGGTAAAGCGCGTTGTTCTTGCCTCTAGCACAACGGTTTACCCTCCTGGGTCCATTCGTTTTGCTGAGAGTGACGGGTTTGTTGGTGACCCATGCGATGAGTACTTTGGTATTGGGTGGACAAATCGGTATATTGAGAAGTTGGCAACATATTACCGTAGTACTTTTGGCTTAGATGTCAATGTAGTCCGTCTATCAAGTCTTTACGGACCGTTCGACGATTTCTCATCTGAGCGTGCGCATGTCATCCCCTCCTTAATTAGACGTTTTTTTCGCGCCGAAGATATAATTCAAATTTGGGGAAATTCTGGACAATGCAGAGATTTTCTTTTTGCTGGCGATGCGGCAGCGGCCATGGTTAGGCTAGCGTTCTCCCAGGAGCGTGGTTTTACAGTCAATGTCGGGAGTGGGGTTACAACTTCGATCGGCGACTTAGCTCGGAAGATCGCTTCGGCCACTCGCCGACATGACGTTAAAATTGTGTTTGATCCTGAGAAGCCAAGTGGGCCGACTGTTCGAGTCATAGACACAACCCTTGCGACAGAGATGCTCGGGACATTCTGCTTCCGCTCTATTGATGAAGGCCTTATGGAAACGGTAGCATGGTTCGTAAAGAATGAATGTCGAGATAAGAATGGATTCTGAGTTCGAGGGGTTTTTCTTAGGTAAACGTTGCTTGGTAACCGGGGGGACTGGGCTCATAGGGCGAGAGATAGCTCGCATTTTGGATGACTATGGGGCACTAGTTCGAGTTGTGTCTTTGGATCGTGTTCGGGTTCATCGTCGTGTGGAACATGTATTTGGCGACCTCACAGATCTATCGTTTTGTTTGGAGCAGACGGCTGGCATCGACTTCGTATTTCATGTTGCTGGTGTAAAAGGATCCGTTGAGATGACGAAGTCTAGGCCAGCGAGTTTTTTTGTACCGTTACTTATGTTCAACACCAATGTTCTCGAGGCCGCTCGTCGAAATGGGGTTAAGAAATTCGTCTACACAAGTTCTATCGGCGCTTATGCCAGCTCCGAGCAATTCTTCGAGACAGAGAACCGTGATGGACCGCCCATGGATATGTACCCTGGCTGGGCGAAGCGCATGGCGGAGCTTCAAATAGCCGCTTATCGCGAGCAATATGGCCTAGATTGGTCGATTGTGAGGCCGTGTAATGTTTACGGTCCCGGCGATAACTTCGATCCGAAAAATGCCATGGTTATTCCAACTTTGATGATGCGTATTCACCGCGGGGAAAAGCCCGTTAAAGTGTGGGGTGATGGATCTGCTATTCGTGACTTTGCCTTTAGTCGTGACGTTGCCATGGGTACGATCCAGGCGCTTTATTACGGGACAAGGGGAGACTTCGTAAATCTGGGTAGTGGAGTGGGCTACACGATTCGAGAGCTCGTTGAGACGTTAAGGGATTTCATCGACTTTGAATACGAGTTTGATGCGACCAAGCCCTCGGGATTCCCTCGTCGTGTAATGGATATTAGCCGAGCTCGCGAATGGATTCATTACGACCCTAGGACTTCACTTCGGCAAGGGTTAGAAGAAACCTGGAACTGGTTTAAGGATAACCAGGACGAATACCTTAAGAAGCAAAATTATTTTTCGTAAGGGGAGTCTGTGACAACCGCTTTCATAACAGGTATCACAGGTATGGTCGGATCTCATTTGGCTGACTACCTGCTTGAAAACACTGATTGGGAGATTGTTGGCCTTTGTCGCTGGAGAAGCCCACTTGATAATATCGAGCACCTTCTCTCAAAGATAAATTTAGGCGGCCGGCTAAGATTGGTATATGGGGACCTTCGAGACACCATATCAATTGACCGAGCCGTGGAGCATATTCAGCCGGATTATATTTTTCATCTGGCAGCCCAGAGTTTTCCCAAGACGAGTTTTGATTCACCCCTCGACACCCTCGACACTAATGTCCAGGGCACCGCCCGGCTATTAGAGTCAATCCGACGCCACGCACAGAAGGCGATCGTTCATATTTGCGCCTCATCTGAGGTGTTCGGGCGCGTTTCTAGAGACAAGTTGCCAATTTCTGAGGATTGTTCTTTTCACCCTGCGTCACCCTATGCGATATCAAAGGTAGGAACCGATTTGATCGGTCGGTTTTATGCCGAAGCGTATGGCATGACAGTAATGACGACACGTATGTTTACGCATACCGGCCCCCGTCGGGGTGATGTATTTGCGGAGTCATCCTTTGCGAAACAGATCGCGCTGGCTGAAGCAGGCTATGTTCCGCCGGTAATTAAGGTTGGAAATCTAAAGAGCTTGAGGACAATTGCAGACGTTCGCGATGCCGTAAGGGCTTATTACATGCTTGTCACAGTCAACCCGAAGGGAGGAGAGTTTTATAACATCGGGGGTCAGCACACGGCCGAAATCGGGGACATACTGAATTACCTTATCGGTCTCTCTAGTCTGAGGGAAGAGCTTCGCATAGAGTTAGATCCTAATCGTTTGCGCCCTATTGACGCGGATTTACAGGTTCCTGACACGACTAAGTTTGAGAGGCATACCGGATGGAGGCCTCAGATTAGCTTTCAAACCTCGATGCTAGACCTTCTTAACTACTGGCGCGAGAGAGTGGCGGGCAGGGGCAACGCTTTTCTTACGAGGTAAAGCCTTTTGCAGATGTTCGAACCATTCAAGCCTATATTCACGACGCGCTTCTTTGGGCTAGAGGAAGCTATGGCCAAGGGAAGTGAATCTAATGAACCTTACTACAGACTTACTGGAGCTGATTCAGTCATATCTTGCATTTTAGACAGATCGGATCGCTTTGTTATGGTGCGACAGTACCGTCCCAATCTCGAGATGTTTACTTTGGAATCCCCTGCCGGGGGAGTGGAGCTTGGAGAGCTCCCTCTTCTTGCCATGCAGCGAGAAATCTTCGAGGAGTCTGGATTAAGATGCGCTTTGCTACCCGTGGGAATTAGCTTCAGGTTGATGATGAGCCGGACTAACATCAAAGATTTTCTGTTTTTTGGGATGTTGCCCGAGGAATCGAAAGGATTTGTCGCAGAACCGGGTATTGAAGTGCACCGAATACCTAGGAGTGAACTGTTTGAGATCACGCTCCGTGGCGGCTACCTTCAATTAGGAGCCCTCGGACTACTACAGTTGGTTGGTGGAATGCTTTCAGTTGACATGTGGCGATCATCCTACGATTCAATAGAAAAAGCTTTTTTGCTACACCCAAACGTTTCCTTTCCGTTGGCGGGAGAATGAAATGACGGCTGCGGTAGTGCTTGCGGGTGGGTTAGGTACGAGATTGCGATCCGTCGTTGCTGATCGCCCAAAACCCATGGCTGAGGTGGCTGGCCGTCCATTTCTTGAGCACCTGATGGCCTATTGGGCAAAACAAGGAATTAAGAAGTTCATACTCTCCGTCGGCTATCGAGCTGATCTCATTAAGGAGCACTTTGGACACTCATTCGAGGGCTCCGAGGTGGAATATGTTTGCGAAACGGAGCCGATGGGTACCGGTGGTGCATTATTGCTGTGCAAAGAGCATATATCCTTGACAGAGTCATTTCTCTTATTAAACGGAGATACATTTTTCGCAGTAGACCTGCAGTCACTGAAAGGCCTTGCTAAGCAGATTGATGCTGACTGGGTTCTATCCTTATTTCAGGCAAGAGACCGCAACCGTTACTTAGCAATTAGAACGAATGATTTAGGGTATATTTCATTCGATGGGGGGGAGAATTCGGAGTGGGATGGGCAACTCACCTGGGCAAACGGCGGTGTCTATTTGGTTAATCCGAGAGCGTTGAAGACATTTACGGTAAGTCGAACCAGTTTAAGTTTAGAATCCGAACTATTCGCGAAGTGTGTTGATCAGGGGCAGGTCTTCTGTGGGTTCCGCAGTGACTCCACATTTGTTGACATCGGGATTCCGGAAGATTACGCACGTGCCCAGACCATGACCTGCTTTGCATAGAGTGCCTTCCCGAAAAATTGGTCTAGTATTTTAAGATTAAGATTATTCTCATTGCTGGAGCAGTCAATATATGCAGGTACAAGCGACTAAAATTGAAGGGGTAAAGCTCATTACCCCGCCCACTAGCTTTGAGGACTTCCGCGGAAGTTATGTTGAGATTTATAACCGTCGGCTTTACGAAGAAGCTGGCGTTTCTGTGGACTTTATTCAGGACGATATCTCCACTTCACGTAGGCATGTACTCCGCGGTGTTCATGGTGATGCATCGACATGGAAATTGATCTCCTGTCTTCATGGAGCATTCTACTTGGTGGTGGTCAACAATGACGCAT
>JACCDL010219034.1_pt1 | contig 11170 bp, 8 predicted proteins | sample 7441931 | NCBI WGS metagenome assembly JACCDL01 (sample SAMN15323437, study PRJNA562643) | freshwater metagenome | isolation source: river surface water | place: USA:Blue River Watershed | collected 2017-08-16 | reverse complement strand
CAATTACTCGGCCTAAATCTTCGCCATTAACTGTAACTTCTAAAGTACGACCACGCTTTGTTGTCTTTTGTTCAACTTCAACATCAGATGGGTGATCAACAATTCCCTTTACCAAGTGTTCTAAAGCATCTTCAATCATTCTGATTTAGCCTCTTCTGCAACTGGTGCTTCTTCTGCTGGAGTTTCAACAACTTCGGCAACTGGTTCTTCAGCTTTAACTTCTTCAACTACTGGTGCTGCTTCTTCTTTTACTTCAGCAACAACTTCTTCAGCTTTTGGTTCTTCAACTTTGGCTGCCACAACTGGTTTTGGTCTTGGATTTTTTTCTTCTTCTTCTCTTTCAGCCAAGTTTTCTTTCAAAGCTTTTTCGTATTTTGCAGCATGATCTGCTTTTGGTGGTGCAACTTTAACTTTGCTAGTGGTGTCTTTTTCACCCTTAAATTTTTGCCAGTCACCTGTTAGTTTCAAAAGTGCCACAACTGGTTCAGTAGCTTGTGCACCTACTCCTAACCAATAAGCAACGCGGTCTGCGTCAATTCTGATAATTGATGGATCTTCTTTTGGTTGGTAAATTCCAATTTCTTCAATGGCACGACCATTGCGTGCGGTACGAGAATCAGCCACAACAACGCGATACATAGGTTGGTGGATCTTGCCTAAACGCTTTAACTTAATTTTTACGGCCACGAATTTGTTCTTTTCTGCTTGGGAGGTGTTTAACCTTGGAAGACCAATATTGGCAGATACAAGTCCCAGACACCCCAAATGCCCCTACCTTATAGAATATATATGTTCTATATACTGGGTAAATGGACCTAGATTTAGAGAATTTAAGACTTAGATTACGACTTACTCAGTCAGAATTAGCTGAAATCATGGAAATTTCCCAAAGAAGGGTTTCAGCCATAGAAAATGGTCCAGACATCCAATTGAGCACTTTAAGAAAATATGTGGAATCCCTAGGTGCAAATCTGGAAGTAAATGCGATCATGCGAGGCGAACGTATTGCAATCTTGCTTGATTAACTTAAATTAAATCCAGAACCCATTTCATTTTCTTCAGGTAATTTAATTCCTTGTTCTTGCAATGCTCTTTTAGCAGGATTACCACTTCGTTTTGCACCTTTACCAGGTTTTTGCTTTTGTTTTTGCTTCACAAACGTTTGTCCGCCCATACCAGGAATTCCACCACCAGCTTGTGCTCTCTTCATCATCTTCTGAGCTTCAGAGAATCTATTAATCAAAGAATTAATATCTTTAACTTCGCAACCTGCTCCTTGGGCAATCTTTATCTTTCGTGCAGCATCAATTCCTTTAGGGTTTTGTCTTTCTTCAGGTTTCATTGACTGAATGATGGCTTCAATTCTTGTTACTTCGCGATCATCAAAGTTTTCTATTTGTTTCTTGGCTTGTTGCATACCTGGAAGCATGCCTAACATTTTTGACATTGAACCCATCTTTTTAATGGATTGCAATTGCTCTAAGAAATCATCCAGAGTAAAAGATTCACCACTGGCAAGTTTTGCTTCAAATCTTTCTTTTTGCCCCTGATCAAAAACTCGTTCTGCTTTTTCAATGAGAGTTAAAACATCACCCATGTCTAGTAAGCGATTAGCTAAGCGGTCTGGATAGAAAATATCGAAGTCATCAAGTTTTTCACCATTAGATGCAAACATCACAGGTTTGCCAGTAATTTCTCTTAATGAAAGAGCAGCACCACCTCGAGCATCACCGTCAAGTTTAGTTAAAACAATTCCATCAAAACCAACTTTGTCCATAAAGTTTTGGGCGGTGACAACAGAGTCTTGACCAATCATGGAATCAATAACCAACAATGTTTCTTGTGGATCTACTGCTTTTCGAATACTTTGAGCTTGTTTAGTTAATTCATCATCAATGGCTAATCGACCGGCAGTATCAATAATTACCATGTCATGCAGATTGTTCTGCGCAACTTTCATTGCTTCTCTAGCAACTTTTACTGGATCTCCCACCCCATTACCAGGTTCTGGAGCAAATACTTGAACACCTGCTTGGGAGGCAACAATTTTTAATTGATCAACCGCATTTGGTCTTTGTAAATCAGCTGCAACTAATAAAGGAGTGTGACCATCTCTTGCTAAGTACTTTGCTAACTTTCCAGCCAAAGTTGTTTTTCCAGCACCTTGCAAACCAAGCAACATTATTACTGTTGGGGGATTTTTTGCAAAGGTTAATCTTCTTGCATCTCCACCTAAGATATTCACTAATTCTTGATGGACAATCTTTATTACTTGCTGAGCAGGATTTAGAGATTGAGAAACTTCAATGCCTAATGCTTTCTCGCGTATTTTTTCACTGAAACTATTTGCTACAGAAAGGGCAACGTCAGCATCAAGTAAGGCCGTTCTGATTTCTTTTACGGTGTCATTTATGTCGGATTCAGACAAACGACCTTTACTTTTAAGAGCCTTAAAGGTGTTGTTTAAGCGATCAGAGAGCTGTTGGAACATGATTGCAAGCGTAGTCAAGAGCTCTAATTAATTGGGCAGAGCGCTCGTTACTCAAAATTTCACCAGTTGGTTCTTTAACATAAAACACATCCACCACTTCTGATCCCAGTGTTTCCACAATTGCAGCATGGATATCAACTCCATTTTCTGTGATGACATGAGCAATTTTCGATAAGAAACCTGGCTCATCATGCGCCCTTACTTCAATGACGGTAGCTGTTTGGCTTACGCCCTTTATTTCCAATACTTTTGAAAATGTCTCATTGATTGGTTTAGGAAGATATTGAGCTCTTAAGGCAAGTTTTCCAAATACATCCAGAGAACCATTCAAAGCCAAACGTAACGATTCTTGTAATTGCATTAGATCTGGTGCATCACCAAATTCTGGTGTTACTCGCCAAGTTGTTACAGCTCTTTTATTTATAGTTTCAGTTCGTGCACTTCTAACTAATAATCTTTGTAGCGAAAGAACTCCAGCAATATTTCCTAATAATCCCGTAGAGTCATTTGCAACAACTGTGATGGCTAATCCTTGATCAATTGGAGTTGCTTCGACAACTATTTCTTCTTTTCTCATAGCTAGTTCTTGCTTATCTTTACTTAGATGTGGATTTATTTCTTTACGTTCTCCCCGGATTTCATTTTTTACGCGTGCGACTAGTTCTCCAATCAGACTTTGGCGCCAATCACTGCTAGCTAATGGACCTGTTGCAATTGCATCAGCGATAGTTAAAGCATGAAGAAGTTCAAGAAAATCTTCTGTTTCAACTTTTTCAGCCACTAATTTAATTGTTAAGGGATCTTCTAAATCTCTTTTAGTAGCAGTTTCAGGCAACAATAAATGATGTTGCACTAAGCGCTCAAGTGTTTTTGAATCAGTTGCATCAAATCCCATTTGAGGAGCAAGTGTTCTGATTATTTCTGCTCCCTCGTCTGAGTGATCTTTTTGACCACCTTTACCAATGTCATGAAAAAGCGCACCAACCAGTAATAAATCTGGTCTTGACACATCACGGGTAAATTTATTAGCACTAATTGCTGTTTCTAATAAATGCCTATCAACTGTGAAAGAATGTACTTGACTTGATTGCGGACAACCTCTAACTCGATCCCAAATTGGTAACCAATTACTTATCATTCCAGCAAAATCAATTGATTCCCAAATTGGAATTAGTTGTTTGCCCGAACCGAGTAATGAAACGAATGAATCTTTGGCATCACTTGGCCAAGGAATTGAAAGTTTAGGTAATTCATTTGCTAATCGATCTAAAGTATGAGGTGAAATTAAGTATCCAGACTGAGCACTAGCAGCTGCTAATCGAAGACCAAGACTTGGATCATTTTCAGGTTTTACATCTCTTGCCAAAACAACATAATCATCATGCACTACCACGCCATCTGCTAAGGGAGTTCGATTTTCACCTCGAAATTTGTTAAGCAGTCCTGACTTTTTACTACTACTTCTAACGCGGTGCCAAGTGACATCACTGTGGTGAGCGATGATTCTTGCGTAGGAAGATACTTGTCGAATTAATTGATCGGCATCACTAAGCCCCAATTTTTGAGCAATTGCTGGTTGTTCTTGGCGGATTAATTTATCTAGGGGTTTATCTAGAACAGTATGTAATGCATCTCTAATATCTAATAGTTTTTCATTAACTTCTTCCAAAACAGCTTTTGGAATATCGGTTTTCCAAGATGCAACAAGTGCTCTTAAAACTGTTACATCTCTTAAACCACCGTAGGATTCCTTTAAATCAGGTTCAATAAGTTGTGCAAGTTCACCAAATTTATCTTTTCTCTCCAACACCATCTCATGTAGTTCTGGTAAACGCTTTTCAGTAGATGCTCTCCAATCTTGCAAAACTGCAGAGCTAATTTCTCTTTCAAAATCTTTATTTCCCGCAATAGTGCGGGCATCTAGCCAACCTAAAACCACAGCGATATCTGCTGCGGCCATTTTTCTTACTTCAGCAGGAGTCCTGACAGAATGATCAAGTTTGATTCCTAAATCCCAAATTGGATACCAAATCTTTTCGGCAATCTCATCAATTTTAAAGCCATCTTCATGGACCAAAACCAGATCTAAATCTGATCCCAGAGTCATTGATTGGCGACCATTGCCGCCAACTCCAATTAATGCAATCTTGTTTAAGTCTTTATCACTGACTGAAGTTTGAAATATTTCAATTAAGAATTGATCAGTTAAGTCTGATAAATGACGACGACGCGCTGCTCCAATTGGGGCAGCGCGTAGTTCGTTTCGTTCTTTTAAGTAATCCACTACACCGCTTCGGCGCCGTGTTCACCAGTTCGCACTCTTACAACGTCTTCAACTGGGATGACCCAAACCTTTCCATCACCAATTTTTCCAGTTTTGGCAGCAGCAACAATTGCATCAACAACTTTTGCTACATCAGAATCATTTATTAATGCTTCGATTCTTACCTTTGGAACAAGATCAACGGTGTATTCAGCGCCACGATAAACCTCGACGTGACCACCTTGTCGACCATATCCTGCGGCATCTGAAACTGTCATGCCGTTTACACCTTGTGCTTGGAGTGCAGCTTTTACGTCTTCAACCTTGAAAGGTTTAACTATTGCAGTCACTAGTTTCATGCGCTTTTTCCTTTGCTTGAACCTTTTGAACTTTCGACTAAGTCATAAGCAGATTCTGCTTGCAACGCTATGTCAACACCTTCTAATTCTTCATCTCTTGAGACTCTAAAGCCAATAGTTTTGCTCAAGATTGTTCCCAGAATGTAGGTGACAACAAATGAGAAGACTAAAACGATCGCAGCAGCCTCAACTTGTTTAATCAATTGAGATATGCCACCACCGTAAAGGAGTCCATTTGCACTGAATTCGTTTACTGATGTGGTTCCAAATAATCCAATCAGAACTGTTCCAACAATTCCCCCAACTAAGTGAACTCCCACTACGTCTAGTGAATCGTCGTAACCGAATCGATATTTCAAACCAACTGCTAAAGCAGTAATTGCTCCAGCAATAAGTCCGATTGATAAAGCTCCCCAAGTGTCGACATAAGCACATGCTGGAGTGATTGCCACAAGTCCTGCCACAATTCCAGATGCAGCACCAAGGGAAGTTGCATGACCATCACGCAATCTTTCAATCAGTAGCCAACCTGCAACTGCGGCACAAGTGGCACTAAAGGTATTAATGAAAGCAACAGCAGCTAATCCATTTGCACCTAAAGCTGAGCCTGCGTTAAATCCAAACCATCCAAACCAAAGTAAACCTGCACCAATCATTACTAGAGGCAAGTTAGATGGACGAAGTAGCATTTTTCCAAAGCCAATTCGTTTTCCTAACACAATAGCCAGAGCTAAACCTGCTGCACCAGCATTTATGTGAACAGCTGTTCCACCAGCAAAATCAAGTGCTTTAATTTTGGTTGCAATGAATCCACCACCACTTGCTTCAGCATCACCAAAATAAAAGACGGCTCTTGCAACTGGGAGATAAACAATTGTTACCCAAATTGCAGAAAATACTAACCAAGTTCCAAATCGAGCACGATCTGCAATTGCACCAGAAATAAGTGCCACAGTAATTACCGCAAACATTGCTTGGAATGCCACAAATGCAGTAGCTGGAATTGGATAGTAAGCACCATTTACTGCAAGTGCTGAAGTATTAAGAAGTCCTTTGAGTCCCAGAAATGCTGTTGGATCTCCTATGAAACTTCCAGAATCTAGTGCTGGGCCAAATGCAACTGAGTATCCAAAGATTACCCAAATAATGCCCACCACGAATAGCGCACCAAATGACATCATCATCATGTTCAGTGTCGATTTAGCGCGAACCATGCCACCATAAAACAAAGCAAGTGCTGGTGCTGTCATAACTAAAACAAGCGCCGTACTTACTAAAACCCAGGCAGTATCTCCCGCACTGATTTCAGGCATAAATAAAGTTCACATCCTTTAAAAATTTGGATTGATTTTAAAACCATCGCGCGCCATTGCGACCAGGTATGAAAGAAAGATTGCCCTAGTTAAGTTTCCTTAAGGGGTAATTAGTGTTACGAGATTGTTAAATTTTGTAACAAATGTACCTAGTTCTCATACCCCTTAGGCATGTTTTTCTCATGCTCAGCAGGCACAGCAAGTCTTTTAATGTCTTCTGCTCGATCAGGAAAGTCGCTAATCAAATCAGAGTAATATCCACCCTCAAATATTTCGCCAGTAAAACCAGGAGACATGGTGCAGCCAAATAATCCCCATTCTCCCCCTTTAACAATTTCTCCTGCTTGCCACACATTTGCTGGAACTGTGAATTGAATTAATTCACCTCTTGAAAAATCTGAACCAAGAATTACTTCTTTGCTGGTTTTATCTGGATAAAGCAAAACTAATCTGATTGGATCTCCTGCATAAAAATGCCAAACTTCTTCATATTTCAATCGATGAAATAGCGAACAACTTCTAGGCTCATCTGAATAAAGCGCGATGATGGCACTGCCATCAGCCGATCCATCTGGTCTGCTGGTTTTTGATCTATAAGTTTTAACAAAATAAGTACTCTCAACAGGCAATGTAGTCATTTGAAAGTGCTCAATTACTTGCTTTGTGGTGGGCCTCAATTTAATAATCCATCTACAAAATCTTCGGCATTAAATTCAATTAAATCATCAATTCCTTCACCGATTCCAACAAACTTAACGGGAACTTTTAATTCTCTTTGAACAGCAATTACGATTCCACCTTTGGCTGAACCATCTAATTTCGTTAAAACAATTCCAGTTACTTCAACAGCTTCTGTGAAAACTCTTGCTTGAATTAACCCATTTTGACCAGTAGTGGCATCAATTACTAACAAAGTTTCGGTGACAGTGGCATGTTTTTCAATTACTCTTTTTACTTTGCCTAACTCATCCATGAGCCCTGCTTTGGTGTGCAATCTTCCAGCGGTGTCAATAATTACAACTTTGGCACCAATTGCTAAACCTTCTTGCACGGCATTGAATGCAACAGCAGATGGTTCAGAATTCTCAGGTCCAACCACTACTGGAACAGAACTTCTTTCTCCCCAAGTTTGTAATTGTTGGCTAGCTGCAGCGCGAAAAGTATCAGCTGCACCTAGCACACATTTAATTCCATTACTTGTTAATTTATGCACTAGTTTTCCAACAGTGGTGGTTTTACCAGTGCCATTAATTCCCACCATCATGATCACTGAAGGTGTTGCTGAAATATTTAAACTTCTATCACCTGTTGCAAGGGATTCAATTAATTGATTTCTTAGAACTTCTTTTCCTTCTTCAGCGCTATGAGCACCTTTTAGAGTGGGATTGTTTTTTAATTCTTGAACTATTTCTTGGGTAGTTTTTATTCCCACATCAGCCATAATTAATGTGTCTTCAATTTCTTGCCAAGCCTGATCATCAAGAGTTGAACGAGAGAAAATATTTAATAAATTTGAGCCAAATGTTGATTTGGTTTTTAAAGATTTTTCTTCCTTGTTTTTCCTACTAAAGATTCCCATGACCAGAGTTTATGCTGGTTGATCTTCTCGTACTTCACGAATTCTTTGACTTACCACTGTTGAAATACCGTCTCCCCGCATTGAAACTCCATAGAGAGAATCACAAATTTCCATAGTTCTCTTTTGATGTGTCACAACAATCAACTGTGAGTTTTGTCTAAGTTCATCATAAAGTTCAAGGAGACGACCAAGGTTGGCATCATCAAGAGCTGCTTCAACCTCATCAAGGATATAGAAAGGTGAAGGTCGGGCTTTAAACAATGCAACTAAGAATGCAACAGCCGCCAAAGATCTTTCTCCACCAGAAAGAAGTGAAAGTCTTAAATAACGTTTGCCTTGTGGTTTTACTTCAATGTCAATTCCAGTGGTGAGCATATTTTCTGGATCGGTAAGAACTAATCTTCCTTCTCCTCCTGGGAAAAGTCTTGGCAATACGCCCTCAAATTCTCGTGCCACGTCTTTATAAGCTTCATTAAATACTTCTTGCACTCTTTGTTCTACTTCAGCAATTACTTCTAACAAATCTTTTCTGGTCTTTTTAACATCTTCTAGTTGCTCTGTTAAGAATTGGTTTCTTTCTTCAAGAGCACTGAATTCTTCCAAAGCAAGTGGGTTAATTCGGCCAAGAAGCGCTAGCTTCTTTTCTGCCTCTAGAGCACGTTTTTCTTGTTTCTCGCGCACGTATGCTTCAGGTTCTTTTGGTGCAGGAATTGGCATATCAGGATCAGCATCTTCATCAATGTGCACAATTTGAGGAACTAATTGATCTGGACCGTATTCCTTCAGTAGGGAATCGGCTTCGATACCGTAATCTTCCAAACCTTTTAACTCAATTTGTTCAATTCTTAATCTTTGTTCCATACGCGCAACTTCATCACGATGCACTGTGTCAACGAGGCGTTCTAATTCTGAACCTAAATCTCTAATGGCATGGCGTACTTGTTGCACTTCCTGCTCCATGGCTTGTTGATGCCTAGTGGCTTCATCTCTTTCATGCTCTGCTGTGATTAAAGAATTCTCTAGATAAGACATCGCAGTTTCCACACCTTGGAATACTGCATTGGCAATGTGGGCTTCACGTCTTCTTTGTTCACGACGTTCCATTGCTCTAGAACGAGCAACTCTTTCACTATTGGCTGTTCTTTCAAGTTGTTCTGCTCTTTGGACAACGGCAGCTAATCTTTCTTCAGCTGTTCGCATTGCAAGTCTGGCATCAACTTCTGCAGCTCTTGTGGTTTCAAGTAGTTTTCTTAATCTTTCTAATTCTGAAGTATCTATTTCAATTACTTCTTCAGGCTCAGTTCCAGAATCAGCCAAACGAGTTTCAATTTCACGAAGCACTCTTTCATCATCAGCACGAGCTGTGTGAGATGCGCGAAGCAAACTATCTAATCTTTCTGCTTCTGCTTGAGAAGATCTATTTTGCTCACCTAAAGCTGCAAGTTTTTCAGCAATTGCTGCTAATTCTGCATCTGATTCATAAAGTAGGGCAAGGGCTGCTTCAACTTTTTCAGCAGCTCTTTTTTGTTCTTCTTTTGCATTTTGTAATTCAAATCTAAGTTGATCAGCTAAAGCACTAGCTTTGTCTCTTTCAGTTTCAGCTTTTTCAACATTAGCTTTAGCTTCAAGACGAGAGCGAGTATTTACAGTTCCACCGATTACGTAATAAGAAGTTACTTTATCGCCATCTCTGGTTACAGCGGTAAGTCTTGGTTGCAATCTGACTGCTTCTTGAGCATCTTCCAAGGTTTCAACAATCACCACATCACGCAGTAATTTCTTTAATGAATTTTGTAATTCATACGGTGCATTTACTAATTCAATTGCGTTTCTAGAAAACGGTGGTGCTGCAGGAGCATTGTTTTGTTCATAAAGAGCATCAGCTAATAAAACTGCAGCTCGACCAGTTTTGTTGTTCTTAAGTTTATTAATTGATCTGATTGCATCATTTACCGACTTTGCTGCAATTGCATTTGCAGCATCACCTAATGCAACAGCAACAGCTGACTCCCAACCACTTTCAATTCTTAACAATGTAGAAAGAGAACCAATTAAAGAATCATCACCAGAATTTAATAATGAATCTCCGCCATCAACTTCTTCTAACAAAGTTTGTTGCAAAGCTTCTGCTCTTGCAGTGAGTGCTGCTTTTGATCGAGCTGCTTCTTGAGATTTAATTTCTAGTTCAGCAACTTTTGCATCTGCTGCTGCTAATTCTTTTGAAGCTTGTTCGTATTGAGTATCTAATCCTTTTTCAACACCATCAAGTCCTGCAATTTGAGATTCAAGTGCTAAGAATTCTGTTTTCGCTTTTTCTGCACGTTCGCGTGCTTCTCTAACTTCAACTTCTAATCTTGTTGCTTCACTTGCACGAGCCTCAATGCGAGATTTTGCAGCGTTAACTTGCCCATTTAATCTGGCAAATTCTTCTCGCTTGTCGGCAGCTGATTTGACTGCATTAGTGTGACGGGCTTGTTCTGTTTGAAATAATTCTTCAGTTGCATTTCTTTCCCCAGATGCTTTGCTTAAAAAGTTCTTGGCAACTTCAACATCTTTTTGTAATTCATAAGAATTTTCTCTAGTTGACTTTGCTTCCTTTTCCAATGCTTCTGGATCTGCACCTGTGGTCTGTTCTTGAATTTCTTCTTCAACTAGTTTTGCTCGCTCCATCGCAAGAGATCTTGTTCCAAAGAATCGTTCTCGAAGTGAAGCAAGTTTGAACCAAGTTTGTTGAGCAATTTGAACTCTAGGAGTTGCTTCTAGTAATAATCTTTCTAATTCTGATTCGCGCAGTTTCTTCTCATTCATTTTACTTTCTACTTCAGCTTGCTTTTCACGCAAGATTGTTTCGTCAGCAACTTCTTTCATCATGTTTATACGCATTTGGGTTAAGTCATCAGCCAAGATACGCAATTTCGCATCTCTTAGTTCTGCTTGAATGGTTTGAGCTTTACGTGCCACATCTGCTTGTCTAGCCAAAGGTTTAAGTTGTCTTCTAATTTCAGTTGTTAAGTCTTGTAGGCGAAGCATGTTTGCTTGCGTGGCATCAAGTTTTCTTTCTGCTTTTTCTTTTCTTCTTCTATGTTTTAGAACTCCTGCTGCCTCTTCAATAAATCCTCGACGATCCTCAGGTGTTGCATTCAATACTGAAGCAACTTGTCCTTG
>JACCDL010064550.1_pt1 | contig 11170 bp, 9 predicted proteins | sample 7441931 | NCBI WGS metagenome assembly JACCDL01 (sample SAMN15323437, study PRJNA562643) | freshwater metagenome | isolation source: river surface water | place: USA:Blue River Watershed | collected 2017-08-16 | reverse complement strand
TTGGAAGTGGTCCCTTTGGGATTGGCATAGACATTCCGCCAACAGCTTTCAAACGCGCGCGAACTTCACGCATTTGATGGGCAGATAACTTCTTTGGAAGCTTTGCAAGATGTTTTTGTAATTTACGGATTGAAACTTGGCCTTGCAAATCACCAACAATCACTTCTGTAATTGGCACACCAGGAGCAAAGCGCTCACTCTTTCGGCGCTCATCATTAAGCATTTGCTTAACGCCTTGTGATCCTTCTCCGACAAGAACTATTCCCGCTCTGCCAACACTTCTATGCACCATGTCTTGATTGCGAGCAACGGCAACGGCAGGAGTTGTAGTCCATCCTTTGCGAATTGCCATCAATACTGAAGCACCAGCACCAATTTGACCTTCAATTGATGAGTAGGCAGCTGTTGACGCTTGTCGCGTAAAGAAAAACATCGCAGCAAGAAGTGCAATCGGAAGCGAAACGAAAGCAACATAAATTGGATGGCCTATTGCTACGCCGATTGCAATACCCACGGCCCACACGGCAAGGAATACACCGATGAGTGCAAAAGCAATCCAAGGTTTAACGCTCTTGGTTACAGAGTATGCATCTCTAAATGTTTGAAAACGACGAGGTTTGATGGCCGCTTCTTTATTTTTCTTATTTCGCTTGAACATACTCATAAGTTTAGTGGGGCAGGGGCAGTACCACCAAGACGCACGGGCGCCCAACGCTGGCCCTTATGGTTATCGGGATACTCCTCTTGAACCTTATGCAGGGCAGAGATGAGCACATCTCGAAGTTGCTTTTCGCCCGCCTCAACATCACTATCTTTTGCAAAATACAGGGGTTCGCTAAATGCAACCGTGATGGGAACGCTTTGTCTTGTTAAGTTTTTCTTCACACCCTTTGTCCATACTCGTTGGCTTCCCCAAACTATTGTTGGGATAACTGGTACGCCCGCAGACATTGCCAATCGCACAGCACCTGATTTGAGAGCTTTGATTTCAAAACTTGTTGAAATAGTTCCTTCTGGAAAAATTCCAACTATTTCTCCTTTACGCAATGCACGAAGGGCTGCAACGAAAGAGGCGGATCCATTGCCTCGGTCAACGCTTATGTGGTGCATACCGCGCATCAGTGGACCCGCTATTTTGTTATCGAAAATTTCTTTTTTAGCCATAAATCGCACGTAACGCTTCTTTGGTAGAACTCCAGTTCCAACGATTGCAAAATCAAAGTAGCCAATGTGATTCATAGCAAGAATTGCACCACCTTCTTGCGGAATATTTTCATCCCCCGAAAATGTGAAACGCAGATCTAAATATTTCCAGAGAGATTTAATGAAAACGATAACTGGGGGATAAACAAGATCAGCCACGCGGTGCACCGGTTTTTGCAGCTATTGCTTCTTTATATAAGCGCCCGGCTCTATAACTCGAACGAACAAGCGGACCACTCATCACGCCAAGGAAACCGACTTCCTTAGCTTCGGCCGCTAACTCAACAAACTCTTCTGGCTTGACCCAACGTTCTACGGGATGGTGTCGGTTAGTTGGTCGCAAATATTGGGTGATTGTGATGAGGTCGCAGCCAGCGCCACGAAGATCAACGAGAGCCTGTGAAATTTCTTCACGTGTTTCGCCAAGACCTAATATTAAATTTGATTTAGTGATTAAACCGAAATCTCTAGCCATTGTGATTACCCGAAGAGATTTCTCGTAAGTAAATGCCGGTCTAATGCTCTTAAAGATTCGAGGAACAGTTTCCAGGTTGTGCGCAAATACTTCCGGCTGAGTTTCGAAGATTTGGTTTAACAAATCAGAGTTAGCGTGGAAATCTGGCGCAAGCATTTCAACGCCACACCCTGGATTTAACTCATGAACTTTACGAATTGTTTCGGCGTATAGCCAAGCACCTTCATCTTCTAAGTCATCACGAGTTACACCAGTAATCGTTGCGTATTTCAGTCCCATTGCTTTTACAGATTCGGCAACTTTGCGCGGTTCTTCACGATCTATCGGATCAGGTTTTCCGGTATCGATATTACAAAAATCGCAGCGGCGAGTGCACTTTTCTCCACCAATTAAGAATGTTGCTTCTTTATCTTCCCAGCATTCAAAAATATTTGGGCATGCCGCCTCTTGGCAAACAGTGTGAAGACCTTCAGATTTAACTAACGAACGTAAACGTGTGTACTCGGGACCCATATTCGCACGCGTCTTTATCCACTCAGGTTTGCGTTCAATTGGGGTCAACGCATTACGAGCTTCAATTCGAATCATTTTGCGACCATCAGGTGCGATTGTCATGCGCTCACCTTAGCCAATGTAGAAACAATATTACGCTCCAGAATTGGGAGTACTTCCTGCGAAGTGATTTCACGCTGTAGCTCCTGAGCCATTGAAGTCACTTCTGCATCAGCGATGCCGCAAGGAATGATCTGTGAAAACGCACCAAGATCTGGATTCACGTTGAGTGCGAATCCATGCATAGTTGTTCCTTTTGCAACGCGGATACCAATAGCTGCAATTTTTTTAGGATTGTCCTCGTTGCACGTCCAGACACCTGAGCGACCTTTTATTCTCTGCACATTTAAACCAAATTCTTTGCATGTATCAATCAATGCGCCTTCAATCTCGCGGACAAATCCAACTAATTCAGTTGGCTTGGCTAATCGAAGAATCGGATAACCAACAATCTGACCAGGACCATGCCACGTAATTTTCCCACCACGATCAACATCGATTACTGGCGTACCATCTATAGGACGTTCTTCATCAAGTGTTCGCTTTCCTGCTGTGAATACTGATGGATGTTCGACAAAAAACAATGTGTTGGGCATAACACCAGCACTGACTTGTTCATGTGTGCTGCGTTGGATGAGCAACGCTTCGTTGTAGTCCAGAAGCGCTAAATTCTTCACCACCATTGTGGGGTCAAGTGTCGTCGTGGCTGCCACACTCTTAGCCTAAAGGTAGGCTTGCCCAGTCGCGAATCCTCGCCGAAATACGTATGAAAGGTTCCAACCGCCGTGTCATCTAGCACCTCTGTAAAGTCTCGCAAACCCTTTGCCATAGCAATGCTCGTAGTGTTGATCTGGTTTTTGCTCACAGGTGTATTTGGACCCCTATTTGGAAAGCTTTCATCCGTACAAGAAAATAACAACTCTTCATTTCTCCCTAAAGGCGCTGAAGCAACACAAGCTTCAGAGTTAATTCAAACTTTCTCAGGAAAAGATTCCTTTAATTTTCCAGCGCTAGTTCTATTCGAAGGTGAAGCAACACCTAAAAGCATTCAGGCAATCAATTCTCATCTAGAGGCAATCGGTGAACTAACGCTGGCCGGAACAACAGCAAAAATCGCAGATTATTTAGCACCTGGTCAAAGAATTACTGCATTCCCATCAGAGGATGGCAAGGCGATTTTGGCAAATGTGCCACTTGATGGAAATTCACTTACAAAGTTACTTCCTAATGAAGAACCAGTACTTCCAGCAATTGTTGAAGCGCTACGTGAAGATCTCGGGCCATTAGCGAAAGAAAACAATCTCACTTCTTATGTAACAGGTCCGGGTGGTTTACTGGGAGATTTATTTGGTGCTTTCGGAGATATTGACTCCACATTGCTCTTAACAACGCTCGGAGTTGTTGCATTAATTTTGATCGTGGTTTACCGATCGCCGATTTTGTGGATTATTCCGCTCCTCTCTGCACTCTTTGCGCTATCTACTGCTGGAGGAATTGTTTATTTACTAGCTAAAAATGACATCATCGATGTTGATGGGCAGTCACAAGGAATTCTTTCTGTATTGGTCATTGGAGCTGCAACGGATTACGCGCTATTACTGATCGCTAGATATCGAGAAGAACTTCACCTACATGAAAACAGATTCGATGCGATGCGGGCTGCGTATAAAGGTGTGTGGGAGCCGATTCTTGCATCAGGTTCAACAGTTGCGATTTCACTCCTTGTACTTTTATTTAGTCAATTAACAAATACGGCCGGCCTTGGACCAATCGGTGCAATTGGCATCGCATGCTCTGTGATTACAATTTTGACACTATTGCCAGCGCTGCTTTTACTCTTTGGCCGCTGGATTTTCTGGCCACGACGTCCGGAGTTCGATGGTGAAGACCAAGTTCTCTCTGGAGTATGGTCCAAGGTTGGAGGCACAATCGAACGCAGCCCTCGTAAGGCGTGGGTAATTACAGGAGTAATTTTATTAGCGTTCGCATTTACTTCGACAACGTTAAAGGCTGATGGAATTGGAACGGTTGATACCTTTACAACTAATCCAGAGTCTGTTGTCGGACAAAAATTATTACTCAAGCATTTTCCTGGTGGAGAAGGTGACCCAACACAAATTGTTGTTAACGTAGACAAATTAGATGCTGTTGCCGCAGCAGTAAAGAACGCTCCTGGAGTTACTTCCGTTGCACCATTACTCGATGGCTTTGCAATACCAGGGGGACCAGTACCTCAAATGAAGGTCGTCAACAACAAGGCTATTTTGAACGTAGTTCTTGAAAAAGCTCCAGACAGCGTGGAAGCATCAAATGACATTCCTGAGATTCGCCGACTCGCTCATCAAGCCGATCCCACGTCTCTAGTTGGTGGAACAAGCGCAGTTTCTTATGACATCCGAAGTGCAAATGATCGAGATAACAAAACAATCATTCCAATTATTTTAATTGTTATCACAATCATTCTTGGTTTGCTTCTTCGAAGCATCCTCAGCGCAGCGCTGCTACTAGGCACCGTTGTTCTTTCCTACTTTGCAACACTAGGAGTTTGTGCTCTGTTCTTTAATCATGTATTCGGTTTCGAAGGGGGAGACACATCCTTCCCACTATTTGCCTTTATTTTCTTGGTGGCACTGGGTATTGATTACAACATCTTCTTAATGACTCGAGTACGTGAAGAGTCAATCAAACTCGGAACACGCAAGGGAGTCATAAAGGGATTGACCGTTACTGGTGCTGTGATTACATCAGCAGGAATCGTTCTAGCAGCAACATTTGCAGTGCTCGGACTTATTCCTTTGGTGCCATTAGCGCAGTTAGGTTTCGCTGTTGCATTCGGTGTGCTTCTTGACACCATCATTGTTCGTTCAATCTTGGTTCCAGCTTTGGTACATGAAATTGGACCAAAAATTTGGTGGCCTTCCAAGCTTAAAAAGTAGGGCGCATGAAACTTAAGGTCGGCATTGCAGGCTATGGATTAGCCGGTCGGAGTTTTCATGCCCCCATTTTGGCGGGTACGAATTTTGAAGTTACTGCCGTATTAACAACAAATGATGTGAGAAAGCGTCATGCGAAAGAGGATTTTCCGACAGTAAAAATCGTTTCCACCATTGAAGAGCTGTGCGCCCAAGATCTTGATTTGATCGTGATTGCATCGGGAAACCAAGTTCATTTGTCGCAGGCGCTTACTGCTATCAATGCAGGCATACCCACGGTTGTTGATAAACCGATGGGTATCAACGTCGCACAAACACGAGAAATACTCGATGCAGCTGATTCTGCCGGTGTTGCTGTAACAACTTATTTCAATCGCAAGTGGGACAGCGACATACTGACTTTAAAGCGAGTTATCAGGGATGGTCAGATCGGAAGAGTAATTCGAATGGATTCGCGATTCGAAAGATTTCGTCCGCAGTTAAATCCGCAATCATGGCGAGAAAACAATTCTCCGGAAGATGGTGGGGGTTTATTGCTGGACTTAATGCCGCACTTGATATCTACTGCAATCGAATGCTTTGGGCCAGCGAATTTGAAATCATCGTCAATTAGAAGTGTCCGCGGGGGAGCCGATGACGATTGCGTTTTGGTTCTTGCGCATGAGACTGGTGTTGAATCCATTCTTTCAGCAAGCGCTGTGGTTGGCGCCCCTGGTCCTCGTCTTCGTGTAATCGGAAGCGAAGGTGCATTTGTTGTTAATGAACTTGATCCGCAAGAAGCGCTTTTGAGAGCAGGTAAGGCACCAAAAGATGGAAAGTGGGAAGAGGGCACATCCTCTCAGGCTTTTATTCACAGAGGTGACTCTGTTGAAGAGTTTAAAACTGATCCAGGTAACTATGCATCTTTTTACTCTTTAGTACACGAAGCGATTGTGAATAAAACAGCCATGCCAATCTCACCTGAAGAAATTCTTGCAGTAGCTCAAATCATTGATAAAGCTCGAGAAATCAATTCACATGGTTAAGAAAGTTATAGTCGTAGGCGCAGGATTATCTGGACTCAGTGCCGCTATAACTTTAGAGAATGAAGGCATTTCAGTAACAGTTCTAGAGAGTTCTGATCGCCCAGGTGGTCGCGTCACAAGTGATGTAATCGACGGTTTTATTTGTGATCGTGGTTTCCAATTAATCAATGCAAATTATCCTGAAATTAAGCGAATCGGAACTATCAAGGAGATTGACTTTGTTTCTGCAACCTCAGTCATTGAAGTCGCTCGAAATGAAGACCGCATACGAATTGGAGATCCGCGTTCGGCGTTTCTTTCAGTGTTTAACTCAGAAACTGGCTCCATTATCGAAAAGCTTCGACTTGTAAAATACCTTCTCATCAGTAAACCTGCCGCAAGCGTTGGAGAAGAGCTTAAAAATAGTGGCTTGGGAAAGACGTATGAACGAGTCCTGCGCCCTTTCTTAACCGGAGTGTTTTTGGCTGATCCATTGCTAGTTAACTCCGAATACGGTCGCACAGCAATCAAACATTTTGTTACTGGAAATTCAGGTTTGCCAATAGGTGGCGTTAAATCCTTTTCAGAAGCTCTTGCAAGTCGCGTGAGCGATATTCGCTACGGTGTTCAGGTGAATTCAATTAAGAAAAATACCGTCAGTACCTCTAAAGGAAAATTTGAGGCAGATGCAATTATTGTTGCAACTGATGCAACAACTGCGGCTCAGTTACTGGATTTAACAGAAGTACCACAATTAGTTGGCTGCACAACGTGGTATCACTCAACAAAAGAGAGCCCATCGCAGAGCAAATCACTTGTAATTGATAGCCAGAATCGTGGTCCAGTGGTGAATACGATGGTTATTTCCAACATGATGCCCGATTATGCGCCTGCAGGAAAGAATTTGATATCAAGTACAAGCATTCTTCCGGCTACTGAATCTGAAATACGCCGACATTTAGCAATTTTGTACGGCGTTGATACACGCAATTGGAAGCTTGTTGCTAAATATGAAATACCTAGTGCTTTGCCGCTTGCAGGTTTAGAGAAAACTCTTGTATCTGGGGCACATGTTAAGGATTCGATTTATCTGGCAGGTGACTACAAGAGTGCGCCGTCGCAAAATGGTGCTTTGCTTTCAGGGCGTTTAGCTGCCCTTTCAGTCTTAGTCGACTAGAGCTGCAAGTGCGGGCGCAATATGTGGGTAATCAAAAACAAACCCTGCATCCATAAGCGCTTGAGGTAGAACTTTTTTTGAACCTAAAATTTCAGTTGAGAAACCTCCGAGTGCAATTTTGAGCGCAATTGCGGGAGCAGGAAACAACGCTGGACGGTGAAGCGCACGAGCTAACCCAGCTGTAAATTCCTGATTAGTAACTGGATTAGGTGAAGTTAAATTTATTGGTCCTTCAATTTTGCTCTCCAGAGCGAAAACTATTGCGCGAATTTGATCATGCAAAGTGATCCAAGACCACCATTGTTTGCCACTACCTAATTTTCCGCCTAATCCGAATCGAAATAACGGAAGCATGCGACCTAACGCACCACCAGTTGGATCAAGTACTAAACCTGTACGTATTTTTACAGTTCGTACATCTTTTACTAAATCCGCTGCGCCTTCCCATTCGCGACACACAGCAGCAAGGAAATCTTCGCCAGCGCGATCTGATTCAACAACAGCTCGATTACCCGTTTCGCCATACCAGCCAATTGCGCTTGCACTGATAAATATAGATGGCTTAACTGCATTAACAGCATTGGCAATTGTTGTTGTTCCAAGAAGTCGTGAATTAAGAATTTCGCTCTTATATTTCTTTGTCCAACGCTTGTCGCCCACTCCGGCACCAGCCAAATGAATTATTGCGTCAACGCCTGCAAGTGCCTCAAGATCTACTGTTCCTGCTTGTGGATCCCAAGTGATTTCTTCAGCGGAGCGACTCGGTCTGCGAACTAATCTTTGTACTGTGTAACCTTCAGATTTCAGGTGTCCAACTAACGCATTACCTATAAGACCGGTAGAACCGGTAATCGCAACTCGTTGCATAGTTGGCATTAGAGACCAAGATCCGATTCAAAACCACCTAGTTCTAAACGTTCCTTGAGAGTTACCAAGAATCGCGCAGCATCCGCGCCATCCACAACTCGGTGATCGTATGAAAGACCTAGATAAACCATTGAACGAATTGCAATTGTTTCGCCACCATCTTCACCGCGAACAACCATTGGTCGCTTAACAATTGCGCCCAAACCAAGAATTGCAACCTGCGGTTGGTTGATGATTGGAGTATCAAATAGCGCTCCGCGACTTCCGGTGTTTGTAATGGTAAATGTTCCACCGCCAAGTTCATCAGGTGAAACCTTGTTATCGCGAGTACGTGCAGCTAGATCTGAAATCTTGCGTGCAATGCCACCCATATTCAGATCACCAGCGTTGTGAATAACTGGAACGAGTAATCCGCGTTCGGTATCTACAGCGATTCCTAGATGTTCTGCGCCGTGATAGGTAATTTGATCACCTTCGACAGATGAGTTAAGAACTGGATGCACCTTCAGTGCTTCGCATACTGCAACAGCGAAGAATGGGAGGAATGAGAGCTTTACGCCCTCACGAGCTTCAAAAGTTGCTTTAGCGCGATCGCGCAAGCGAGAAATCTTTGTGACATCTACTTCAATAACCGTTGTTAACTGCGCGCTTACTTGAAGTGATTCAACCATGCGGGCTGCAATCACTTTGCGCAAACGTGACATCGTTACTGTTGTTCCGCGAAGAGGTGATGCTGCAACAGGAGAAGATTTTGCCGCTGCTGGAGTTACAGTCGCTGCTGAAGGAGCACTCTGAACTGCAGCAGGTTTAGCAGCTGCTTGAACATCTTCTTTTCTGATGCGTCCGCCAATGCCGCTACCTTGAATCGTCGAAAGATTGACGCCTAGTTCTGCGGCCAATTTTCTTACGATTGGAGTTACATATGCATCGGCTTGTGCTGCAACAGGTGCAGATACTGGTGCAGTCACTGGGGGAGCAGACACACCTGGTGCGGCAACAACTGACACAACTGGTGCGGCAACAACTGGCGCAACAGGTGCGGCTGGAACTGCGCCATTAGCTGAACCGATAAGTCCTAGACGCGCACCAACTGGCACTGTTGAATCAACCGGGACGTCAATGGCCAGAAGAGTTCCTGCAACAGGTGATGGAATTTCTGTATCAACTTTGTCTGTAGAAACTTCAAGAAGTGCTTCATCCATAGCAACTGAATCGCCAACATTTTTCAACCAACGAGTAACAGTTCCTTCGCTAACGCTTTCACCAAGTGCTGGCATCGTAATAACAGTTCCCGCAGAATTTGATGCAGATGGAGCAACAGGTGCCGCAGGAGCTACAGGAGTTGGTACTACTGGCGCAGGTGCTGGTGTTGCAGCAACTGGTGCAGGTGTTGCAACTGGCGCTGCCGGCGCTGCTGCACCATCTTCGATTATGGCGAGGTCTGCTCCAACTGCAACAGTTTGATCTACGCCTACAACTATTTTTTGCAGTGTTCCTGCAACAGGAGATGGAATTTCTGTATCAACTTTGTCTGTTGAAACTTCAAGAAGTGGCTCGTCAACAGCGATGTGATCGCCTTCGGACTTTAACCAACGTGTAACAGTTCCTTCTGTCACGCTCTCGCCAAGTGCCGGCATCGTTAATCTGAATGTCATTGTGATCTCCCTAGATTATCCGTGAGCATGAAGCGGTTTACCGGCGAGTGCCATGTGTGCTTCTCCCATGGCTTCAGAAAGTGTTGGATGTGCATGAATAAGCGGAGCAACATCGTCGGCGCTTGCTTCCCAATTAAATATTAATTGAGCTTCGGCAAGTAATTCACCGACGCGAGAGCCAACCATGTGGATTCCAAGTACTGGACCATTTTTCTGCGCTACTAATTTTACGGAACCAGCGGTACGAAGAATTTGAGCCTTACCATTTCCGGCAAGGTCATAATTTAATTCAACAACATCAAAGCCGCGCTCTTTCGCAACGGCCGTTGTTAAACCAACAGATGCAACTTCTGGTTCGGAATATGTCACGCGGGGAACCCCGTCGTAATTGATTGGGCGTGGGTTAAGTCCGGCAATTTCTTCGGCTACCAAGATTCCCTCACCGAAACCAACGTGCGCCAATTGCAGAGTAGGGATGAGATCGCCAACTGCCCAAACACCAGGAACATTTGTTCGACACTTATCGTCAACCAAAACGTAGCCGCGATCCATAGAAATTCCCTGTTCTTCATAACCAAGGTTTGCAGATACTGGTCCGCGACCGACACTGACCAAGAGAACATCAGCGCTAAATGTTTTTCCATCTTCTAGCGTCACTGTTACCGAATCGCCATTAATTGACGCCGATTGGAAACGCACGCCAAGTTCGAAATTAATTCCACGTTTTCTAAAGGCACGTTCTAGTTGCTTGCTAGATGACTCATCTTCGAGTGCAACCAGGTGAGAAAGTCCTTCAATGATTGTTACTTCAGCACCAAAAGATTTCCAAACGGAGGCAAACTCGCATCCAATTACTCCGCCACCTAGAACGATGACGCTCTTTGGAACGTATTCCAACTTTGTTGCGTGATCAGAAGTAATGATTTTCTTTCCGTCAATCTCAAGACCCGGAAGAGTTTTGGCGTAAGACCCAGTAGCGAGGACAACATTTTTGCCGGTGTATTTCTCGCCATTCACTTCAACGGTGTCTTTGGAAATTAATTTTCCGTGACCTTCGATGTAAGTAATGTTTCGAGACTTAACAAGACCTTGCAAACCTTTGTGAAGACGCGCAATAACGCCATCCTTATAAGAATTAACTGCAGGCATATCCATTGATAAGAATTGCGCGTTCACGCCAAAATGATTGGCATCACGTGCGCCATCTGCAATTTCACCTGAGTGCAAAAGAGCTTTAGTTGGGATACATCCACGGTGAAGACATGTGCCACCGAGTTTGTCCGCTTCGATAAGTGCCACTGATA
>JACCDL010347441.1_pt1 | contig 11172 bp, 7 predicted proteins | sample 7441931 | NCBI WGS metagenome assembly JACCDL01 (sample SAMN15323437, study PRJNA562643) | freshwater metagenome | isolation source: river surface water | place: USA:Blue River Watershed | collected 2017-08-16 | reverse complement strand
TTTGTTATTAGTGGAACACCGACTGTTGCTGGAACCTTTAGTTATACGGTTACAACATTAGGAGGATGTGTAACCAATACTGCTTTTGTAACAGGAACGATAGATGTAAAACCATTAAATAGAATACAATTAACATCAGCGGCTGGAACAATTTCTCAAACGTTATGTTTTGGAAACTCTATCCAAAGTATTACTTATACAACAACTGGAGCTCTTGGAGCGGTGGTGACAGGATTGCCGAACGGATTGGTGGGAGTATGGACAACGACAACAACGAATAATATAACGGATAGTGTATTTACGATCAGTGGAACGCCAACACAAGCAGGAACTTTTAGTTATACAATAAGTTTAATAGGGGGTTGTGGTACCATAACTAGTACGGGAGTGATAGATGTGAAGATCAATGTAATTAATTTATCATCGTCAGCTGGTACAGATGCACAAACAATATGTATCAATACTCCATTAACTCAGATTAAGTATAAAACAATACTAGCCACTGGAGCGTTTGCGACAGGATTGCCAAATGGAGTAGCGGGAGTATGGACAACAACAACTACGAACAATATTACAGATAGTGTATTTACTATTAGTGGTACACCGACACAGTCGGGTACATTTACATATACTATTACATTAACGGGAGGATGTTATACAGTTACCACAACTGGTACAATAGATGTAAAACCAGATAATACAATTAGTTTAAATTCTGCTGCAGGCACAGATTCACAAACTGTATGTATAAATGCACCTTTAACGGAGATAAAGTATAAAACAACAGGTGCTACTGGAGGAATAGTTACAGGGTTACCGAATGGACTGGTGGGTGTATGGACGACCACTACAACGAATAATATAACGGACAGTGTTTTTGTTATTAGTGGAACACCGACTGTTGCTGGAACCTTTAGTTATACGGTTACAACATTAGGAGGATGTGTAACCAATACTGCTTTTGTAACAGGAATAATAGATGTAAAGCCAAATAATAAAATAAGTTTATTTATAGGATCTGATGGACAGGGAGTTTGTATAAATACTGCAATTCAAAGTTTAACTTATACAACAACTGGAGCTACTGGAGCAATAGTGACAGGATTGCCTAATGGAGTTACTGGTGTATGGACGACTACTACAAATAATAATATTCAAGACAGTATTTATTTTATTTCTGGAACTCCAACTGAATCAGGAATTTTCAATTACACAATCACGCTTACTGGAGGTTGTGGAATAATAAGACAAAATGGTACTATTTTTGTCAAAGAAAATAAAATTATTTTGAACTCATCAGCTGGAACTGATAATCAAACTAATTGTATTAATTCTCCTATTACAAATATTGTGTACAGAACAGAGGTTGCTACAAGTGCAACTGTTTTTGGATTACCAAATGGTGTAACGGCTGTGTGGGTAGATAGTGTATTAACTATTAGTGGAATTTCAACTCAATCTGGAACATTTACATATACAATTAATACAGTTGGTGGATGTTCAAGTAAAACCGCAATGGGTGTTATAACAATAAAGCCAAATAATACCATAACACAAGTATCTGCTCCAGAGACAAATAATCAAACTTTATGTATTAATACTTCTATAAATGATATTAGATACCAATCAACTGGTGCAACTGGTGTTGAAGTTATTGGATTGCCTACCGGAATAAATGGTGTTTGGGAAGATAGTTTAATAACAATTAAGGGAAGTCCAACTCAGGCTGGAACTTTTCCGTATACTGTAAATTTAACTGGTGGTTGTGGAACAATTACTTCTACCGGAATCATTGAAGTTAAAATAAATTCAATCAATTTATTGACAAATATTGAGACAGAAAAGCAAATCGTTTGTATCAATACCTCTATTAATGAAATCAAGTACAAGACATCAATAGCAACTGGAGCTTATGTTACAGGATTGCCAAAAGGCGTTTATGGTAACTGGAGCATAGTTGCTTATCAAGGGGTAGTTGATAGTGTTTTTGTGATAAATGGTACACCAATTGAGTCTGGAACATATACTTACACGATTACCTTAACTGGGGGGTGCTCAAATATTGAAAGAGTTGGTGTTTTAAATATTAGTCCAGAATCAAATCCTGGTAATATTGGTTTCGAAAAAGGAGCATCACCAATTTGTAGTTTAGGTACTACGCCAACAATTTCTCTTTTCAATTATGTTGGTGAAACAATTAATTGGGAGGAAGCATCTTCTAAGGATAGTATTTTTAGAGATATGGGTGAGGTTGGTTATCAATTAATCAATAATATAAATAATGTATCTGAAGAACTTTCTTCAGTTATTACACTTTATAGGGCAAAAATAAAAAGTGGTGCTTGTCCAGCTAAATATAGTCCAAGTGTTTCTGTAGAAGTATTACCATTGCCAAAAGTTATAAGTAGTATTCCTGATACAATTTGTGGGCCTGGAGTTTTAAACTTAACAGCTAAGTCCAACTTAGGAACAATAAATTGGTATTCGGGATCAATTTCTGAACAAATTTTATTTACAGGAGATAATTTTATTACTCCAATTGTTGATTCGAATTCGACTTTTTATGCATCTGGTATATTTAATGGATGTTCTTCAACTGAAAGATTAGCTATAACAAGTGTAGTTAAATATGTACCACAAATCATTAAAATTGTAAATAATGAAATTTGTGGACCAGGGAAATTAAACTTAATTGCAAAAGCGTCAAAAGGCGTAGTTAATTGGTATGAGAATAATATTGGGGGTAATAAATTAGTAACAGATACTTTATTTTCAACACCCCAAATTGATAGTACTAAAATTTATTATGCAGAAGCTCAATACGATGGCTGTGTTTCCCAACAAAGAGTTTCAGTATTTGCTGTAATAAATCAACTCCCAATTGTAAAAGCATTACCAAGTCCAACATTTACATGTGTAGGGAAGGGTATTTATGTAGACAAGTATGTGTCCGGAGGTACCCCTGGATATGAGTTTATTATTAATGCTGATAACAAAAATGTACTTGGTACAAATTATGGCAAAATTAATGGTAAGTTAGGTGGAATTTCTCAAGTTTCATATCAGGTTAAAGACCAGAAAGGTTGTTTATCTAAGTTGAGCAGTGAGTTCACTGTAGTAGTTGATACACCAATTTCTCCAAAAGTTTTCTTTTATGAAGCTTATTACGACGAAAATTTAATAATCAAAACAAAAACAGACTCTACTTACACTAAATATCTTTGGGAGCCTCAAGTAAAATTAAATTTCTATGACAATAAAAACCCAACATTCAAAGGTATTAGTGATCAAACTTATTATTTATTAAGAACTGATACATTGACTCAATGTGATGTTACTGATACATATAATATTACTGTAACTAAGGATCATATACTTTTATTGCCAAATGCATTTACCCCAAATGGGGACGGTTTAAATGATGAAATTAAAATAATCAATAATGCTGGTATTGGAGAGTTTCATTATTTAAAAATATTTAATAGATTCGGAAAAATTGTATTCCAAACTACTAATATATCTGAGGGATGGAATGGAAAAGTGGGGGATCAATTACAACAAATGGATGCATATTTTTATACTGCAGAGTATGTTACAAAGGAAAACCTTGTAGTCATTAAAAATGGAACATTTATTTTATTAAACTAATTATGCTTAGAAAAGTTGTATATATATTATTTTTCTTTTTAACGGTTTTAATAAAAAATATTAAGGCTCAAGATCCGTATTTGTCTCAACAATATACTGCATCACAATTTATGAGTCCTGCTTCTGTTGGGAATGGAATATACAATCAAAGGATTAAAACTAATTTAAGGTCTCAATTTATAAATGGTAATAATTTGTATCGAACTTTTGTTGGATCATGGGATAATAGGTTTAGAAATAGAGATCCTGAAAAAATTAATTCAATTGGCGTTGGACTTCAGATTGTATCAGATCAGCTTATGAATGGAGTTTTACAAACTAATTACATTACTCTAAATTTTTCAAATAGAATTTATCTAGATGATTATGGGAAAAGTAGTATTTCTATAGGATTAGGTGGTACTCTATCTCAAGTTTTAATCGATAAAACTAAGTTGAATTTTGCTGATCAATATGATTATAGAGCTTTCTTAACAGGAGTATCAGCAGAAAATATATTAGCATCTTCCAATAAATTATCTGGAAATGGTGGTTTTATTTACGCTTGGCATTCTGAAGATCTTTTTTTTCAAGTTAGTGGTAATGCTATATATAACTCTAAAGCGAGTGTAATAAATGCTTTTGATAATTCATCTTCAAAAATAAAAACATCCTATTTTGTTAATTTTGAGCAGTCAATTTTGACCGACTATTCTTTATTACTTCACTCTTCTTATACTGAAAGAGGTGTTAACAGACAGATCGTCATTGGGGGTTCTGTTGGAATTCCAATTTTGAATGACTATGACAATATTCGAAGATTATATATAGGCTGCTTCTCAAGAGTTGGAGATGCATTAATTCCTACTGTTAATTTATTAATGGATGATTATAATCTAGGATTTAGTTATGATATCTTTAGTAATCAATTAAGCTCTGCTAATTTAAAACCAAGTGGTTTTGAAATTTCTTTCTCAAAGTCATTTGGTAGAAAACGAAGTTATTTATACAAGACCTTGTTTGATTAATATTTTATTTAATTATAATATGTTAATAATTGATATTAAATGATTTTTTTAATATTTTTTTATTAAATAAGTTTTTTTCATATATTTACGATCATTCAAAAAAAATAAAAATTTTCCTATGAAACAACTACTAAAATCATGTGCATATTTGTTTTTTGCAATTTTTATGGTAAGCTGTGGTGGCACCAAAAGTATTCAGACAGCAACTGGAGCAGAAGAAGTTTCCTTGCCTTTTAGCGAAAGCAAATATAAAACTGACAAAGAAAATTTTAGATCAAGACAAAGTGGTACCAGCCCAGATTTAGCTACTTCTAAAAAGATAGCTTTACAGAATGCTAAGGCTGAATTAGCTAGTAATATCAAGCAAGTTTTCAAAATTGCTACAAGTCAATATACCAACCAGCGTAGTGTTGCAAATGCTCAAGAATATGAAAATAAATTTGAAGAACAAATTATCTCATCTCTAAATGAGACTTTAACTCAAGTTGTTATTGTTGAAGAAAAAGTTTTTAAAGAAAAAGATGGGAGCTACACTTCGTGGGTTGTAGTTGAAAAAGCAAAAAGTACCATTTTGGACGGAGCTAATAAAAGAATTTCTAGTGAATCAAAATTGCAATTAGATTATGATAAGAAGAAATTCGAAGAAATTTTCAATAATGAAATGGAAAAATTGGCAAAGGGTCAATAATTTATTCTTATTATTTTTTTTATACCTTTTACCTTGTTCGGTATTTGCTCAAAAAATTGTAAATATCAAACAGGTAAAAGGTATTTCAATAATAAATGATAATTTAAGTTATAAAGAAGCAAAACTAGAGGCTCTTAATGATGCAAAAATTAATGCATTAAAACAGGCAGGAGTAATCGAAAATATTAACTCTTATCAAGTTTTGATGTCAACTCAAGGAAATAAAGATTTCTCTCAATTTTTTAGTTCTGGAATTTTAACAGACTTGCAAGGCGCTGTTTCAAAATATGTTATTACTAAAGATTTTTATTATAATAAAAAGAGTGAAAATGAACTAACAGTTGAAGTTGAAATTTCTGCAGAAGTTATATTATATGATTCTAAAGCTGATCCAGAGTTTGATATAAAATTAGAAGGATTAAAAGGAATTTATTTGAATAAAGAATCTCTAGAATTTACTGTAATTCCAACTATTGATTGTTATTTGAAAATTTTCAATTGGAATCAAGGTGATGCTAATATGATATATCCTAATAATTTCGAGTCTTCTGTCTTACTGGAAAAAGGCAAAAAAACTTCTTTCCCATTGTTGAAAATGAATTATTCACTTGAGGCTGATGATAAAACTGACGAAAAAAGTAAATTATTATTTGTTTTTACAAAAAAAGATTTGACTTTTATTAATACTAATCAAAATGGTTCCATATCATTAGATAATCTTTTTAATTGGCTAAGTTTAATTCCGTTGGATCAAAAGAAAGTAACTTCTAAATCAATTTTAATTCAAGTCAATAATTAATAAGAGAATATGAAATTTATAATTTCGTTTATTTTTATCTTCATATCATGTCCGCTTGTTTATAGTCAATCTATAGAAAATGTAAATTTTACAGTCAATGAAGATTTTATAACCGTTAATTATGATTTAAAACATGATGCAACCAATTTTTATTTCGATTTGGAATTGGTTTTTGTAAAATCTAATGGAGAGAATATTTTTCCTATAAATATCAAAGGGGATATTTATAAGGTTATACCAGGCATTAGTAAGCAGATTATATGGTATTATAAAAATGAAATCAGTGATTATGAAGGAGGGATCAAAGCAGTTGTTAAAATTAAAAATTCAACAAGCTTTAATGACATCTCAAATTCAAAATTAGTAAAACCAATCATAGATACAACTACTTCAAAACCGGAAGAATCAATTTCTATAATTCAAACTTCTAGTAATCCTACACAAAATATTAATAAGCGAGGACCTGGGAATGCTTTGCTATCAGCTATTTTACCTGGATTTGGAGGATTTGTAGTTAATAATAAAGAAAAAGTGACACCTCTATTAATTGCTGGGATGTTTTGGGCCTCAGCTTATATGTCTTATGATGCATACAATAAATCAAATGAATTTTATGCTAATTATTTAAATACAAGGTCTCAATCTGAAATGGACTTAAATTTTGCAAGTGCAACAGAATATAAGCAAAAGCATGAAACTTATTTAACTGCTGCTGCTGGTATTTGGCTTTTTGATGTAATACAGACAATTATAAAAGGAAACAAAAATATAAAAACAAATAATTTGATCTCAAAAAACAGTATCACTATTACACCTAAAATTAGGCCAGGTATATACTCAAATCCATTACAATTATCAATTGTAAAAAAGTTTTAATTGATGAAAAAGATTTTTTATATTTTTGTAATATTATTCATTTCTAGTTGTGTAAAAACACTTGAAAGAACTAATCCTTTAGACGGAAAAACACTACCTATACCTGTAACAAATTCAATCACTGGCATAACTTCAAATTCTGCAAATGCAGGTGGCTATATTTCAAATGATGGGGGATTGGCAATTCTAGATAAGGGTGTGGTTTATAATACTTCAGGTAATCCAACAACAATTTCTTCGAAAATTTCAAATGGATCTGGGTCCGCATCTTTTTCTTCCAATTTATCTAACTTAGAACCAAATACCACTTATTTTGTTAGAGCATATGCTGAAAATTTAGTTGGAATTGGATATGGATCTCAAGTTAGCTTCAAAACAAGTTTAGCCAGTCCAGCAGTATCAACAACAATTGCATCAAATATCACAACAAATTCCTTTGTTGCTGGAGGTAATGTTTCAAAAGACTATGGTACAAGTGTAACTGCAAGGGGGGTGGTTTGGAGTATTTTCCCTTCCCCTGTTATTTCACTCACAACTAAAACGAGAGATAGTTCTGGTTTGGGAACATTTGTCAGTAATATAACAGGTTTAAATCCTTTAACAACATATTACTATAGAGCTTATGCAACAAATAATGCCGGAACTTCCTACGGTACGGAGTATACTACTAAAACATTGGCATCATTACCTAGTGTTTCAACAACTAGTCCATACAATATATCAATGACTTCTGCAAATAGTGGTGGTTTAATCAGTTCAGATGGTGGAGCTGCAGTAACAGCTAGAGGTATAGTTTGGGGAACATCAACGAATCCGACTATTGCTCTTTCTACTAAAACTTCAGATGGAACAGGTACAGGTACTTTTGTCTCAACAATTACTGGATTATCTACTGGAGTAAAATATTATTTAAGAGCATATGCTACTAATTCTACCGGCACAGCATATGGAAATGAAGTTACACTCACTACCTCTGCAAATCCCCCTACAATGGGTTCTTTGTCAATTTCAAATATCAGTTCTTCAGCTGCTAGTTTAAGCAGTTCTATTATTTCTTTTGGTGGATCAGTAATAACTGAATATGGTTTTGTTTGGAATAATACTTCTAATCCATCATATATTGGTAGTAATAAAATTTTGGTGGGAACAACCACCAATGGTATTAATTCAAATTTTTCTTTCACACAAAATATGAGCTCGTTGACTAGTAATACAAGGTATTATGTAAAAGCTTATGCTTTAAATAATGCAGGTGTCAGCTATAGCACAGAAGCTAGTTTCACTACATCTCCAGGATTAGCAACAGTTACAACTAGTGATCCAAGCTCACTAACTAGCACTAGTGTTATATTGGGTGGAAATGCTTCTGCTGATGGGGGATCTACCATCACTCAAAAGGGAATCGTTTTTAGCCTTCAATCAGCTCCGACAATAAGCCTAACTACCAAGTCTGAAAATGGCTCTGGAACTGGTTCGTTTAGTGCAACTGTTTCAGGCTTATCAAAAAACACCAAGTATTATTATAGAGCGTATGCTACCAATTCTGTTGGCACTGTTTACGGCACTGAAAAATCATTCACTACTAATCCATAATTTCTTAATTAGGTTATGAAAAAATATTATCTATTAATACTATTGACATTGCCAATTTCATTAGTTGGGGTATCTCAAGTTGGTGAAAGTGAAATGAAATTTGTTAAATTGAATTCTGTTCCAAAACCTAATGGACCTGCAAAATTAATTGTTTCAGATATCTATTTTATTGATGCAGTTGGAAGTGAGAATAAGTCACTAGATGCAAATGAAACAGCACTTCTAAATTTTAATATTGAGAACAAGGGAATTGGAGATGCATACTCTGTTAAAGTATTGATTGAGGACAGTTCAAAATTAAAGGGAATTAGCTATAATAACATTATTAATATTGGAACCTTATTGGCAGGTAAAAAAACTAATATTGTAATTCCGGTAATGGGCGGGTCTGACTTGGTAACTGCAAATGCTAACTTTTTAATTCACGTTGTAGAAGGAAATGGTTTTAATGCAGATCCTTTTTCAGTAACATTTAGTACAAAAGAGCTTAAAAGATCAGTATTATCTATTGATGATACTTATTTTGTTAATAAAGACAATGAAGATACTATTTTAAATAAAGATAAGCTGATACAGTTAAAGCTTTTAATGCATAATAAAGGTCAAGGAGATGCAAAAAACATATCAGTAGAATTTTACACACCTCCAAATATTTTTAATTTTTCATCTGAAAAAATTCAAATAAATGAGTTAAAATCAGATGAAAAAACTGAAATAAAATTTGAATTCTATGCAAACAATAAATTTGAAGGGAATCAAATACCTATAAGAGTTAAGTTTTTTGAAAATTTCAATAAATTAGTTTTAGAGGAAATGAAAGTTGCAAATATTTCAAATGACAAAACATCAATAACTAAATTAAATATTCAAACAATAAATGATCAACCTGCAAGTAATTTTACTAATTTTTCATTACTACCAGATGTTGATAAAGATATTCCGCAGTCAAATACAAATTTTCCAAATAGATTTGCACTCATTATAGGAAATGAAGACTATTCTTCATTTCAAACAAGTGTTACAAAAGAAGTAAACGTAGATTTTGCAAAAAATGATGCTAAAATATTTAAGGTTTATTGCGAAAAGACTTTAGGAATTCCTTCTGAAAACATTACCTTATTATATAATGCAACATATGGAAATATGATGCAATCTATTGACAAAATGAAAAAATTATTAAAAGTATCAGATGGGAAAATGGAACTTTTCTTCTTTTATGCTGGTCATGGATTACCTGATGAAGTCACAAAAGAAGCTTATCTTATTCCTGTTGACATCAGTGGATCAAATGTTAAAAATGGAATTAAATTACAAGATATTTATAATAATTTCTCTGAAAATGAATCAGCTGGAATTACAATGTTTATAGATGCATGTTTCAGTGGTGGTGCAAGAAATAAAGAATATGTGACTAATAGGGGTGTGAAAGTAATTCCAAGAGCAGATTTTTTAAATGGAAATATTGTGAGTTTTGCGGCTAGTAGTGGAAATCAAACCTCTAGTTCTTATTCGGATAAAAAACATGGTATTTTTACATATTTTTTGTTGAAAGCAATTCAAGAAACAAAAGGAGATTTGACATATAAGAAATTATGGGAATATTTAAAGTCTAAAGTTCCAATTGAGTCTTTGAAAATTAATAACAAGGAACAAGAACCTCAGATAAATATAGGTGATAAAGCAAAATCAGATTGGGAGAGTAGGAAATTTATAAACTAAAAATCTAATGCGCAGTTTACCCACTCAGGGTCAAAGCTTGCATTGTATTTTCTGTAAAAATTGAGCGCAGGCTCGTTCCAGTCTAATGCCTGCCAATTCATGCCAACAAAGTTTTTGGATTTGGCTTCTTTTATAAGTGCATCAAATAATAAGCCACCAATTTTATTGCCACGCATATCTTCTGAAACAATTAAATCTTCTAAGTACATTCTCTGTCCTTTCCAAGTGGAATATCTTACATAATACAAAGCCATGCCTACAACAATTCCATTCACTTCTGCTACCAATGCCCACCAAACGGGGTTTGGGCCAAAGCCACTCTCCACAAAATGATCAAAGGGAACCACCACTTGTTCAGGTGCTTTTTCGTACACTGCTAATTCATGGATCAGGTCCATCATTCTTTTGCAGTCTTCTTTTTTGGCAGGGCGAATTATAATATCCATGGATTGTTAGATTTTAGCTAATGCTTGAGTTAAGTCTGCTTCTCAATCTTCGTAATTTTCTATGCCCACACTCATTCTAATCAAACCATCAGTAATACCATATTTAATGCGCTCTTCTCTTGGAATGCCATAGTGCGTCATTGTTGCAGGATGAGAAACCAATGTATCTACTGTGCCAAGTGAAACAGCTCTTGTACATACTTCCAATGCATCAATAAATTTCTTACCCGCATCTAGTCCACCTTTTAATTCAAAACTTAAAAGCGGTGCATGTTGTTTCATTTGTTTTGAAGCAATCGCATGTTCTGGGTGAGAAGCATGCCCTGTATAATTTACTTTTTCAATAGCTGGATGTTGTGCTAAGAAATCGGCAATCTTCTTGGTATTGCTACAATG
>JACCDL010350744.1_pt1 | contig 11173 bp, 6 predicted proteins | sample 7441931 | NCBI WGS metagenome assembly JACCDL01 (sample SAMN15323437, study PRJNA562643) | freshwater metagenome | isolation source: river surface water | place: USA:Blue River Watershed | collected 2017-08-16 | reverse complement strand
TCAACACCCAGAACATTCAGCGTCGCTCACAAGGAGTGGTGTTTGTAGTTGACCGCTCAGGTTCGATGGGTGGCGGACGCCTTGACCTAGTCAAGAACACCATTGGCGAGCTAATCGGTCGCCTTGCTCCTGAGGATCACATCTCTATTGTTTCCTTTGACACGGAGATTGAGATTCACCAGCCAATGGCCTTGGTGAGCAGCATCAACCCTCAAGCCATTCGTCGCAATCTTTCAAACTTGGAGGCTCGAGGCGGCACCAACATGGAGCTTGGCTTTCTGGCAGGTCTTGCCGAAGCAAAGAAGTTGCCGGATGGTATTGAAACAACTTTGGTCTTGCTATCAGATGGCGACGCAAACGAAGGTGCCCACTCCCCGGAGCAGCTAGCTCAGCTGTCGGCCGCAGCCACCGAGCACATGGTCAAGACCTCAACCTTGGGAATCGGGACCGGATACAACGAGCAGATCATGGCTCAAATGGCATCCGCTGGTCAGGGCAACCACTTTGCAGCCGTTGAGCTAGCAGATGCGGTAGCTGGTTTGCAGGATGAGATAGACGGCCTGCTGCAGCGAGCACTTGAGCACATCAGCTGTGAAATCGTGGTCAAGGGCATCGCCTCTCAGATTGTGCCGCTTGGCCATGTCCGCGGAAACAAGACCGTTAGCTCCGGCATTCAAGTTCAACTTGGAGATCTAGCTTCTGGCGAAACCAGAGGATATGCATTCATGCTCGAGCTTCCTGCAACCGAAGCTGGCTCGACCATAGAAGTCACAACTACTGTTCGTGCTTTGCAGATCGAGAATGGCGAAGCCATGGAGGAATCCACCACGGTCACCATCGAGGTCCAAGAAGCCCAGGGCTTCGTCTTGCCTCGCAAGGATGAAGATGTGGTGGCAGAGGTTATGGCCTACCGCCTTGCAGAGATTAAGCGTCGCGCCATCGATGCCGCCATGGGCGGAGACATGGCTTACGCGAAGTTGATAATCAACCAGGCACGCGGTGAACTGGTCTTTATTCTCAGCAACTTCCGCAACCTATCTCCTCGCATCCGCACCCGAATCGAGTCTGAGCACGAAGAGCTCGGTGAGCTACTGGAGCAAAACCTAGATGCTTTCGGTAAGCGAGCAACCGAGTCGATGTTCAGAACCACCCAGTCCAAGCAAGACCCTCGCAAGCGGGGACGCTAGTCCCCGCTTCAACCTGCACCGAAAACCCCCTACAAACCAACAAACTAGAAACATCTAAGAAAGAGAAATCAAATGCACGAGATTAAGTGCCCACATTGCCAGAAGGCATTCACCGTGGACGAAGCCGGCTATGCCGACATCCTGAACCAGGTCCGCAACGACCAATTCGAAAAAGAACTACACGATCGTATAAACGAAGCACAGCAGCGCCAAAAGACCGAGATCGCTCTGGCCGAGGCCAAGATCACCGAGAAGCTAAAAGAAGAAACGTCTAAGAAAGATGCAGAACTTGCGAAGCTAAAGGCTGAACTCCAGGCCACCGAGACCGAGAAGAAGCTTGCCGTCCAGGAAGCGCTCTCCAAGGTGGAGAAGGAGCGTGACAAGCTGGAATCTGAGCTGGAGATGGCTCAGACCAAAGCCAAACTTGAAGCCAAGTCTCAAAAAGAACTGCACGAGACTCAGCTCAAGGATCGTGATGATGCGATTGAGCGCCTAAAAGACATGAAGGCGAAGCTCTCAACCAAGATGGTTGGCGAGACCCTTGAACAGCACTGCGAGATTGAGTTCGAGAAACTTCGTCAGACTGCGTTCCGCAAGGCGCAGTTCGGTAAGGACAACGACGCCACATCCGGTTCTAAGGGTGACTACATCTTCCGTGACTTCGACGACTCGAATAACGAGGTTGTCTCAATCATGTTTGAAATGAAGAACGAGTCAGACACCACAGCCACCAAGAAGAAGAACGTCGACTTCCTAAAGGAGTTGGACAAGGATCGCAACGAAAAGGGCTGCGAGTATGCAGTGCTGGTATCACTTCTTGAAGAAGACAACGACCTATACAACTCCGGCATCGTAGATGTCTCTCACCTCTACCCGAAGATGTATGTGGTGCGTCCGCAGTTCTTCATCCCAATCATTACGTTGCTTCGCAATGCCTCAGAGAACGCCCTGCACTACAAGGCAGAGTTAGCGCTTGTGAAGTCACAGAGCGTTGACATCACTAACTTCGAAGCACAGCTAAACGAGTTCAAGCTCGGGTTCTCCAAGAACTACACCCTGGCCTCGGATCAGTTCCTAAAAGCAATCGACCAGATCGACAAGTCAATTGCAGCTATGACCAAGGTCAAGGAAGAGCTGGAGAAGTCAGCTCGCAACTTGCGACTAGCGAATGACAAGGCACAGGACGTAAGCATCAAAAAGTTGACCCGAGGCAACCCAACCATGGAGCAGAAGTTCAAGGAGCTGGGCTAACGGCCCGGATTCGCAGCACTAAACTCTGGAAAGAGCGAAGGGGAGTGAGCGATGCCCAAGTTTTGGACAGTTAGAACCGGGAAAAGCGGAGAGCGGACAGAGTGGTCATTCGCTAACGGTGTCGTCGGAGGCGGTTGGCATGAAATGCCGGACATTACAGGCGTTTCAGATAAAGAGCAGTTGCGGGTTATCGTGGCTGAGGTTTATGGGGGATCCAAGAATGTAGTTGCCAACATCACGGGTCAACTTTGGTCGCTAAGGACACGAATCCAACACGGCGACTACATCGTTTTGCCAATTCGCGCCACCTCACAGGTAGCATTTGGCCAAGTTGTAAATGGCTACAAGTACCTTGCGGGGCAAGAAGATCCAAGTCGCCGACATGTTATCGAGGTGAAGTGGCTCAAGACCGATGTGCCGAAGTCACTTCTAAAGCAGGATATGCTTTACCAAATTGGGTCAGCACTAACTGTTTTTGAAGTCGGGAACAATGATGCCGCCTACCGACTTGAGCAGGTCATCGCCGGAAAGCCAGATCCTGGGGCCCGCAGCACTCTAAGCCCAGGGGCAAAGGAAGAGACCGCGAGCTTCAGCGAAGAATCTGTTGGCGAATCCGATGCAATCAATCTTGCTGAAGTAGCCCAGGACGAGATAGCGAAGCGGCTTCAAGAGGACTTCAAGGGTCACGAGCTTTCTGAATTGGTCGAAGCCTTGCTAACAGCCGAGGGGTTCAAGTGCCGGAACAGTCCCCCAGGTGCTGACGGCGGTGTGGATGTCTTGGCTGGAATGGGTCCATTAGGTATGGACTCTCCAAAACTAGTAGTTCAGGTAAAGTCTCAAACCAGTGCAGTCGGAGACGCCGTCTTACAGCAATTGAACGGCGCTATCCACCGTTTCAAGGCTGATCAGGGGCTCCTTGTCACTTTTGGGGGGGTTACCTCTCCAGCGAAGACCTACTTGGAAACCCAGTACTTCAACATTCGTGTATGGACGATAGATGACATTCTTCAGGCCATCTATAGGCACTATCCAGCACTCGATAATGAAATGAAGGCGAGACTTCCGCTGAAGCAGATTTGGGTCCCAATTCAACAAAGCGAGTGAGCTCTATCGCCTTCCTTGAATTCAGATTGCCCGCGACTCACTTCATGAGCTGCCCAAAAAAAAGTCAGACCCCTGGTTTAGCTTTTCCCTACAAACGAGCAAAGGGAGAGCACATGAACAAGAAGACGCTAAATTCGATCCGCAAGTCACGCACCATGCACCTAATTGATATCGAAAACCTGTGCATGGCCCCGAACCCCACGCTTGAGCAAGTGGCTGAGGCAAGACGTTCATACATCGATCTTGTCCAGCCAGGCGTTGGCGACCAGTTTCTGGTAACCGTGAGCTCCAAGAACAATCTCGAAGCCGTTGCATTTGGCTGGAGTGGTGCAACCCTAAAGTGTCGAGAAGGTCATGATGGGGCAGACATTCTTTTGGCTGAGTCCATTTTGGAAGACCACCTCGAGGATCGTTTTGACCAGGTTGTCGTTGCAAGTGGTGATGGGGGACTCGCTCCCTTTGTTAAAGAGCTGACCAAGCTATTCGATGCGGTGGTTGTGGTATCTCAACCAGCAGCTATCGCCTTCTCAATGCGCACGGCGGGAGCCAAGGTTCAGTATCTCAAGCCAGAGTTCGACCTAGCTGCTTAGTGTCATTTCTAGACAACTGACTGGAATGAAGCCGGGCACTAGTCGCCTCAGCGACGGCGAACCTTACCCAGGCTTGTAGCGAAGTGTGCAGAATGCCTAGTGGACCCAAAGCGCCCCTGAGCCGCGGTAAAGCTCAAAAAGAAGGGAAAGCACATGCTCTATCAACGAGAGAGCGGCTTCATCGACATTGTCCTTGAGCCGCAATTCAAGGATTACTCCTTTGGCTCGCAACTTTGTTCGGTGAGGTCGACAGATCTCTCAACGCTGATGTCGATGAAAAACTCCGTCCGAGGCGAGATTGACTTCAACCAATGCGACCCGATTTACCCGTTCACAGGTTTTGGCTACCTGGATGACCTAGCGCGAGAGCTGAAGACCAAGTCTCTCCTGCAGTTCGTTGATTCAGCAGAACGCAACTTCACTCGAGCACCGGCAGCCTTCACATACTTGGGTTTCGAAGAACCCGATGAGTGGGGCTTGGATGGCGACACCTGGCAGGGAGAAATCTACCCCGATGAAGTTCACGACTTTCAGTTCAATGTCGATGTCAGTTTTGAATACTTCAGGGTTTGGCCATTGTTTCATGTTCCGGCATCACTTCGCGACGAGGTAGAGCATTAGGTCAACTAGATGCTAGGAGGACTGGGCCAAGTCTCGCCAAATCTTCCATTTCGATCTTCGGTGGCGGTCCAAATACTTGTCGCAGGCTCTCGTTAGACTTTGAGATAGTTGGGGAAAGTGGGAAACTGGGCGATGAAGTCAATCCATGATGTGCTCGAAGAGTTGCGCGAGGCGTCCTTCGACGAGCGTCACAAAGGTGACCTATTCGAAGCTCTAACCAAGAAATTCCTAGAAATCGACCCCTTCTATAGCACGCACTTTGACAAAGTTTGGCTTTATGGCGACTGGGCAGCCCAAACGAAACTTTCCAAACAGGACACCGGAATCGACCTAGTTGCGAGAATCTCAGAAACAGGCGAAATTGCTGCCATCCAGTGCAAGTTTTATGCCGAAGGCGCTTATCTGGATAAGAAGGAAATCGACTCTTTCTTCACAGCATCCGGCAAGGAACCATTCCGCGAGCGCTACATCTTCTCGACTACCGATAACTGGTCGAAGAACGCTAGTGACGCTGTTGAGGGTCAACAGATTCCGACAACGATTATTCGCGTCCAAGATTTAGATGCCTCGGGAATTGATTGGTCAGGCTTTAGCGTTCAGAATGCGTCAAATCTGGGGCTCCTGAAAAAGAAGACTCCGTTCCCCCACCAAGTAGAGGCCATAGAGGCAGCCAAGTCTCACTTTGCTTCTGCAGACCGAGGCAAGATGATCATGGCTTGCGGCACAGGCAAGACCTTCACTTCACTCCAGATCGTTCAGGAGTTGTTTCCAAAGGGTGGAACGGTGCTGTTCCTTGTTCCGTCCCTAGCTTTGCTTTCTCAGACGCTAAAAGAGTGGAAGCGTGAGGCGTCCGTTAACTTTCGGGCTTACGCTGTCTGTTCCGATTCGAAGTTGAGCAAACAGGCAAGCACTGAGGACACTCGTGTTGCTGATTTGGCGTACCCATCTACGACCAATGTTGAGAAGTTGGCGTCTCACTTCAATAAGGGGACTGATGCCGAACTTACGGTAATTTTCTCGACTTATCAGTCAATTGAAGTGGTTGCGGCAGCGCAGAAAAAGGGCGTCCCGGAATTCGATCTGATTATTTGCGATGAGGCTCACAGAACTACCGGAGTAACTCTTGCCGGAGATGACGAATCTGATTTCGTTCGAGTACACGACAACAACTTCGTAAAGGGCTCTAAACGGCTCTATATGACCGCTACGCCCCGTATCTATGCCGAGGCGAGTAAAGCCAAGGCGGAAGAGGCCTCAGCCGTCCTAGCTTCGATGGACAACGAATCCCAATTTGGGCAAGAGTTCCATCGACTCAACTTTGGCAACGCCGTATCCCGCGGATTGTTGAGTGACTACAAGGTTCTAGTCCTGACTGTTTCCGAAACACAGGTAAGTAAGTCGCTTCAGAAGGTGCTTCTAGGTAGCGACGAACTCAAACTCCAAGATGCTATAAAAATCGTCGGCTGTTACAACGGATTACGCAAACGAAGCACAAACCCAGACGACTTCATTGTAGATAAGACGCCAATGAGAACCGCAGTAGCATTCTCTCGGTCGATCAAGGATTCGAAGAGGATCGCCGAACTTTTTGGAACAGTGACCAACGCCCTGAACGAAGAAGCCAAAGAAAAAGACGGCCTAATCGCAGAAGCCGACCACGTAGACGGCACATTCAACGTGATGGCCAGAAACGAACGCCTCGACTGGCTCAAAGACACCAAAACCGAAAACACAGTCCGAGTCCTAAGCAACGCTCGTTGCCTCTCAGAAGGCGTAGACGTTCCAGCCCTAGACGCCGTTCTATTCCTAAACCCGCGCGACAGCCAAGTCGACGTAGTCCAATCTGTTGGCCGAGTAATGCGAAAAGCCGAAGGCAAACAATACGGCTATGTGATCCTCCCAATCGCCGTCCCAGCCGGAAAATCAGCCGAAGACGCGCTCGCTGACAACAAGAACTACAAAGTCGTTTGGCAAGTCCTACAGGCGCTAAGAGCGCACGATGAGCGTTTTGATGCTCTTGTAAACAAGATTGACCTCACTGGCGACACAGGTGGCGTGATCGAAATCATCGACGCCAGCCCAGGAAATGGCGAAGGCGAATGGGATGGCGACTCTAAGCCAAAACATGGCGGCCAAGTCCCGCTATTCGAGTTCGATTTCACAGACTGGAAAGATGCAATCTTGGCCAAGATTGTTCAAAAAGTCGGCGAGCGCACTTACTGGGAAAACTGGGCTAAAGACGTTGCTGAGATTGCAAAGAATCACATCTCTCGAATCACACATCTTGTAGACGGTGCTGATCCAAAACTAGCGGCAGAATTCAAACGTTTCCTTAAAGGAATTCAAGACAACCTGAACCCTGCAATCACCAAGTCTGACGCTATTGAGATGATCGCTCAGCACCTAATCACTAAACCGGTCTTCGATGCTCTATTTGAGGGCTATGCGTTTACAGACACCAACCCAGTATCTGTTTCGATGAATCGAATGGTTTCCGCTCTTGAAAAATCTTCTATCAACTTGGAAGACGAGAGTCTTGAGGGCTTCTATGAAAGCGTGCGACTTCGAGCATCAGGCATTGCTGACGGTGGCGCAAAGCAGAAAATCATAAAGGAACTTTACGAGAAGTTCTTCAGGATTGCGTTCAGCGGCACAAGCGATCGTCTAGGCATCGTTTACACTCCAAATGAAATTGTCGACTTTGTAATACACAGCGCTGAGGAAGTCCTCAATAGAGAATTTGGTCGAAGTATCAGTGAAGATGGAGTTGAAGTGCTGGACCCATTCACCGGGACCGGGACGTTTATGGTTCGACTTTTACAAAGCGGGATCATTCCTAAGCAAAAACTAAGGCACAAATACCTCAACGAGTTGCACGCTAATGAATTGGTCCTTCTCGCTTACTACGTTGCCGCTGTGAATATCGAAGAAACATATCATGGAATTGTCGGGGGCGAATACGAGCCGTTTGAAGGAATTGTACTTACTGACACTTTTCAAATGTCAGAGGGGAAAGACACTCTGGATGTTCAAGGGTTGTTCCCTGAAAATAACAGTCGCGTAATTGCTCAAAATGCACGCAAGATTCAAGTTATCTTGGGCAACCCGCCTTATTCCATAGGGCAAAACAGCGCTGATGACGAAAACCCAAATCTTAAGTACGAAGATCTTGACGCGAGCATCGAACGCACTTATGCCGCGAAGAGTAAGGCTGGCGCTAAGAACAGTCTTTACGACTCATACATTCGTGCATTTCGATGGGCTTCGAACAGAATCGAAGATCGAGGTGTTATCTCCTTTGTAACCAACGGCGCATGGCTTGACACCAAGTCGGCCGATGGTTTCAGGAGCACTCTCGTCGAAGAGTTCAACTCAATCTATGTACTGAATTTGAGAGGAAATGCTCGAACTCAAGGTGATGTGCGAAAGCGCGAGGGTGGTGGCGTTTTTGGTGAAGGCTCCAGGACACCTGTAGCAATCACTCTTTTGGTCAAGAATCCTGAATCAACCGAAAAGGGTGTCATTCATTATTTCGACATAGGCGATTACTTGAGTCGAGAGCAAAAACTCGAAATTGTTTCGCAAGCAGGCTCGTTTCCATATCTCGATACGACTGTTCTAACTCCTAATGGTTTTGGCGACTGGATCAATCAGAGAGATAGGGACTACCAAGGTTTTGTGCCACTAATTTCCAAGGACAAGGCAATCACAGAGAGCATCTTTTCGACCTATTCAACCGGAGTTGGAACTCGTCGTGATTCTTGGACCTACAACTTCGACCGCTCGACTGTGGAACAGAGTATGGAAAAAACAGTCGAATTCTTTAACCAATGCCTGCAAGACGGTAAAACAGCCAAAATTGACAAACGAAAGATTAGCTGGTCGCGTTCGTTGAAGGCTGACTTAGATCGTGGTCGCCGAGCAAGTTACTCTGGTTCTAACCTCAGAGTCAGCAGTTACAGACCATTCACTAAGCAATGGCTCTACTTCGAAAAAATGTTCAACGAATACCGTTACAAAATGCCTGACTTCTATCCAAACCAAGATTCGAGAACTCTCGTTCTATGCTGCACAGGTCAAGGTTCAAACTCTCCCTTTTCAGCGCTGGTTACGGATTTCCTGCCGAACGATAACTTTATCGAGGCCGGTGTGGTCCTCCCGTTCGAGATTCCAAAGAATGGTGCAGAGCAGGGTTCGACTTTGTTCGCTGATATTGATACCCCAGAGTCAAATGTCACACAGTGGGCACTCGATTTGTTCTCGGAGGCTTACGGTCGAAAAGTGAGCCCACGAGAGATATTTACTTACGTGTATGCGGTACTCAACTCTCCAGTTTTTATTCAGAAGTATGCCTCTGACTTGAGAAAAGACGTTCCTCGAATCCCTCTTCTAAAGGATTTTGATGGATATTCGAGCCTGGGTGAAAAACTTGTCGAATTGCACCTAAATTACGAGGATCTTGAGTTTTTTGGCGGTGCACCTCACGAATCAAAGGCCAAGGTAGAGAAAATGCGCTTTGGTACGGACAAGAACAAGACACAGATCACTGTTCGTCCTGGAGAGGTAATAACTGGGATTCCCATGGTTGCCTACGATTACGTTGTCAACGGAAAGCCCGCTATTGAATGGGTTATGGACAGATATCAGGTGCGAAACGATCAGGATTCGGCAATAGTCAATGATCCAAATGATTGGGATCCAAGTGCTGGAAGCTCCTACATCTCGGCCCTTCTTAGAAAAGTCATTACGCTCAGTGTGAGGACATGTGCTCTTCGGGAGACTCTGCCAGCGTTTGAATTATTGGGATTGCCGGCCAAGAACTAACCGATAGTCGCACACCAGTTGCACGAAAAGGTCTGCGGTTCCATTTAGCCTTGAACTTACAAGGCAATACGGGTAACGACTAAGAGCCTTCTAAGCGCTTGGTTCAAAAAGCAAATTGCAGGGGAGTCATGTCGACCCTGGCCAAACCCAATACTTTTTTGGGTAATCCGTTTGTACTCCGTTCAACGGGCCGAAATGGACACCGACGGACAAGGCTGCATGAAGTGGCTTAACTAATTAAATACTGAGGCACAGTGCCTTATTGGCTATCCGGAGAAGACCGCGTCAGATAACTACGGATCAGAAGGGTAGTTTTTGTCAGCATGCGATTAGCCTTGGCGGATGACCATCCCAACCGCCACCTCAGCCCGCAACTCACTTTGGCTGATGTTCTTTGTCATGGGCGTTGTGTCGATGGCCTGGGTGCCACGCATTCCTGAGATTAAAGAGGCCAATGGGCTGAGCGATACTCAGTTTGGGTTGGTGCTGATCTCAAGTTCTATAGGTGCTGTTGTTGGAGCTCAGCTTGCCGGCCGATTGATTCACAGCTTCGGCTCTAGGCCGGCAATGTATTTCTCTGCCTTCGTGGTGCCATTAGGCGTTGTGATCATGGCGTTGAGTAACTCACCCTTTGTTTTGGTGATTGGTTTGTTTGTGCTGGGGTTCTCGTATGCCTGGCTTGATGTTGGGGGCAATGCCCAGGGTGTTGCTATAGAGAAGTTGTTAGCCAAGGGATACATGGCTTCTTTCCATGGGATGTGGAGCTTGGGCACTTTGGTTGCCACTGTGTTTGGTGCAACCGTTGCTTATCTTCTGACTCCACAGCAGAACCTGTTGATAGTTGCGGGTGTTGGTTTTGTGGTGTTTTTGATTGCAGCTCGGAAGCTGCTGCCTCCTTCGATGGATGGTCACGCTGGTACCAATGATGAGGTGACCAGTAACTCGGTGCTGTGGTTTGCTCTTGCCACCTTGCCGCTTTGGTTTATGGGTATTGGAAGTGCTGCTTCGTTTATTGCCGAGGGGGCTGCGGCTGACTGGGGAGCACTGTTGCTTCGCGACTGGATGGGCATCGACAAGGGCTTCAATGCATCTGCTTTTGCAACCTTTGGGTTTGCGATGTTGATTTCTAGGTTCCTGGGGGATCGTTGGCTGGAGCGCTTTGGTGCCTATCGAGTAGTTAGGTATTTGGGTGTTGGTGGTGGATTGGTGTGGGGAGCATCAATGCTGCTTGGAGTTTGGCTAAGTAGCGACCATGCACTTTTGGCACTTGTGATTGTGAACTTTGGTTTCTTCTGGGCGGGTATCGCTATTGGTCCAATGTTTCCGGCATTTATTGTCGGTGCCGCTGCGATTAAGGGAATCGCACCTTCAATTGGTATTGCCAGGGTTGGTGTGATCTCTATTGGTGCCTACTTCATTGGACCATCACTGGTTGGCATTCTGTCCGATGCCATTACATTGCCGATGGCAATGCTGTATCCAGCTTTAGCTTTGGTTATAGCTGGATACTTGGCAAAGACTTTAAAGAACTAGTTACTCTGCGCAGTGAATGGCTTCGTCGCCAAAGCCGATAAACAGTGCGTCTAGGGTCTGCAG
>JACCDL010016436.1_pt1 | contig 11175 bp, 7 predicted proteins | sample 7441931 | NCBI WGS metagenome assembly JACCDL01 (sample SAMN15323437, study PRJNA562643) | freshwater metagenome | isolation source: river surface water | place: USA:Blue River Watershed | collected 2017-08-16 | reverse complement strand
TCGACCGGGCCTGGCCGCTGATGGGTCACGCCGATCGCTGGGTGCGCTTCGCCGCCCGCACGCTGGTCGAACACCAGCCGGTCGAATCCTGGCGTGGACGCGTCAAGCCCGCCGCGAATGTCGACCTCGCCCTCAACGCCGCCACGGCGCTCGCGCGCGCAGGCTCCAAGGAGGACCTCCCGGCGATTGTCGCCGCGACGGAATCCGCCGCCAAGTCGAAGGACCCGCGCCTGCAGCAGGACCGCATGCGCGTCTACCAGGTCGCGTTCTCCCGCCACGGCAAACCCGACGCCGCAACGGCCGCACGCCTGGGCAAGGAGTTCGCCTCCCGGCTGCCTTCCGGTGACGCGGCCCTCGACCGACAGCTCGCGCTGGTGTCCATCTTCCTCGAAGAGTCCACGGCGCCGGCCGCGGTGCTCAAGGCCATGAAGCTCGCGCAGCCCGGGCCCGCGGTGGTCGCCGACCCCGAGGTGCTGGCACGCCATCCGGGTTACGCCAAGGCGGCCGCGGCGGCCATGACCGTCACCCCGTCCTCGACCCGCATCGGCCTCGCGGTCTACCTCTGCCGCGCCACGGCGGGCTGGACGCCCGAGCTGCGCAAGGAGTTCTTCCGCTTCCTCGATGAGCTCGGACAGTCCGAGGGCGGACACTCGCTCAAGGGCTTCGTGCGCAACATCCGCAAAGAGGCCCTCGCCGCCGCGCCGGAATCCGAACGCGCCGCGCTCGAGGAGATCGCGCCCGCCACGCCGCGCAAGGCCGCCGCGCCGATTCCGACGGCCGAAGGCCCGGGTCGCATCTGGACCCAGGCCGAAGCGCTCGCGGCCTGGGACAAGGCCCGTGCGGACAAGTCGCTCGACCACGCGAACGGGAAGAAGATGTTCGCCGCCGCCCTCTGCTCCCAGTGCCACCGCATGGGCTCCGAAGGCGGGGCGCAGGGCCCCGACCTCTCAGGGCTGGGCGCCCGCACCGCGCCGGCCGACATCCTCATGAGCGTCGTGCATCCGAGCGCGGTGGTCTCGGACCAGTATGCGAACTCGTCCATCGGCCGCGTGGACGGCGGGAAGATCGTCGGACGCGTCCTCAACGAGGAAGGCGACAAGCTGCAGCTCGCCGTGAACGCCTTCGACCCTTCCGTGCAGATCTCGATCAACCGCTCCGACATCCTCTCCATCGACCGCTCGACGGAGAGCCCCATGCCCGTCGGGCTGATCAATTCGCTGAACGCGCAGGAAATCGCCGACCTGCTCGCCTACCTCGTGAGCGGGGGCAACGCGTCCGACAAGGTGTACGCCAAATAAGCCGTGCGGCGGGCCCGCAAGGGCCCGCCGCCCCCCTTTCCGCTTGCCCGGACCGGTCAACCGGCTTTGCTCCAACGTCCTGGACTGGAGGGGTGGCAGAGTGGTCGATTGCGCCTGATTCGAAATCAGGTGTGCCGCAAGGCACCGGGGGTTCGAATCCCTTCCCCTCCGCCAGGAAATCTGAACTCAAGGGGGCACGGTGACACGTGGGCACGTGGGCAAGGGCGCACCGGTCGCCGGAAGGGATGAGAACCCCGGGGTTCGACGAGCGGACTCCGGTCCGCGAGATGGGCGATGCCGCAGGCATCGGGGCGAAGCCCTGATCGAAAAATTCAGGGCCGCGAGCGTCCGGCGGAGACCGAGTGCTCGAGGATCGCCTTCAGTTCTTTGACGACGTCGGGCCGCTTGCCGTGGAGATTGACCTTCTCTCCGGGATCTTCGGCCAGATCGTAAAGCTGGGCCGGCGCCTCCGGCTCGGAGTCTGGAAGAGCATACGGCTTCATCGGACCTTTTTCATAGCTGTTCCCGCCAGACCCCCGGTGCGCGATGTACTTCCAGCGGCCTTGGCGGATAGAGAGCGTCCGAACTCCGGCGAAGGCCTGGGTGAGCAGATAAGGGCGAATCTGGGCGCCCGCACGCCCTTCGAGGGCTGGCAGGAGGCTGAAGCTGTCCTCCGCCGCATCGTGGGGAAGTTCAGCGCCGGTCACGGCCGCCACCGTGGCCATGACGTCGGTGAGTGAGGCGAGCTGGTCGGTGACGGAGCCCGGCTTCACATGTCCCGGCCAGCGCACGATCAGCGGCACGCGATGCCCGCCCTCCCAGGCGTCCCGCTTCACGCCCCGCCAGGGCCGCGCGCCGTCATGGCCGTGTTCGGCGCGCATGTGGACTACGGACGTGGTCTCGGGGCCGTTGTCACTGCTGAGGATCACCAAGGTGTCATCCAGCAGTCCGTTGCGTTCCAGTTCTTCCATCAGCGCGCCGACCACGTGGTCGAACTCCGCGATGAAATCGCCGTGCGGGCCGACGCCCGACTTGCCCCGGAAATCCTTGCCGGGGAAGGACGGCAGGTGCACCGCCTGGGCCGCATGGTAGAGGAAGAAAGGCTTCTTCGGCGCAGTCCGCACGGCCTCGACGATGAGCTCCCGGCTGCGCTGCAGGAACTGCATGTCCACTTCCTGCATGTCAAAGCCGGGGGCGATGAGGCCGCTGCGGCAGTCGTCCGCGTAAGGATGCCGCGGCAACGTCGCGCGCTGCAGCGGTCCGGTCGGCGGCACAGGGATGCGGTCGCCTTCGATGAAGGCGTAAAGCCAGTCCGTCGTAGGGCAACAGGCGGTCCCGAAGAACTTTTCAAATCCATGGTCGAGCGGGCCGCCTTCGATCCGCCGCGAATGGTCGATGCGCGCTACGTCCTCAAGCCTGCCGCGGTGTATGGGCAGGCCAGCCTGATCTCGGAAAGTCAGGCCGATGTGCCACTTGCCCACCGCGGCGGTGGCATATCCCTGCCGACGAAGCATGGCCGGCAAGGTCAGCCTGTTCGATGCAATCAAGGAAGGGCCGCCGGCGCCTTGGAAGACAGTCCCGCCATTCGGCACCCGGAAGGCCATCTGGCCCGTCATGAGGGCATAGCGGGAAGGGGTACAGACCGTAGCCGGACTGTGCGCGTCGGTGAATCGCATCCCCTGCGCGGCAAGGCGGTCGATGTTGGGCGTGGCGACCTTGGATTCGGAGTTGTAGCAGCGCACGTCGCCGTAACCCAGGTCATCGGCCAGGATCAGAAGGATGTTGGGCCGGTCGGCGCCGGCCGATCCGGGCGTGACCAGAAGCAGGCCCAAAGTCGCCAAGAAACAGGTGCCTGCCCTCATGCCGTGGACCGTAAACGCCGACTCGAAGGGGGTAAAGGGACAACGGATTGCCAAGCCTGCGTAATCAGGAAAAATGTCCTCATGCGAAACCTGCTCCGTATCGGCCTGGTCTGCGTCTGCCTGCTCACCGTCCATGCTCATGCGGCGACGTGGGTGGCGACCTCGAAGCACCCCGGACAGTCCAACCAAGAGGAAATCATCTCCATCGCGTCGGCCGGAGACGGACAGATCGTCTATGCGGTCACGAAGCTCATCGGCGGCAGCAACGTCCTGGGATCCACGCCCACCACGCTCTGGAAGTCGCAGGACGGCGGCCTGACCTGGGCCACCCTCAGCCACCGGAAGTGAAGCGCGGAGCCGCCTGACTCAGCGCACCCAGAGCCAGAAGGCGCCGAGGAGCAGCAGCACCCAGAACCAGGAGGCGAAGAATCCTACCAGGTCCTCGCGGTAGGCGCGCCATCCCCTGCCCTGTGAAGAGGTGCGCAGGGACAATGCGTCGACAATCAAGGAGCGGCGGCCGGAGTCAGCGGCGAGCGAGGCGGAGTCGGACATGGCCAGCGGATCGCCCTCTCGTCCGGGCAGCTCGGTCGGGGTTTCCAAGCGACGGCGAAGATCCGACTGCTCGGACGCCGGCTCAGGCGGCGTGAGCAAACTCACGACAACGAGGGCAACGATGCCCGCCAGCAAAGACCAGGCGAAGACGTCAGGGTTCCAATGGTCGAAACGAACGCCGAGCGCGGCCGCGGCGCCGAAGTTGGTCGCATAGGCGGCCACGAGGCTCGCGAGCGCGCCCCAACGGTTGGCGCGGCGCCAGATGACGCCGCCGAGCAGGCCGACGCCCATGTAGGTCGCCATGGTCTCGGTGAGCAGGAAGGCATGCAGCACGCGATCGATGAGGAAATAGGCGTAGGCCACGCCGAGCAGCGAGATGAGGAGCCCGCTGAGCCGGCCCACCAGGAGATAATGGGAGTCCGGCCGGCCGGCCACGAGGTGACGGCGATAGATGCCCTCGGTGAAGAGCGCGCCGCTGCTCACCATGAAGGCCGAGGACGTGGACATGTTCGCGGCAAGCACGCAGGCGATGAGCAGTCCCAGCGAGCCGGGGAAGAGCAGATGCCGGCAAGCGAAGCCGAAGGCCTCCTCGGAGTCGGCCAGCGCGGTCGTGCCGAACGTCCCGCGCGCGAGCATCGCAGCCACCATCAGACCGACCAGCGCCCAGCCGACCGTGCAGACGCGCTTGACGTAGTTGCCCCAGAAGAAGCCCTCGCGGCAGGCGCGCTCATCCCGTCCCGTGCCCACCGCCGCCATCTGCTGCGGCTGGGCGAGGATGCCGACGAGCCCATTGACCGTGAGCATGAGGATGAACCAAGGTCCGATGCCGTCCGGCACGGCGAGCGAGAACTTCGCGTCGCCGAGCACGGCGCGCATGCCTTCGAGCCCGCCGACACGGTCCCATCCGAGGGGGAGCAGCAAGAATGAGAGGGCGATGATGAGGAAGCCCTGGAAGAAGTCGGTCCATGCCGAGGCGACCAGTCCGCCGACGAAGCTGTAGGCGATGAAGACGGCGGTCATGGACAGCATGACGGCGTCCGGGCTGAACGCGCCTCCGGCGGCCTGACTGACGACCTTGGCTCCGCCTTTGAGCATGGCGGCAGAGCCGATGGTGAAGAAGACCAGCGCGTAGACGGCGTAGATACCGCCCATCCAGCGGCCGTAGCGGTCCTCGAAGAGTTCCGCCACGGTGGTGCGTCGCACGCGCCGGAGGATGGGCGCGAAGAGCCAGAAGAAGGGCGTGGCGAAGAGGTTCTTCCACTGGAACCAGATGGCGGAGAGGCCGTGCTGCACGACCGCGCCGGCGAGGGAGACGGGCATCTCGGCGTGCGTGCCGACGCCGAAGCTCTGGCCGATCATCAGCCAGCGACCGAAACCGCGGCCGCCCAGGAAGTAGTCGCCCGTGCCGCGGACGCGACGCGCCACGACGACGCCGATGCCGATGACTACGGCGAAATAGGCGGCGATGACCGTCCAGTCGGCGGGGTGCAGCATGGGGCGCGGCCTTTATCGCCGCGCCCCGCCCCGATGACCAGCCCCGAAGGGCGTCCGATTCACTTGCCCTTCTTTCCTTTTCCGCCCTTGCCGCCACCGCCGCCACCGCCGCCCCGGGGGGCTTCGGCCTTGGGATCGTAGGCGGGATTGGGCTTGTCGGCGAGCGGGGCCTTCACGGCGGTCTGCCAGTCGGCGAGGAGCTTCTTCATCTCGGCGAGCTTCTGCGGCTGGGACTTGGAGAGGTCCTTCGACTCGGACGGATCGGCCTTGAGGTCGTAGAGCTCGAAGACCGGACCATCGAACTTGTGGATCAGCTTGAAGTCGCCGGCGCGCGCCATGCTCATCGGCTCACCGCGCCCGATGAAGCACGGGAAGTGCCAGAAGATGGCCTTACGGCCCGTGGGCGTTCCGGTGCGCAGCGCGGGCCCGAGGTCCACGCCGTCGACGGGCTGTCCCTTGGGCAGCGGCGTGCCGGTGGCGGCGAGGATGGTCGGGTAGAAGTCCATGCTCAGCACGGGCTCGTCGAGCGCCAGGCCGGGCTTGATCACGCCGGGCCAGCGCACGGCGCCGGGGACGCGGATGCCGCCCTCGTAGAGCAGGCCCTTGCTGCCGCGCAGCGGGGAGACTTCGCCGGGCATGCCGCCGTTGTCGGAGGTGAAGACGACGAGCGTGTCCTTGGCCAGGCCGAGACGGTCGAGCGCATCGAGCACGCGGCCGATGGCTGCGTCGGCGGCCTCGACCGTGGCGGCGAGCTCGGCGCCCTTGCCGCCGGGCGACTTGCGGGAGTATTTCTCGACGAGCGCCTTCGGGGGGTCGAAGGGCTCGTGCGTGGCGTGGTCGGCGTAGTACAGGAAGAAGGGCTTGGACTTGTTGGCCTCGATGAACTTCACGGCCTCATCCGCGAAGGCGTCGGAGAGGAAGCGCCCCTTGGCGTCCTGGTAGGCGTCCTTCTCGAAGCCCAGGTCTTCGGGCTTGAGATACTGGTCGAAGCCGCGGCTCTGCGGGTTGCCGGGCGAACCCTTGCGGCCGCGGCCGAGGTTCCACATGCCGATCAGCGTCGTGGCGTAACCGCGCGCCTTGAGCGCCTCGGCGAGCATGACGGTGTCCTTCGGCACCTCATCGGAGCTCTTGACCGAGAGGATGCGGTGATGGGCCTGGCCCGGATCGTAGCGCTCGTCGACGACGGTGAAGACCCCGTGGCGCGGCGTGTACTGTCCGGTGAGCAGGCAGGCGCGGGTGGGCGCGCAATTGGGCGCCGAGGAGTAGCAGTTGCGCAGCACCGCGCCCTGCTTGACGAAGCGGTCGAGGTTGGGCGTCTCGGCCACCTTGCCGCCGGCGAAGGCCGGATCGCGCCAGCCCATGTCGTCCATCAGGATGAGCACGACGTTGGTGTGCGGCGCGGCGCCGAGGGCGGCGCACAGCGCGAGCAACGGGAGGAGCAGGCGCATGTCAGGAAACCCGGGATTTCACCTCGTAGGCGTGCGCGACCATGCCCTGCTTGCGCTCGGCGGTCTCGTCCTTGGGGAGGAAGGAACGGACGTACTCGACCTTCACGCGCTCGGCGGAGACCGCGACGCGCAGGTGGCCGGCGGAGGGATGCTTCACGCCGCTGAGGTAGCGGTCCTCATTATAGGCCATGTAGCCGTGGTCGGACGGCATGGGCAGCGACTGGTAGATCACGCCGTCCTTCTCCTGCTGGCAGTACAGATGGTCATGGCCCTGGAAGAAGACCGAGACCTTGTGCTTCACCATGAGCTGGTGGATGGGCAGGTCCCAGCCCGGGCGCTTCTCCTTGAAGGAGCCCTCGCCCTTGCGGCCTTCGCCGCCCCACTCGTAGGTCGAGGCGACCTCGACCGCGCCGCGGCCGGAGCCCATGACGTGGTGGGCGAAGACGAACTTGTGGCGCGCCTTGCTCGTCTCGAGCGTGCGCTTGAACCAGCGATACTGGTCGTCGCCGAGGGTCACGCCCCAGCCGTCGCGGTTCTTGCCCTCCTTCTCGGCGCGTCCCTCCTTGCCCTTGGCGCCGCCCTGGAAGCCGCTGTCCACGAGGCCCGGCGAGTGCCAGTAGTTGTCGAGGATCACGAAAAGCGCGTCGCCCCAGGTCCAGGCGCAGTAGGACTTGAGCGTGCCGATGCCGGGGAAGGGCGTGGCGTGGCCGGAGTAGAAGCCCTCGGGGCCGGGCAAGGGGTAGAGGCGGTTGCGGGCGAGCTGGACGCCGACGGCGACGTCGTGGCGCTCGTCCTTCTGCATGAAGTTGAAGAGCGAGGCCTGCTCATGGTTGCCGTTGCAGAGGAAGACCGGCGCGGTCTGGCCGATCAATCCGAGGAACGGGCGCTGGAGCAGGTAGGGCTCGGCGAGGGCGGCGGGCTTCACCTCGCGCACCTTGTCGACGCTGAAGTCGTCCCCGATGCAGATGTGGAAGTCGGGCTTGTCGGCGGCCGCGGCCTGCAGGGTGCGCGCGTAGAGGTCGGGATGGCTGGACTGAGGGCGCTCGGGATGCGAGTCGCCCTGCACGGTGAAGACGAAGGCCTTGCCGGGCGGCTTGGCGGTGGAGAAGCGCTGCTCGCCGCGCGCGGTGAACGACCCGGCGCCGGGCTTGCGGTAGCTGAGGCGATAGAAGTGCTCCGTGCCCGGGGCGAGCCCTTCGAGCGGGATCTCCACGGCCTGGCCGGCAGGGAACGCGGTCACGGCCGTCTTACGCGAGTAACGTCCGGGGGCGGTGCCGACTTCGAGGAAGCCCTCGGCCGCCTCGGCCGACAGGACGCTGGCGACGACCGACTTGTCCGTGGCGCGACCGAGGATCAGTGAGACCTTGGCGAATTCGGACAGCTCCTTGGGCAGGACATAATCACCCTTGAAGGAAGGGCCGCTGGCCTTGGAGGTGTCGCCGCCCTGCCCTTTCTTCTTCCCGCCTCCGCCCTTGGGCTTCTGCTGGCCGAAGGCCGGCAAGGCCGCGAGCAGTCCCATCACCGCGAGGAACTTGCGGCGGAGGAAGGACGGGGTCGGGGCGTCATCCTGCAGGTAGAAAGGATTGGGGCGCGCGGGCTCCTGGTCGGCGGGGCTCATGGGGTGATTCACCTCAATGAACCCCGCCGACGGCAGGAAGTTTTACGCGCCGGCGGCTCAGATCATGCCCATCTCTTCGGCGAGCATGCCGAGCTTGTGCTCAAGCCGACCGAGCTTTTCGGCGATCCTCGCGGATTCCGCTTCGCCCGTCTTCCTGAGCTCGGCCGCTTCCGACCTGAGCGCGCTCATCTCGCTCCTCAGGGCCGCCAGGGTCCTGATGAGCTCGGCGAGCGTCGTCTCGATTTCAGATGAAGTATTCATGTGATAGTGGTTGCGCGTGCAGGAAAAGCCCCGCCGGCCGCACGCGGGCTTGGCGGAGGCGCAGGACCCCGTTTCCGGAGCGTTCAGAGTGATCCCGTCAGTAGGACGTGCGCACGGATCCCCCTAAGGCCGGTTCTGTCTGGAACCGGTCTCGGCGGACGGGACTGCAATTCGTGCGAATCACGCCGGGCAAAGTGCGTCGCGCATGGCCCTGCGCAAGCCGGAAATCCTTCAAGAAAGCTTCTTGAGCTCGCCCGTGCTGTCCCCGAGCTGGACGTCCCTGATGTCCATGCGGTTGAGCAGGCTGACCCAGAGGTTGTTCAGGGGGGTCTCGCGCTGGTAGACCACGTGGCGGCCGGGGCGGAGGGTGCCGCAGCCACGGCCGGCCAGGAGGATCGGCAGGTCGTCATGATTGTGACGGTCGCCGTCGCCGTTGCCCGAGCCGTAGACCACCATCGAATGGTCGAGCAGGGTGCCGTCGCCTTCCTTCACCGACTTCAGCTTCTGCACGAAGTAGGCGAACTGCGTCGAGTGGAACACGTTGATGTCCTGGATTTTCGCCAGCTTGTCCGAACTGTTGCCGTGGTGGGAGAGACTGTGGTGCCCTTCGCGGACGTTGATGAAGGGATAGGCCCGGTTGCTGCCCTCGTTGGCGAAGACGAACGTGCAGACGCGCGTGGTGTCGGTCTGGAAGGCCAGCACCGCGAGGTCGGCCAGCAGACGGAGATGCTCCTCGTAGCTCTGGGGGATGCCGGAAGGCGCGCGCACGCCGGCCGGCAGCGCCTTGCGGGCGTCCTGGGCGGAGCGCGCGATGCGCTGCTCGAGCTCGCGGACGGCGGTGAAGTACTCGTCGAGCTTCATCTGGTCGCCGCGCCCGAGACGGAAGTTGAGCTCGCGGTAGTCCTCGCGCACCACGTCGAGCACGCTCTTGCGGGCGGCGTCGCGGCGGGCGCGCTCCTGGTCGGTGCCGGAGCCGAAGAGCCGCTCGAAGATCAGCTGCGGGTTGACCTCCTTGGGCATCGGCTGCGTTTCGGAACGCCAGGAGATGTTCGACTGGTAGACGCAGCTGTACCCCGAATCGCAGCCCCCGGCGAGACGGCTGGCCTCGGTGCCGATCTCCAGGGAAGCGAGGCGCGTGCGGTCGCCGATGCGGGCGGCGGCGAGCTGGTCGGCGGAGATGCCGGCGCGGATGTTGGCTCCGTCGGTCTTGCGCGGCTGAGCGCCGGTGAGGAAGGCGGCCATGGCGCGGGCGTGGTCGCCGCCGCCGTCACCGTGGGCGCGGGCCTTGTCGGCGGTGAGTCCGGTGAGCACGGAGAATTCGGACTTCACCGCGTCGAGCGGACGGAGGATGGGCGGAAGCTTTCCGGGGAGCGCACCTTCGCCGCCGACGCGCCAGCCGTCGTAGTTCACTCCGTTCGGCACGTAGACGACCGCCAGGCGGTTGGGCGCGGCCTGCTTGGTCGGGGTGCTGCCGGCGGCCCAGGAGGTCTGGACGCCCATCGCCTCCAGCCAAGGCAGGGCCATGGTGACTCCGAGTCCCTTGAGGACGGTGCGGCGGGTGACGGAAAGGTCGCGACGCATGGGGTTCACTTCACAGTCTTGGGGGGAACGGGGACGGTTGCAACCTGCGATGAACCGCGACGGAGGCGGAAGGGCGCGCTTTCGACGACGGCCTTGACCATCGTGGAGAAACGGGAGCCGCCCTTGAGCGTCTTCTCGACGATTTCATCAAGGGCCGGCTCGTCGTAGTAGTCCAGGCCCCGGCCGAGGGCGAAGGTGAGCAGGTTGGCGGCGAGGTTGCGCACGAACTTCCGTTCGTCGGCCCGCAGCAGGCGCTTGAGCTCGGCGGCGCCGGAGAAGGCGCGTCCGTCGGGCAGGACGCCCGCCGGGTCGATGCGACGGCCCTCGTCCATGTCGCGCAGGCGGCCGATGGCGTCGAACTTCTCGAAGGCGAAGCCGATCGCGTCCATCCGGTTGTGGCAGGAGGCGCAGGCGGGATTGGCGCGGTGCTGCTCCATGCGCTCACGCAGGGTGCCCTTGAGCTCCTTCTGGGATTCGAGCGCGGCGACGCCCGCGGGAGCGGGAGGCGGCGGCGTGCCGAGGATCTGCTCGAGGATCCACTTGCCCCGCTTGACCGGCGAGGTGCGGTCCGGATTGGAAGTCGCCGTCAGGATGGAGGCCTGCGTGAGGAGCCCGCCGCGCTCGCCCTTGGGCAGGCTGACGCGCACGAACTCATCCGAGGCGCGGCCGCCGGGATGGGGCAGGCCGTAGAGCCGCGCGAGCGGCGCGTTCACATAGGTGAAGTCGGCGTCGAGCAGGTCGGTCAGCGGTCGGTCCTCGCGGATGACCTCGGCCAGGAAGAGCTCGGTCTCGCGGGACATGGCCGCGCGCATCCCGTCGTCGAACTCGGGGAACATCTTGGGGTCGGGTTCGACGGCGGAGAGGCGGCGCAGCTGGAGCCACTGGATGCCGAAGCCGGTGACGAGGTGGGCGGAGCGGGGATCGCGGAGCAGGCGCGCGGCCTGGACGTTGAGGTTGGCGTGCAGCCGGCCGGCGAACGCCTCCTGCAGCAGGCCGTCGTCGGGCATCGAGCCCCAGAGGAAGTAGCTGAGACGTGAGGCCAGGGCGAACTCGCCGACAGG
>JACCDL010033972.1_pt1 | contig 11176 bp, 8 predicted proteins | sample 7441931 | NCBI WGS metagenome assembly JACCDL01 (sample SAMN15323437, study PRJNA562643) | freshwater metagenome | isolation source: river surface water | place: USA:Blue River Watershed | collected 2017-08-16 | reverse complement strand
GTTGTTCGCTCATAACTATCTATTTAAATAACCGATTAATTGCTTTCAATGAATTCAAAACTAGTGAAATTGTTTATATAATTGTCAAATATATGATTAAAATTTTATCAACAATGAGAAAAAGGACGTCTAGCGGGGTGGATTTGCAAATTTTGCAAAACAAATTTTTACATGAAGGGAAAACTGCCATGGATAACAGCGAGTTATTGGTATTGGTTTTGGGGAATGGCAGAAAATCGGAACGATCGTTGGCGTTGGCAATTAAGTTGTGGGAGCACTGTGCGGGTGATTTACGGAGTTTGGGACAGATGTCGGCCGAGGAATTGCTTTTGGTGGATGGTTTGGGTGAGGCGGGTGTTGTAACCTTGTCTGCAGCATTGGAGCTCGGGCGGAGGCGGGCAATTGAAGATGCACGTACGAGACAGATTAGAAATCCCCATGATGCCGTTGGGTTGTTGCGACCGTTGTTCATGGATTCTGTGGTTGAGTCATTTTATGTGGTTTACTTGAATCGTGCCAATCGAATTTTGCGTTTGGAATGTGTGAGTGTGGGTGGCATGACGGGCACAGTTGTGGATGTGCGCTTGGTTTTCAAACGGGCTCTGGAACTTCGGGCCAGTGCGATGGTTTTGAGTCACAATCATCCTTCCGGGAATGATCGTCCTTCCGAGGCAGACGACCGCCTAACCGAGCAATTTATCAAGGCAGGAAAGTTGTTGGATATTACCATCATCGACCACGTAATTATTGCAGGACATCTGCATTACAGTTACGCTGAAGAGGGAATGCTCACGCGATGAGGGTTGCTTTGTGCAAGCTTGGGCCAAAAAAGAATAAAAATTCACCGAAAGGTGGCGTTTTACCCTATCGTTTTGTGTGCGGAAACATTAAATTTGCATACTTATGAACCAATTCAACGCCCTTTATTCGGAGTCGTTTGCCGATCGCCACATCGGTCCAAGACAAAGTGATTTGAATGCCATGCTCGCTACCATTGGTGCAAAGAGCTTGGACGATCTGATCGATCAGGTAGTTCCTGAGAATATCCGCTTGAAAAATCCATTGAAGGTGGATGCGGCGATTAGCGAAGTTGAATTTTTGTCGATGTTGCGTGAAAAAGCAGCCAAAAACAAAACCTACAAGAATTACATCGGGATGGGCTATTACAACACCCACACCCCCGGCGTGATTTTGCGTAACATCATGGAAAACCCAGGATGGTACACACAGTATACCCCTTATCAAGCGGAGATTAGCCAAGGTCGTTTGGAAGCCCTTTTGAACTACCAAACCATGGTGATCGACCTTACCGGGATGGAGCTGGCCAATGCTTCTCTATTGGATGAGGGCACAGCGGCGGCGGAGGCGATGAATATGTTTTACGGGTTGGACAAAAAGAGTGCGGCGCACCGCTTTTTCGTAGACAACAGCGTATTCCCCCAAACCCTTGATATTCTGATTACGCGCGCAGAGCCCATCGGCATTGAAATCGTGCGTGGCGATTATAAAACTTTCAATCCAGATGCGTCTTTCTTTGGTGCCTTGGTTCAGTATCCAAATGCTGAAGGTAGCGTTGAGGATTACAGGGCGTTTGTCGCAGCCTGCAAATCGGCCAATGTGAAAACATGTTTTGCTTCGGATTTGATGGCGTTGACGCTGTTAACCCCTCCCGGTGATTTCGGGGCAGATTGCGTGGTTGGAAACACCCAGCGTTTTGGTGTTCCATTGGGTTTTGGCGGACCGCATGCGGCCTTCTTCGCCACCAAGGACGAGTTCAAGCGTTCGATTCCAGGTCGTATCATCGGTGTTTCTGTTGATGCACAAGGAAATCGCGCGTTGCGCATGGCACTGCAAACCCGCGAGCAGCACATCAAACGTCAGAACGCCACATCAAACATCTGTACAGCCCAGGTTTTGTTGAGCATCATGGCGGGTATGTTTGGTGTTTATCACGGTCCTGACGGGTTGAAGAAAATTGCTGAACGCATCCACGCGTTGGCGGTTTCTTTGGGCGATGCGATTGTAAAGACTGGCAACGGCGTATACAGTTTACAGCACAATCATTTCTTTGATACAATTTTGGTCAATGTGCCTCGCACGGAAACCATTCAAGCTTTGGCTTTGGCTCAGGGCATCAACTTGCGCTATGAAAATGGTGCGGTGGGAATATCAATTGATGAGACTACCACCATGGCCGATCTAGAAAAATTGGTGGGCATTTTCACCCGCGCGATTGACGGTGTTGCGGTGAAGCCTGAGGGTTCGGTTTCGCATAAGTTGCCTGCTACAATGTTGCGTGAAAGCAATTACATGGTGCATCCGGTGTTTAACCGTTACCATTCTGAGCACGAGATGTTGCGTTACATCAAATCTTTGGAGGCGAAAGATTTGAGTTTGTGTCATTCCATGATTTCTTTGGGTAGTTGTACGATGAAATTGAACGCCACCACAGAAATGATTCCTGTGACTTGGCCCGAATTCAACAGTTTGCACCCATTCATCCCGATGGATCAAGCGAAGGGTTACATGGAAATCATCGAGGAGTTGAACAAAGATTTGAGTGAGATCACCGGATTCCATACCATGAGCATGCAGCCAAATTCTGGTGCCCAGGGAGAATACGCTGGTTTGATGGTGATTCGTGAATATTTCAAGGATCGTGGCGAATCGCACAGAAACATCGCATTGATTCCATCAAGTGCGCACGGAACCAATCCAGCTTCGGCGGTGATGGCGGGTATGCAAGTGGTGGTATCGCAGTGTGACGAAAACGGAAACATCGATGTGGAAGATATCCGTGCCAAAGCCGAGCAATACAAAGACAATTTGGCTTGTTTGATGGTGACCTACCCAAGTACGCATGGGGTATTTGAGGCGGCGATTACGGAATTGACGGATATTATTCACCAATACGGTGGACAGGTATACATGGATGGAGCGAACATGAATGCGCAGGTTGGATTGACATCGCCAGGAATGATTGGGGCGGATGTTTGTCACTTGAACTTGCACAAAACCTTCTGTATTCCTCACGGTGGGGGTGGACCAGGTATGGGTCCGATCGGTGTTGCCAAGCACTTGGCGCCTTATTTGCCGGGCCATGCTGTGGTGGATATGGGTCCTGAAAAGGCCATGCACGCGGTAAGCGCAGCGCCTTGGGGCAGTGCGAGTATTTTGTTGATCAGTTATGCCTACATCAAAATGATGGGTGGCGAGGGGTTAACAAATGCCACGAAGTATGCCATTTTGAATGCCAACTACATCAAGGCCCGTTTGGAATCTGAGTACCCAGTATTGTACAAGGGTGCCAGCGGATTCGCGGCCCACGAGATGATTTTGGATACGCGCAAATTTAAGGCATGTCATGTAGAAGCGGAAGACATCGCCAAGCGTTTGATGGACTATGGATATCACGCACCTACGTTGAGTTTCCCTGTAGCGGGTACCTTGATGGTGGAGCCTACTGAGAGCGAGAGCAAGGAAGAGTTGGATAAATTCTGCGATGCGATGTTGAGCATCCGTGAAGAGATTCGCGAAGTGGAGGAGGGCAAATACTCACAAGAGAGCAACGTGTTGAAGCATGCGCCACATACTTCTACGGCGGTAATTTCTGATGCTTGGGACCGTGAGTATTCTCGTGAGAAGGCGGCTTTCCCCTTGGATTCTATCCGATTGGGTAAGTTCTGGCCTACAGTTTCTCGTGTGAATAGCACGGTGGGTGATCGCAATTTGATTTGCGCATGTATCCCTGTGGAGGCTTACGCTGAGGCGGCGGCATCGAATTAATTTGAAGTATATTTACGGCGTGTTAATGCGCTGGAAAAATAGCATTTTGGAAAGAACCGGGCCATGGGCCTGGTTCTTTCTGTTATATGCGGTTTGGGGGTTTTTCACCCTTGACGATTTTGGGGTGCATTTGGATGAGATGACGCAGCGTACGATTGGGATGGAGAACAACCGTTTCCTGAGCGGCAGGGTTGGGTTTGATAAGGTAGAGCAGCATAAGTTCTTTGGTCCGATATGGGAGAGTGTGAGTTACTTGGCGGAGCAGGTGGTTTTCACTGAACCGATGCGGGTGAAGTTGCTGTTGCGTAGGGCTTTGTTGTGGTCGTTTTTTGTCTTTGGGCTATGGCGATTGTATTTGATGGGGTTGAGGAACAACGGTTGGGGGATGATTGGCTGGGGCATGGTGGAGAAAGAAGGGGGGATGGGTTCGCTGTCGCGAATGCGGCTGGGGGCGATGTTGCCGGTATTGATGGTAGCACTGTGGCCGAGGATGTTTGCCGAGGCGCATTATAACACCAAGGATGCTTTGTTTTTTGTGTTGGTGTTGTTGGTGGTGGATGGATTGGAACGGGTGTGGAGCAGGGGGTTGAAGCGGTGGGATTGGGGCTGGTTTGGGGTGATGGGGTTGTTGGGTGTGGCGACCACGATACGCATGGGTGGGGTGTTTGTTTTGGGCTTGGCGATGGTGTGGCCGTTGGCGAAGGCGGTGAAACATTCATCGGAGAATTTGTGGACACTCAGTCGTTGGTTACTCTGGGGTGTTCTGGCGTTTGCGGTGGGCTATATTGGCAGTTATCCCTATTTGTGGTTCACGGGCTTTGACGGTTTGAAACAGGTTTTGGGCTTTGTGTTTGAAAATCCTTGGCCCCATGGTGCTTTGTTTTTTGGGTCGATGGAACCATCGCGGTGGTACTTGCCGGGTTGGATGATCACTACACTCAGCGGGTTGATTTTGGTGCCTCTGTTGTTTGGCGGAAGCTTGTTGTTGATAGAAACGCTGCATGGCAAACGGAGATTTGCCTTCAATACAGTGAATTTCTTGCTGTGCCTTCTGCTCTTATACTTGGGCTTCGTAATGGTGAAAAAGCCGGTGATGTATGATGCTTGGCGACATTCCCTGTTTTTACTGTTGCCGGTTGTGGTATTGTCCGCCCGGGGCTGGGTCACGCTGTGGTTTTGGGCATTACATTCATCGCTCAAACGGAAGGCCCTGACGTTTTTAACGGGCATAGGTTTAATCCAAGGTCTATTTTTTGTGGTGCCGGATCCGTTTGTGTATCTGCAAAATGCAACCTATACCCAAATGAATCGAACCGATTTGGGCTATGAAAGTGGGCAGACGTATTTCAATGGGTTGGGAAAACAGTTGATAAAGCGATACCCCATGCAGATTGATTATTGGCATCAGACGAACTATCAGGCATTGGAATGGGTGGGCAAACAGTTGTCCGCGGATGCATCGGCCTTGGTGATCGGAAAGGGGGAGTCGTTGATGTTGAATGCGATGTTGTTGCCAAGTGCTTTGCAGATGAAAATACATACCGTGACGCCGGAGTTTTTGGATTCCACGGTTACGCTGGCATCGATCAATGCCCTTTGGCCCGAAGTGAATGCGAAATTGAAAGCAGGTCAAACGCCCGTGATGCCCATCAAACAGGTTTATTGGATAGACTTTGGAGATCAGCTGCAATTGGGGGCGAAAGCGGAGTATCCCAACATGAGTGGTGTGGTTTCCTGGGAATTGGATCAGGCGTTTTATCGCGAGAAGTTTCCCTTGCTGCAAATTTACCGAGCGGTGTTTAAACCCGTGCAATAGTTACATGTAACCATTGTTCACCAGGTAGCGCGATAGGTCTTGCGCTTCGGTGATCATGCCGGTATTGATTTCAGCGTTGCGGTTATCAACTGTGGTGATGACGTTGAAGTTATGAGAAGTGGCGCCATAGGCTGTGCATCGCGCAATCATAGAACCATTGGGTAGATAGAAAGTGATCTCGTTTTGGATGGTGCCGTTGATGGCCTGCTTGAACTGATTGAAGGTCCCAATGACTTGGCCGTCTTGGATAATTTGATTGCCTTGGGCTTGGATCATGCCGCTTCTGTTCCGTTCCACCTTACCGTAGGGATTGTTTGGGTTGCTGGGGACGTTGTTTTGGTAAATAACGGTACCCGTATTGATTGAGGTACTGTTGGTCATTGTGCAAAATTTGCGCTCTGCTTCCGGGTTATAGACGCCATCTGCAAACAGGTTGAATTTGGCAATGTCCCTGATGAGTGCATTTTGGGTTCCGTTGTAGTGTATTTTGGCATTGCTCGCCACAAAGACAATTTCGTAATAGCGTTTGTTGGGGTCGTTGTTGGGCAAATATTCGTTCGTTTGCATATTTAGCCAGAACGCTTCTTTTCCGTTGAGGGCTTTGCAGGTGGCTTGGATGGTGCTTCCCAAGAATTTTTTCTCAACGATGAACAGGCAATTGGGTTTACCGAGGTAATAAACGGTATCCCCGAGCAAAATGCCTTTTTTCTTTTCGAGGGATTTTTGGATGACTTCGTTCCTTTTGGAATTGTCGCGGTCGTCATCTTCTTTGCCCTTGCCAATTTTTGACTCAGTAACATTGTCATTATCATCGTATTGTGCAGCGAGGTTAAGGCTATGCCCAAACATAAATACAGTGAGTACTGCCGTAAAAATTGTGGTATTTTTCATTTTATAAAAAACCAAAGTTCAGCGTGTTATTGGTCGTTATCCAAGAAGGCGGTCAAATTATTTCTGAAAAATGTCGTTTGAGTGATAATGAAGTACAAAAATTGCCATTTTGGGATGTTGTTTTCTCTGTTGACCTTGCTGATGATGGGTGAAATAAAATCACAGTCGGTGTATATCAACATGGGCAAGGGATGGTCCTACATCACCGGCGCGCAGCGCGCGGTGAACGACAGCAATCGGGTGTATTATATCATGGGAAATCCCATGGGGGGTGAGAGTCAATCGGTCCAACCGTTGTTGAATGAGGGATTCACGCCTCATTTGGGACATCGGGTAAATAACTTTAACGAGATGGATGATTACTATGCTCACTACAGTGAATTCACGAAAGCCCATCTCACAGCTTCACAGGTCTATGAATCGGAAAAAATGGTGGATGGACCATCCTTTTTCATTTCAAAAACCGAGGTGACGAATGCGGAATATCGCAAGTTTGTGGAGTTCTGTATCAATGAATGGATGAAAGAAAATCATCCCGAAATCGCGCAGAAATACAAATGGACGTCCGCAGAATACGTGCAAGCAGTTCAATCTTGGTTGGAGTCGGGCTCTGTGTCTTCTGCCGCAGCGGGAGCACAATCATCGAGTTCATTGTTATCCCCTGCCAAAACCTGGGGAGAGTTATACCTTAGAAACTTGGATTGGAAGAAAATTGAATACAAAGGGAAGGCCATATTTCCGAATACCCAAGTTTGGAACACGGATTTTCCCATGAGTTATAATCAGCCCTTGCGCGATTATTATTTTGTTCATCCTGCATACAATAACTACCCAGTTGTAGGGGTTTCCAAATCCCAGGCAGATCATTATTGTCTGTGGTATAGCGATCAATTTGGAAAACAGGAAAAATATCTCATTTGCTATCGGCTGCCATCAGAGTCGGAATGGGAAAGGGCGGCATCGGTGGTGGCGGCGAAGCGTTCTAAAAAATCCTCTGGATCTCCAGTAAATAACAACTTCATGCGCAATGCCAAAGGGATTTACATTGCCAATTTCCGACCACAGAATAACGATTTTGGCGCTGATGGTGCCTTATATCCTACCCCCGTTGAGTCGTATTTTCCCAACGATGCGGGCTGCTACAATATGCAGGGGAATGTGGCTGAATGGACATCAACCGAGGTGACTTATCGCGTTGGGGAGTCTACCCAGGAAGGTGAAATCATCAAAGGAGGGGCATGGAATTTGCCCGCGGCGGCTTGTACAATTGGTAGCAGGGGTATTCTTTATTATGGCGTTGCGGGTGAAGAGTTAGCCGCTTCTTATGTGGGATTCAGGATGGTGGCTGTGCCGATGAAAAAATTCAGACCTTTGATTACGCCGGAATTTTAGTGGTTTGCTGGACTTAATATTCGCAGTCGGTATTCCCGGGTATTTTCTTTGTGTTCGATGTTCACCCACAATACTTTGGCTTTGTAGTTTTCTGCCAAATCGCGCAGAAAAAATTCACCGATTTCAGGCCACTCTACCAAGTGTTTGCTGGGGTATTCATGCAGTATTTCTTCAATACCCGCATCGAACAACTCGCCTGCATCTTTTACGCGGTACCAATCGTGGTGATACAGTTTCCCGTTGTAGTTGGGTAGGGTGTGTTCGTTGACCAGCGAAAAGGTGGGAGAACTTACGTCTTGCTCACAGCCCCACGCGGCGCACAAGCACTTGGTAAGGGTGGTTTTACCGGCCCCCAAATTGCCTTCCAATGCAATGATTTCAGGTCCGTCCGTCCCAAAGGGATAATCGCAAACCCAAGCGCTCAAATCTTTGCCCAATATGGCATCCACCACCTGCTGTAGTTTGCCCTCGGATGTTTCTATGTAAGCAGTGGTCTTGAATGGGGTCATAGCGCAAGTTGTTGGAAGCGAACAGTTCTTCAATTCCAATTGAATATGGAATCAAGTTTCGGATGCAAAATTACGCTTTGGGCGACAATACGGCGATCGGACAGCACATTTCTTCCAAACTAATCCCACCATGTTGGAACGTGTTCTTGTAATAGTTCACATAGTAGTTGTAGTTGTTGGGATATGCGAAGAAGTCGTTTTCGGCGGCAAATACAAAGCTGGAGGTCAGGTGCTGCAAGGGAAGAAACACATCGTGCGGTTTTTTGACTTCATACACCTCTTTGGGGTTGTAGGTGATGTTCTTTCCTTGCTTGTAGCGCAGGTTTGTATTGACGTTTTTATCGCCCACAATCTTGATGGGTTCTTTTACGCGAATACTACCATGGTCGGTTGTTACGATCACTTTGCAGGGTTTGTCGGCCAGCCATTGCAAGGCTTCCCACAAGGGTGAGTGTTTGAACCAGGTGGCCATCACGTTGCGGTAAGCGGCTTCGTCCTCGGCCAGTTCGCGCACAATATGGATGTCGGTTCGGGCATGAGAAAACGAATCCACGAAGTTGTATACCACCACGTTGAGTTTGTTTTTCATCATGTTGGGCACCTGATCGACCAAATTTTTACCGCCCTCCAGGTTGGTGATTTTGGTGTAGCTGAATTTGATGTCGCGACGCAAACGCTGCAATAGGTCTTCCAGAAAGTCCTTTTCGTAGAGGTTTTTACCGCCTTCATCTTCGTCGTTGCTCCATTTGTTGGGGAAGCGTTTTTCGATATCCAAGGGCAGTAATCCGCTGAAAATACTGTTTCTGCAATATTGGGTGGTGGTGGGTAGGATACTCAAGTATAGGTCGTCTTGTTCAACGCGATACCGTTCTTGCATCACTTCAGAAATCGCCCGCCATTGATCGAAACGGAGGTTATCCATCAGAATCATGAACACGGGCAAATCACCATCCAAATGTGGGTTTACAGCCCGTCTGAAGAGGTTGTGGCTCATGGTTGGACCGTCGTCGCCCGTTTGTTTGAGCATCCCGGCATAGTTGTCTTTGATGAATTTGGAGAAGTTGCGGTTGGCATCCGATTTTTGGGTCTCCAAGATTTCTTTCATGCTATCTTCTCCGGCGCTGTCGAGTTCAATTTCCCAGTAAACCAATTTGCGGTATACGTCTTTCCACTCAGAGAAGTTGAGTTTATCACTCACGGTCATGCCAATTTGCATGAATTCTTTGCGATATCCCAGCGATGTTTTTTCACTGACCAACCTGCGCTCATCGAGGTTTTTCTTTAGGGCGAGGAGGATTTGGTTGGGGTGAACCGGTTTGATCAGATAATCAGCGATTTTTGCCCCGATGGCCTCTTCCATGATATGTTCTTCCTCGTTCTTGGTGATCATGATGATGGGTAGGTTGGGCTTGAGTTGTTTGATTTGCGCCAACGCTTCCAAACCGTTGATACCGGGCATGTTTTCATCCAAAAATACCAGGTCAAATTCTTGCGATTTCACCGCTTCGATGGCATCTCTTCCGCTGCTCACGGTATGCATGTCGTAGCCCTTGCTCTCTAGGAAGAGGATGTGGGGTTTGAGCAAGTCAATTTCGTCGTCGGCCCAGAGAATTTTTGGTTTGTTCATGATCTTGGTATTACAACGCTTACTTGCCAAAATTCGTGCCACAACGCTGGTTTTTTTGAACGAACTTTGGTGTGATTTCATCGGATGAGTTCGCATCACATTGTAAGGGACAACCAGGAGCCCGCATTAATTATCGCCAATGGGGCAGATTGCAGTGATGCTTTGCTGCAGCAGTTGATGGAGTGGTCACCCTACGTATTGGCTTTGGATGGTGCAGTACATCGATTGTTGGCGCGGAAGTTACGGTTTGATGCTTGGTTGGGCGATTTTGATTCCAGTGAGGGGTTGGATGTAGAAACGATGGCTTCAATGGGTCCTGTTGAAAGGGTTCATGCGTTGGATCAGGACAAGACCGACTTGCAAAAGGGGATCGAGTTTTTGATTGCGAAGGGACATGCAGCGGCGAATATTTTGTGGGCCACGGGCAGAAGGGCCGATCATACGTTTAATAACATGGCTACACTGTGGCGTTACCACGATCAGATTACCTTGAGCATTTTGGACGATTATTCGCGGGTATACCCAATGGGTAGGCAGTTCAAAAAATGGTATCCGGCTGCTACGCAGTTGAGCTTGATACCTGTGGGTTATGCGGGGGGTATTTTTAGTAAGAATTTGGCTTATCCGCTCAACAATCATCGCTTAGAATTGCCGTTCAGCACGGGCAGTTCAAATGCTGTGGCAGAGGACGGCTTTGTGGAAATTACTTATGCAGAAGGACATCTGCTGATGATGGAGTGTTTTGACTGACGCACTATCTTTGTTTACTATGAAAGTGATTTCCTATAACGTGAATGGCATTCGCAGTGCGATGAGCAAGGGTTTGGTGGATTATTTGGCTGAGCAAAACGCCGATGTGGTTTGTTTTCAGGAGTTGAAGGCGATGCCAGAGCAGATCGATGAGGAGCCATTGCGGGCATTGGGATACGAGTGTTATTGGTTTTCGGCGGAAAAGAAGGGTTACAGTGGGGTAGGAATATTGACCAAACAAACTCCTTCGCATGTTGAATATGGTTGTGGACATGCGTTGTATGATTTTGAAGGACGTGTAATTCGCTGTGATTTCCCTTGGGGTTCGGTAATTAGTGCTTATTTCCCTAGTGGAACTGCAGGCGACATAAGGCAGGATGTGAAGATGGATTTTTTGTCATACTT
>JACCDL010094209.1_pt1 | contig 11188 bp, 9 predicted proteins | sample 7441931 | NCBI WGS metagenome assembly JACCDL01 (sample SAMN15323437, study PRJNA562643) | freshwater metagenome | isolation source: river surface water | place: USA:Blue River Watershed | collected 2017-08-16 | reverse complement strand
CTCTGGATAGTTTGGTAGGGGAGTTTTCCCGCTTTACGGAGCGGAACAAAGCCGACGCCCCGTTCGATCGCCATCGCCGCGCCCAGGATAAAACCGCGCGCCTCAACTCCGACTACATGTGAATATGGAGATCTGGCATCTGCCATTTTGGCCGCCACATATCTGAGCGCTTGCCCCTCACGGAGGAGCGGAGTGATATCGAGGAAGCGAATACCAGGCGCTGGAAAATCGGGAACGGTACGAATTAGCGACCACGCCTGAGATAGCTTCATGCCTCAACTCATTTCTGTGTCCGAAAGGGGACTTGAACCCCTAATCCCTTGCGAGAACTAGCACCTCAAGCTAGCGCGTCTGCCAATTCCGCCACCCGGACGAGTGTCCCCGCCACGAACCGAAGACGCTCTGCAGCGCTCCAGGGTGATGGGGTCGAATTTACTGCCACAGGATAGCAATGCTGGCTGGCTCACGCAAAAGCGATGAAAGTGGGGGAGAATGCCGCCATGAGTAACGATATCCAGAGCCTCCTTGATGAGACGGTCTCGATCTGCCAGGACCTTATCCGCATCCCTTCGGTCAATTTCGGAGAGGGAAAGGGAGATGAGAAAGCGGTAGCTGACTATGTAGTTGCATCGCTTGCCGAGGTCGGTATCTCTGCTCGAATCTACGAATCAGCGCCAAATAGATGCAACGTCATCGCTGAGATCGAAGGTGCCGATTCGACTCGACCAGGTTTAGTTGTTCATGGCCACCTTGATGTTGTGCCAGCGAATGCAGATGACTGGAGCGTCGATCCATTTGCCGGCTTAATTAAGGATGGAATGATCTGGGGTCGCGGCGCAGTTGATATGAAGAATATGGATGCGATGATCCTCGCAATCGTTCGCCGTTGGGCTCGCTCTGGATATAAACCACCACGCAAGATAGTTCTCGCATTCTTCGCTGATGAGGAGGCGGGAAGCACCTTCGGATCACGATTTATGACAGCGAACCATCCAGAGGTTTTCGCTGGTTGTAGCGAAGCAATCTCGGAGGTTGGTGGATTCTCAGTAACTGTTGGTAATGATAAGCGCCTCTATTTTGTAGAAGCTGCCCAGAAGGGCATCCATTGGATGAAGCTCACCGCAGAAGGTCGCGCAGGTCATGGTTCGATGATGAACGATGAGAATGCCCTAACTTCGCTCTCTGAAGCAGTTGCAAAGATCGGGCGCTATCAATGGCCACAGCGCTATACCGAGACAGTTAAGACCCTTTTCAAGAAGATTGCAGAAGCTACCGGCAAGCCTTACGACGAGTCAGACCTTCGACCACTTCTCAAGGAGATTGGTCCTACCGCGCGGATGATCGGAGCGACTCTTCAGAACACTGCAAATCCAACACTCCTTGAGGCGGGTTATAAAGCTAACGTCATTCCAGGTAGCGCAAGTGCAACGATCGATGGTCGTTTCCTTCCCGGGTATGAAGAGGAGCTCAACCAGACCATTCGTGAAATCGTTGGTGACGATATAAAGATTGAGACAATCACTCACGACATCTCGCTCGAAGTTGAATTTGGTGGCCCACTTGTTGAAGCGATGTGTAACGCGTTGCTCGCCGAAGACCCAGAGGGCGTTCCAGTTCCATATTTGATGAGCGGAGGTACCGACAATAAAGCGCTCTCTGAACTCGGGATAGTTGGGTATGGCTTTAGCCCACTCAAACTCTCACCAGATCTCGACTTTATGGCCTTGTTTCATGGAGTAGATGAGCGAGTTCCGATCGATGGACTTCACTTTGGCGCAAAGGTTCTCAATAACTTCCTAGAGAATTGTTGAAACCTCATCTAACACCTGCCGGATGGTCGGCGGAAGAGTAATCTCCTCCGTCTTTAAGATACCGCGCATCTGCGCGCCGGTACGAGCTCCGACAATTGCAGATGTGACAGATGGATTGTCTCGAACCCAGGCAAGGGCGACTTCTAGAGGAGCAAAACCCAAACCTTCCGCCGCCACCGATACCGCTTCGACAATTCTTCCGCTGTGATCATTGAGATACGGCTCTACATGTTTTACAAAGTGAGGAGCGGCGGCGCGGGAATCACTTGGAATGCCTCGACGGTATTTTCCGGTCAGGACTCCTCGGCCAAGCGGAGCCCAAGCTAGAAAACCAACATCAAGATTGTCGGCACAAGGAAGTACCTCTCTTTCAACCTGGCGATTGAGAAGTGAATACTCGTTCTGTAAAGAAACAATCGGCGCCTTCATGTTATGTAACTCTTGGAGTGTGATCGCACGTGCGCTCTGCCAACCAGAGAAGTTGGATATTCCAACATATCGCGCTTTACCGCTGCTATATGCATAATCCAGAGCAGAGAGCGTATCTTCCAGCGGGGTCTCATCATCCCATCCATGAAGTTGCCAGAGATCTACATGGTCGGTTCCAAGGCGAGTAAGAGATTTATCAAGATCGGCGATGAGCGATTGGCGAGTATTGCTTACTCTCTTAACCCCATCAACCAATTGAATGCCAGCTTTGGTAGCGATGACTACTTCGTCGCGATTGAAGAGAGTTCCAATCATTCCGCCGATTACGCGCTCGGCATCACCATCTCCTTAGATTGGTGAAGTATCGATAAAGTTTCCGCCGGCCTCAATGAACGCTCGACATTGATCGGCCGCCTCATGCGTATCGGTATCACGACCCCATGTCATAGTGCCCAGCCCGAGATGGGAAATTGAGAGGCCACTCTTACCGGTTCTACGCATCTGCATATGCGCGACCTTAGCAAGACGATAGACCAATAAGTGGGTAGCCTTCTCTTCGCGTGTTGCCGTTATATTGAGAAGATAGCCGGAGGTAGAGAATTCAATGAATACCTTAATCTTCTTAAGGCATGGCCATTCAGAGGCCAATGCTAAGGATTTACTCACCGGACGATTGCCAGGTATCGGTCTCTCAGCGAAGGGAAAACGACAAGCTTTGGACTTGGTCGAACGTATTGGTCGAACTCAGATCGATTATCTCCACGTTAGCCCGATAGAGCGATGCCAGCTCACGATTGATCCATGGCTCCGATCACGTTATGCCTCGTCTCTTGTAGAGATGGCCATCAATGACGCCATCAGTGAGATCGACTTTGGGACCTGGAGTGGACGAAAGTTATCGAACCTTCGACGGCAGCCATTGTGGCGCGATGTACAGAATTCGCCATCTACTGTTACTTTCCCAAGCGGAGAATCATTTAGAGGAGCACAACGCCGCTCTCACCGAGCGGTGCTCGATATGGTTGCCAAGTCATCCAACAAAACACATTTAATCGTTTCTCACTCAGATGTCATCAAGTTGATTTCGGCTAAATTACTAGGCATGAAGTTAGATGACTTCCAGGGAATTCACATTTCTCCATCATCTTTTACTGTTTTCACCGAAGAAAAGGGGCGGTTCTCTTTGCTATCTTCGAATAGTAAATCTTCACTTAAAGATTTGCTGGGCAAGAGATGATTAGAAGTTTCACAAATCTCTCGCGATTCACTTGTGGCACGATTGGCCAGCCTGGTGATCGCACCTTTTACCTTCAATTTCAAAGTGGCTACCAGACGATCTCCCTCTCGCTCGAAAAATCTCAAGTCGCAGCCTTGGGGGAGCGACTCTTATTTATGCTGAAAGAGATTCGTCTTTCTCATCCGTTAGTGCCGAAACCGATTCTCAATCGAGATCTCCTCCCGCTCGAAATGCCACTTGAGGATGAGTTTCGAATAGGTTCTATCGCTATCTTTTACGATGAGGGTTCTTCACTTATCCAAATAGACCTACGTGAGCTCGACCTGGGTGATGATCAAGAGATAGAGCTTTCGAACTTCGATGATATTGACGTTATTCGACTATTCATTAGCGTCGATCAAGCTCGAACATTTGCCGATCGCGCTGAGTTGGTTGTTGCTGCCGGCCGTCAGCCCTGCCCTTTCTGCGCCTTTCCAATCGACCCACAGGGACATCTATGCGCCCGAGCGAATGGGTATCGACGATGAACTCCGTACTCACTTTCTTACAGGAGGCCGAGATAGAGGTGGAAGGTCGCCTCGTTGATGCATCAAATGCAACTCTCCTCGTCACTATGACCCTGACTTCAGAGAGTAAGCGGGCGATTTACAAGCCCATAGCTGGCGAGCGTCCGCTGTGGGATTTCCAGAGCGGGAATCTCGCTTCACGAGAACGAGCCGCATATCTCATAGATCAGACGCTGGAATTTAATTTGATACCAACCACCATTTTGCGTGATGGTCCATTTGGTCCTGGGATGGTTCAGGAGTGGATTGAGATTGATGAAGCTATTGATCTCGAGCTTTACTTTCGCCAACGTTCGCCGGAATTACGTAAAGTCGCTCTTCTCGACGCCGTTATTAATAACACAGACCGAAAGATCGGGCATCTGATCCCAGATATTCATGGTCACCTATTTATCTGTGATCATGGAGTCACTTTTCATGAGGAAGATAAATTGCGAACTGTCCTTTGGCAGTGGTCTGGTGAGGAGCTGACTCCGCAAGATGTTGCCAATCTAAGCCACCTTCGAGCGGTTTTACTTAACGAGGAAATCCCGGAACTCACATCTCTCATTAGCGAGAGTGAATATCAAGCGCTCGTTGTTCGCATTAGTCGGTTAATTGAAGATAAGCGTTTTCCAGAACCAAACCCGAATTGGCCAGCTATCCCGTGGCCACCGTTCTAAGAGTTACTCTAAGCGTATGAAATCGTGGCCTACCGTGGCGATACCGCCGCTCGATAAGAGATTTGTCGCCCCCAACTTAGCGCTCTACGACTCAGCTGCGCGCGCTATCAAACCGGTCGCGAAGAAGGATCTCTACCGAATCTATGTCTGTGGCATTACGCCTTACGACGCGACTCACCTCGGCCATGCTGCCACCTATCTCACCTTCGATCTCATCAACCGCTATCTAAGATTGCAAGGTAGTTCAGTCCGGTATGTCCAGAACATTACCGATATCGATGATCCGCTATTGGAGCGCGCTGCGCGTGATGGTGTTAGCTGGCAAGAATTGGCGCAATCTCAGATCGATCTCTTCCAAGGGGATATGGTCAATCTCCATGTAATTCCACCGGATCACTACATCGGCGTCGTAGAAGCGATGTCACTCGTAGTTGGCTCGATAAAAGAGCTCTCCGCAAAGGACTCAACATACTTGGTTGGCGAAGATCTCTACTTCGCCGTTCGTTCAGATGCGAAATTTGGCTCACGCTCCCACCTTTCACAGGAAGAGATGATGAAGATTTTCGCGGAACGAGGTGGAGATCCTGACCGTCCGGGAAAGAGAGATCCGCTCGATGCTCTCCTATGGTTGGCACATCGAGATGGCGAACCCGAGTGGGAGGGCCCTCAGCGGAGCGGACGCCCTGGTTGGCATATCGAATGTTGCGCAATAGCTCTTAACTACTTGGCGCCTGATCGCGAGAGCGAGACAGCTATCGATATCCAAGGAGGAGGAAGCGATCTCATCTTCCCTCACCACGAGATGTCTGCAGCTCAGGCACAGATACTCGAAGGGCGAGAGTTTGCCAGCCACTATGTCCATGCTGGAATGATCGGCCTCGATGGCGTGAAGATGAGTAAGTCTCTAGGAAATTTGGTTTTCGTCTCGCGATTGGTATCGGCTGGAGTGAGCCCAATGGCTATCCGTTGGGCTCTTATGGAGAGCCATTACTCAACTGATAGGTCTTGGAGCAGCGAACTGCTTCAGAAATCGCAAGTTTGGATAGATCGATTACAACGGGCGTTATCAATGATGGAAGTTGCGCCAACTGATGCGGTGATTTCCGAAGTGCTAGCGGCCTTGGCGGACAATCTAGATACTGTCCGTGCGCTCAGTGCGATCAAGGTTTGGATCGAAGAATCCGAGTCTGGCTCTACTGGTGGAAGTGGTGGCGAGCTATCAAGAGCGCTCGATTCTCTTTTAGGTATCGCGCTCTAGTTTTCGTTTGAATTATTCTGTCGGCGAAGGAAACGTTCAACTTCACGAGCTAGTTCTTCGCCGGATTCCTCGCCAAGTTCATTGGCATCTTTAGATTCTTCGAGCGTTTTTATATATTCTTCAATGTCAGAATCCTCTTTGACAAGCTGATTTACTGACTCTTCCCATTGCTTTGAAAGATCGGGTAAGTCACCGAGTGGAAGACTAATCTCCAAGAAATCTTCAAGCCCATTTAGTAAGGCAAGCGTTGCCTTAGGAGATGGCGACATATTGGCATAGTGAGGTATCGCCGCCCATAGCGCGATCGCATCGATACCGCGCCGGACACATCCATCTTGAATAACTGCGAGGATTCCGGTTGGTCCCTCATATCTGCTTACTTCAACGCCAAGCCGAGCCGCGATATCTGGATGCGCGCCGGTACCAGAGACTGGGATTGCTCGAGTATGAGGAGTATCGGCCAACATTGAGCCGAGGGTAATAACAAGCTCAACTTCACAGTCATCGGCGAAATCGAGTAGTTCGCGGGCGAAGGCGCGCCATCGCATCGATGGTTCCACTCCGCGTATCAAGATGAAATCTCGCTCACCATAAGGATTGCGTTGAGCAAATATCTGAACGCCCGGCCAGGTTAAGCTGCGAACCATCGACCCATCGATGTAGATGAGCGGCCGATTAACCTGGAAATCGTAATAATCCTCTGAATCTACCTCTGCGATGAGTGATGCATTGAACTCATCCGGATTGATTTCGCCATTGAGATTCGAGAGGAGGTGCGAAATAACACCGGTAGCTGCTTCACCAGCATCGCTCCAGCCTCCGAATGCAATCACCATAATTGGGTTGCGCAAGGAGGGAATCTCATGAATCTCCACAGACCTCACCTTACGGTAACCTCCTCTCCGTGACGAATAACCAGCCCCGCAGACGAGATGGACTTCTCCGTGCCGCGATGGCAACCCGGGTGGTTATCGCAGACGGCGCCATGGGAACAATGCTGCAGGCGGCAAACCCCTCACTTGAGGATTTCCAAGGCCATGAAGGTTGCAATGAGATTCTCAATATCACTCGTCCAGATGTCGTCGCATCTGTTCATGATGCATATCTTGAAGTTGGCGTTGACGCGATTGAGACAAATACCTTCGGCGCCAATTGGGCCAACCTCGCCGAATACGGCATCGAGGATCGAATCTATGAGTTGGCCCGCGCCGGTGCCGAGATTGCTCGAAAGTCAGCTGATTCTTTCTCGACGGCAGATAAGCCACGTTTTGTACTCGGCTCACTTGGCCCAGGTACGAAGTTGCCAACATTGGGGCATACAACATACGCCCATTTAAAGAGCGCATACGAAGTGGCATCTCGCGGCCTCATAGATGGTGGCTCCGATGCACTTCTCATTGAGACTACGCAAGATCTTCTCCAAGCCAAGGCGGCGGTAAATGGCGCACGTGCTGCAATTCAATCGGTAGATCGTGACATAGTTTTGATAGCCCAGGTAACGGTCGAAACTACCGGCACTATGTTGCTCGGCTCTGAAATCGGTGCGGCGCTCAACGCGCTTGAGCCACTAGCTATAGATTTGATTGGACTCAACTGTGCAACAGGTCCGGCCGAGATGTCGGAGCATCTTCGTTATCTAGCTAAGAACTCTCGCGTACAAATCTCGGTAATGCCTAACGCTGGCTTGCCGATCCTCGGTCCAGATGGCGCGAGCTACCCGCTCTCACCAGAGGAACTTGCAACGGCTCTCGAGACCTTTGTCACCGATTACGGGCTCTCGTTGATTGGCGGATGTTGCGGCACAACCCCGGCACATCTGGCCGCTGTAGTTGCAAAGCTTGATAGTAAATCCGCCAAAGTTCGCGAGATTTCCGCAGAACCCGGCGTAGCTTCGCTCTATCAATATGTTCCGTTCGAACAAGATAAGACTTATCTAGCCATCGGTGAGCGCACCAACGCAAATGGATCAAAAGCTTTCAGAGAGGCGCTAGTCGCTGAGGATTGGCAGAGCTGTGTCGAAATAGCTCGAGATCAAATACGAGATGGTGCCCATCTCTTGGATTTGTCGGTCGATTACGTTGGCCGCGACGGGGCGAAAGATATGCATGAAATTGCATCACGTTTTGCAACTGCTTCAACGCTACCTATCATGCTCGATTCAACAGAGCCACAGGTTATTCAGGCAGGACTAGAGGCTCTTGGTGGTCGTTGCGTTATCAACTCAGTTAATTATGAAGACGGCGATGGACCATCTTCTCGCTTTGCGCGCATGATGCCATTAGTAAAGGAACATGGTGCAGCAGTGGTTGCGCTCACCATTGATGAGGAAGGCCAAGCCCGCACCGCTGAGTGGAAATTACGCGTAGCAGAGCGTTTGATCGCAGATCTCACAGGTAAATGGGGGATAGCTATCGGTGACATCATGATTGATGCGCTCACCTTCCCGATAGCCACCGGACAAGAGGAGACACGTCGCGATGGTCTAGAGACCATTGAAGCTATTCGAGAGCTTAAGCGACGCCATCCGCAGGTACAGACCACCTTGGGAGTAAGTAACGTCTCTTTCGGTCTTAATCCGGCTGCTCGCGTTGTGCTCAACTCAGTATTCCTCCACGAGTGCTATCAAGTGGGTCTCACCTCGGCCATCGTGCATCCATCTAAAATTATGCCGATTGCACGTATTGAGCCGCGCCAGCTCGAAGTTGCACTCGACCTTATCTACGATCGCCGAACCTTTGATGGCGATCAATGTACTTACGATCCACTCTCTGAATTTCTACAGCTCTTTGAAGGCGTTGAACTTGCAGCAACCCGACAGACGCGCGCCGCCGAGCTTGCAGCGCTCCCACTTGAGGAGCGGTTGCAGCGTCGAATCATTGATGGTGAGAAAGTTGGTCTCAACGATGATTTAGATTCAGCGATGAGCCAGGGGATGAAGCCACTTGCGATCATCAATGACCATCTTCTAGAGGGTATGAAAGTTGTCGGAGAATTGTTCGGTAAGGGCGAGATGCAGCTGCCCTTCGTCTTACAGAGCGCTGAGGTAATGAAGTCTGCGGTTGCATATCTTGAGCCATTTATGGAGAAGAGCGATGAAGGCGGTCGCGGAACGATGTTGCTCGCAACCGTTAAGGGCGATGTCCACGATATCGGTAAGAATCTTGTCGATATCATTCTTTCAAATAATGGTTATCGCGTTGTCAATATCGGAATCAAACAGACGGTGAATCAGATTATTGATGCTGCGCTTGAAAATGATGTTGATGCAGTCGGCATGAGCGGGCTTTTAGTTAAATCCACAGTTGTGATGAAAGAGAATCTCGAAGAGATTACCGCCCGCGGATTAGATCAGAAGTGGCCGATAGTTCTAGGTGGTGCGGCGCTTACTCGAGCCTTTGTTGAAGAGGATCTTTCAGCTATCTTCCCAGGCGAAGTTCGTTACGCGCGCGATGCCTTTGAAGGTCTTAGATTGATGGATGCAATCATGGCGGTTAAGCGCGGCGAACCAGGTGCCGCCTTGCCAGCTCTCCGAGAGCGACGAGTAAAGAGTTCAACCCGAACCTCTGACGTTGACACTACAGATACAACTCGCAGCGATGTTGCAGTTGATATAGATATTCCGACCGCACCATTCTTCGGCTCCCGGATCGTCAAGGGAATTCCGCTTGCAGATTATGTCGGCATGCTTGACGAGAGAGCGCTCTTCGTCGGTCAATGGGGGCTCAAGGGTGCTCGCGGCGAGTACGAGAAGATGGTCGAAGAAGAGGGACGGCCGCGCTTGCGTGCCTTACTCAATGAAGTTCAATCACAAGGATGGCTCGAGGCAGCTGTTGTGTATGGATACTTCCCATGCGTGAGTGAAGGTAACGATTTAATCATCTTGCACCACGAAGGTCCGCTCAAGGGCCAAGAGCGGCTCCGCTTCTCTTTCCCTCGTCAGCGTCGCGACCGCCGACTCTGCATCGCCGACTTCTTTGCGGCGAAAGATTCCGGCAAGACCGATGTTGTCGCCTTCCATGTTGTCACCATGGGAAATACCGTCAGCCAAGCGGCCAATAAGTTATTTGAGGCAAATAACTATCGCGAATATCTAGAGCTCCACGGGCTATCGGTTCAACTTACTGAGGCCCTCGCTGAGCATTGGCATGCACGAGTTCGTGAAGAGTTCTCTGTTCGCGATAAGGATGCGCCAGATCTTCAGGGAATCTTAGATCAGGGATATCGAGGATCGCGTTACTCATTTGGCTACCCGGCATGCCCTGATATCGAACAGCAGACTCAACTCTGCCAATTGTTGGAGCCGGAGCGGATTGGAGTTCATCTCTCAGAGGAGTTCCAACTACATCCCGAGCAATCGACCTCGGCAATTATTGTGCACCACCCAGAGGCGAAGTACTTCAACGCCAATTAGTTGTGTGCTGGGCAGATACTCTTAAAGGAGCACCAGTCACATAACCGGCTCTTCTTTGGCGGAAAGAAATCGGTATCAATCGCAGTCAAAATCTCATCGCCGATATTACGAAGAATTCGTTCGGTCGCCTCAAGCTCGCGCTCGGTGGGAGAACTCTTTACAGTTTTACCATCACCAAGATAGAGCAGCTGAAGAAGACGGGGCAGTACGCCCTCGTTGCGCCAATAAAGCAGCGCATAGACACGCAGCTGAAAGAGCGCTTTCTCTTCCCAGCCAGGTTTCGGAGATTTTCCGGTTTTGTAGTCGACTATCCGGACTTCACCGGTCGGCGCAATATCTAAACGATCAACATATCCATGGAGATAAATTTGCTCCGTAAAGTTCTTCTCTAAATGGAGCTCGCGATATGTGGAATCAAAGGCGGTTGGATCTTCTAGGGTGAAGTAACTCTGCAAGAGCGCGGCCGCTCTATCCATCCATTCATTCTGACTAGTGACCATCGCGGCCAGCTCAGGTTTGGCCTCAAGTTGGCGTTGCCAAGCGACGGGCAAGATTTGCAAGGCGTTCTCAGTACGACGTTCGCCTCTCGGTAGTTCAAAGAGATCTTCCAAGACAGAGTGGATAAGTTTTCCGCGTTCGGCATCGAGGGATATCTCTTCTGGAAGATTGAGGATAGCTCGGTATTTGTAGAGTTGTGGGCAGTTGGTGAAATCATTTACTCGACTAGGGGAGAGGCGCAACTTTTCCATATCGCGACCTTAGTGGCGATTTTCGGCGCCTCGGTAGATATCTGACCTAAGATGCACCCGTGTCT